>VMHT01033550.1_pt1 | contig 18460 bp, 23 predicted proteins | sample 4693611 | NCBI WGS metagenome assembly VMHT01 (sample SAMN12280063, study PRJNA550983) | marine metagenome | isolation source: seawater sampled from same location over 5 years 0.02-0.2 micron viral filtrate | place: USA: collected off the coast of southern California halfway between the port... ...
CAATGGTGAACACACCGTTGAACATGAAATTTTTAAGAAATATGGCAAAGATGGATGGTTGAAGGCAAAAGAGATCGCAAAGAATTACAAATAACAGAATTAGGGTTAATATATAAGTAACTAATCAAAGCTGCGCCGAGATTGTTTAGGGCTGCGCCCATACCGTTTAACAAATTAAAGGAGTAATTTATGGCTGTTTTACGCAGTGATATTATAATTCCAGAAATTTTCACGCCATACGTTTTAGAACAGACAACACAACGAGATGCCTTCTTGGCGAGCGGTGTGGTTCAGCCTATGGCGGAGCTTAATGCTACTGAGGGGGGAGATTTTATTAATGTTCCTTTCTATACAGCGAACCTTTCTGGAGATTTTGAAGTTCTTTCCGATTCTTCATCTTTAACACCTTCCAAAATTACAGCCGATAAACAAATCGGTGTTGTTTTGCATAGGGGTAGAGCTTTTGAAGCGCGTGATTTAGCCGCTTTAGCTGCTGGTTCTGATCCAATGGCCGCAATCGGTCAAAAGATCGGTGCTTATATTGCAAACCAAAGACAAAAAGATTTATTTTCTTGTCTTTCAGGTGTATTTGGTTCAATCAATGCAAACGATAGTAATTCAGCTTTCTTTGGTCTAACTCTTGATTCTGAATCAAGCGACAGTCCAACAGCGCTTTCACCTCGTCATATTGCAAAAGCAAGAGCATTACTTGGCGATCAAGGCGACAAGCTAACAGCTTTAGCAATGCACTCAAAAGTGTATTACGACCTAGTTGAAAGAAATGCGATTGATCGTATTTATGACAACAATGGTGATGCTGATACAGGCGCAACATCAGGTACAACAGCAAACGCTTTCGGTAGCCCAACTGTTCCTACATTTATGGGATTAAGAGTTATCGTTTCTGATGACGTTCCAACAACTGGTTCAGGTGCTTCTACGGAATACAGTACATATGCTTTTACAGCGGGATCCGTAGCATCGGGCGAACAGGCTGGTATCACTACTGAAACAGATAGAGACATTCTTGCAAAATCTGATGCGATGTCAATTGACTTGCATTACACATATCATCCTGTCGGTTCTAAATGGGCTGTTACTACAACAAACCCAACAAGATCACAGCTTGAAACCGTAGCCAACTGGTCGAAGGTTTACGAAACAAAGAACTTAGGAATCGTAAGGATTACTAACGTTTCCAACCAAGATTAGAGGTAATTTATTATGCCATCTTTATTTGAGGTTACTGCTGGAAAACTTACAGGGCCAACTAACGGAGGTTCTGTAACCCAAGCAACTAACAAGACAACTGGTGTTACACTTAATTCCGAATCAGGTGTAATTACTATGAATAATGCAGCTTTAGGTGCTGCCGCTGAAGCAACTTTTGAAGTTACAAACGACAAAGTAGCTGCTGCTGACATTCCTTTTGTTGCAATTGCATCTGTTGGAACTGCTGGTTCTTATGTTGCGGGCGTAAGTGCTGTTGCCGCAGGCTCATTTAAAATCACAGTTACAAACGTATCTGCTGGTTCATTATCTGAGGCACTTGTTATTAACTTTGGACTATTTAAAGGTTCTGCAAGTTAATGGGATTGTTTGCTTTTAAGCGAATGAGGAAACAAGAAGCTGCCGTAGAGGTGGCTTCTATTCCTACTAAAACAAAAAAACGTAAATCAAAATCTAAGGTCGAAAATGGCGATAAGCATAACAGCAACAGCGGGCAGCGCATCAGCAAATAGTTATTTGACGTTGACAGACGCGAACGCAATTATTGAAGGTCTCATCGAAGATGATGATGTAACAGCGTGGTCATCAGCAACTGATGACGCTAAAAACCGTGCATTATTTACCGCTACAGTAAGAATTGATCGCGAAAGATTTTTAGGGGCAAGGGCAACAGATACACAGGCTTTGCAATGGCCAAGAACAGGAGTCAGAAAACCAGACACATATATAAATACATATGCTGTTGGATTTCCTTTTCGTATTACGACAGATTATTTTACAGATACAGAAATTCCAGACCAAGTAAAAAAAGCGCAAGTAATATTAGCTGTTTATTTGAATAATAATAAAGATGGATTAGGATTGAGTGGGCTTGAAGATTTTAAAAATGTTCAAGTCGGATCTGTAAATGTAACACCAAACTTTTATGGGTCAGTTGGCGCTGATCGCGTTCCGCCATTATTTGAACGCTATTTCACTGGCTTGCGCATAAGTGGGCCTAATAACATTGCAATCAAAAGGAGTTAATCAATGTACAACGCTGACCCAGACTACACAATCGGCGGTGAATTAATCACAGATACAGCCGCACATACAGGCAGATTTAAAAGTATTTTTTTCAAAGAAGATACACAGGTCAACACGGCTTCGCATAATTATTCAGGAAATTCAATTGATTCTGAAACCTTTCTTGCGGGTCAAACAATCTATGGTTTATTTACTAGCATCACATTATCAAGTGGCGCTTGCATTGCTTATAAAGTCTGATGGGTATATCTTCAGCGCTTAAAAAAGTTTTAACAAATAAAAAACTTTCTGCTGACATTACTTTTAAATCAGTAGTTGCAGGGTCATACAATAAGACAACAGGCGTTGTCGGTGAGACAATAACCGATACATCTATTAGGGGTATTCTTGAAGAAATTAATGCGCGTGAGGTAAACGAATTAATTCAAGCATCTGATAAAAAAATTCAAATAGCGGCTGCAAGTTTATCAACTACACCAACCACCAAGGATAAAATTATTGTAGATTCAGTAACCTATTCAATAATAAGAGTAGAGACAAATCAATTTGCCAATGAAAAACTTACTTTTGTTTGTTATTTAAGAACATGAGAAAAATTCGCATTGACCAGATTGGGGATTATTCAGAAGAGCAAATCAATGCTTTGTTATCGGTTACCGTTTTAACAGGAGATCGAATTGTAAAAGAAGGATCGCCTGTTGATTCTGGAAGGCTTGCGGTTTCTTGGCAGATAGGAGAAAACGCAGAAAGCGGCGCACCCGCTCCTGAAGGTAAATATGGATCTTCTGGAAAAGGAACTGTTGTCAAACCTCCTAAAACTTTAAATTATCAACTAGGTAAAGAAAATTTTAGAAAAAAATATAATATTCACAATAACGTTCCATATGCTGAACCTGTTATGTTTGGAACAAGTTTGCCGCCGTCTTGGGGTGGTGTTTACAGGAGTAATAATGGATTAAGCGCAAAACATCTTGATCTTTTAGCAAAAGAACTCTCAAATGAAATACAAGACCTTTACAAACAAATAAGGGGGAAATAATGGCCGCAATTGATCTAAATACAGTACGAGCAACGATTGAATCAAGAGTTATTAATGAGCTTTCTTCGGCTCCACCAATAACGGTTATTTTTCATAATATGTCATTTAATAGCAGTACAAAAAAGACTTTTGTGCAATGCCTTACAAGTTTTGGTGAAAACAATTATTTGACATTAGGTAATGAAAATGGAGTGAATAGAATAACTGGTATTGTCATATTTAATATTTTCACGCCACAAGGAACAGGTTCAGGAGATAATTATAAAATTGGTAAAAGGTTACGGGATTTATATAATAGAATTACTGTTTCAAACGTGATCTTTGACAGTCCAATAGGGCCAGAAGTCGTTAACAATCCAACCCCTGAAGGTCTTTTTCAAACGCAATTGCGTATGACCTTTGAAATTTACGAGGAACTTTAATTATGGCAAAACTTGAAATAACAGAAGAAATGCTTGACGCAATAGAAGCTGTAAAAGGTCGAAGAGAAGCAAATTATTGGGATCCACATTGTAGAAGATACTTTGAACAACAAAAAAATCTTAAAAACAAGACAAAAGATGAGCTTGAAAAAAAAGGCAGAGAACTAGGGATTGAGTTAGATAAAAGACAAAGTAAAGAAAAACTTATTAAAGAAATAGAAAATTATCACAAAACAGGTTAATATTAAATAAATACTTCTTTTTGTTATGGCTATCAAGGGCGATGTTGGGAAAATCATGTTTGAAAACGCCGGTGGAACGGAAGCTGACGTAGGACAAACAAGATCGTGGTCTTTGTCTATAACAAAGGACATTATGGAAACAACAAAACAAGGCGATACATTTAAGTCAAATATTGGTGGCTTGATTGCCGGTGAAGGTTCAGCAGAACTTTTATATGCTCCGAGTGAAACAGGCGCAGGCTACACAACATTTATTGACGATGTTTTAACAACAGGCGATAACGCTGACGCATTATTTGAATTATTCCCTGATAGTAATACTTCTGCAAAGAAAATTAGTTTTGCAGGCATAATAACCGGCGCTGAATATGGTGCAACTTTGGGTGAAGTCCAAATTATAAATATCAGTTTTACAACAAGTGGTACCATTACCAGCGCTATCTGATACATTAGGTTTATTAGTCTACTAATTAAACTAAATGTCAACAAAAAGAACAATTGATCTGTTAACTGAATCTTATAAGGATCAGATGACAGCCAGACGTAAATATGAATTTAAGGATGCTAACGGCGTTGTAAAAGCTAATTTATACTTTAAACCATTAACAAGAGATGATCGTGTTCGCGCACAGGCCGCCGCAGGCACAGACGAGGCTTTGACAATATCAACTTATCTTCTTTGTAAAAATGCAGAGAAAGAAGATGGATCACCAGCATTTAGCCCCGCAGATGCGCCGAACTTGCAAAGAGAACTTCCAGAAAATGTTCTTAATGAAATAGAGCTTTTTATGTTTGATATACAATTAAATATTGATACAGCAAAAAAATAATATCGCGAGATAATTGGATAAATTTTGAATTTTTTCTCGCAACAGAATTAGGTAAAACTATTCAAGAATTACGTTCTTTAATTACAGAAGAAGAACTAATATATTGGGCTGGATATTACGAAGTGAAGAATGAAAGAGAAAAAAGACAATTAAATCGCCAAAGAGCAAATAAGGGGTAATATATAATAAAGACTTTTTTTATTTGTGGCACAGGCAAATGTAAAACTTACAGTTGATGCTTCGCAAGCCACAAGAGCTTTAAAAGGAGTACAAAGTCAAACTACAAAATTACAAAATGCTTTTGGTGGATTACGAACTGCAATAGCTGGCATTGGAATTGGTTTAATTGCTAGAAATGCAGTAAAAGCTGCTACTGATTTTGAAAAGCTAAATCAGAGATTAAAAATATTAACAACTGAAAATGGAACTTATGCTGAATCTTTAAAACTAGCTGAACAAGCACAAACAAAGTTTGGTTTAAGTTCTATTGATGCTTTAGAAGGAGTAACAAATTTACAAGCAAGATTAGGGCCATTAGGTTCAACAATGGATGAAATAACGGCAATATTTAATGGATTTAATACAGCAGCAATTTTATCTGGAGCTTCTGCACAAGAACAAGCTGGAGCTATGAGACAACTTACTCAGGCTTTAGGTTCTGGAGTGTTAAGAGGAGATGAATTTAACAGTATATCTGAACAGATGTCTGCTGTTCTGAAGCCAATAGCAGATCAATTAGGAGTTAATGTAGGTGCTTTAAGAGATATGGCGGCTCAAGGAGCAATAACAAAAGATGTTGTTGTTGCTGCATTTAAAGAAATAGAAAATCAAGGTGCTAGTGCATTAAAAGAATTAATAAAAAATGATCCTACAATGACATTTAAAGTCTTAGGAAATGAAGCAGAAAAGTTATCAATAACAGTTGGTAAAATATTAGCTCCAGCTATTTTAGATGCGACTGTTGCATTAACTAAAATTGTACAAGCGGCTGATACTTTTATAAAATCTCCTGTAGGAAAAACTGCTGCAATATTTACTGGCATTGCTTTTGCTATAAAAGGAGTTGCTACTGCTGTTGCTCTTTTAAAAACTGCCCTGACTATAGCTGCAACACAATTAAGTTTAGTAGGTACGCAAGCGTTGATAGCTAGTGGTGGCTTTAAAGGTATGGCTGCAACAAGTCTTTTAGCTTCTGGTGGTATTGGAAAATTAACTTTAGCTTTAGGTGCTTTAAAACTTGCAGTTTTGGCTACTGGTTTTGGTGCTGTTGCTATAGCAATAGGTGCAATAACGACTGCTGTTATTAAACATATAGATAAACAAAAAGAATATAACAGACTTGTTAAACAAGGTGGTGAAGAAGAAGTTAAAGCTGCTATGCGAGCTATTATGGCTCAAAGAGAAAGTTTAAGAGCAAGACTAGGTTCAAGTAAGAGAGTAGATCAAAGTCTTAAAAGACAGATTAAATCTCTTAATGCTCAATTAGGGCCGTTACAAGAACAACTTACTAAAACAGAAGCCATAGCACAAAAAAACAAAGAGATTGCAGATAAAAAAGAAGATCAAAAAAAGATTCAAGAAGAGATAAATGCACTTGAAGAAGCTAACAGAGAAAAAGCTGAAGAATATGCACAAGCAGAAATGGATAAAGTTGCTGCTATTGGAGAGTTCATAGACAGCCAAAGTGATTCTTTAGCATTACTTAGGGGCCAAATTAATGGCAAAGGAGAACAAGTTGCATTAGAGCAAGCAATTAATAATGCTGTTAAAGAATATGGAGAGGAATATAGAGATATAATTACAAATTACCTAACTGCAAATAACGAACTGAAAAAACAAAAAGAAAACATAGACAAAAATAAAGAAGCGGCAGAAAAGCTTAAAGAGCAATATAGACAAATAGGACAAGAAACAAGACAAGGTTTAGTTGAAAATTTAAAAGAAGCGATAAATGGTAGTCAAACTTTAGGTGAAGCACTAAGTAATGTTTTAAATAATTTAAAAAATAAATTACTTGATATTGCGTTAAATAAAGCTATTAGCGGAATTGGTAATATGCTCTCTGGTGGAAAAGGATTTGGTGGAGGTTTTCTAAGTGGTTTATTTGGTAAGGAACGTGGCGGCCCTGTTTCTGCTGGCGGCACTTACGTTGTTGGCGAACGTGGCCCTGAAATTTTACAAATGGGTTCTAAGGGAGGAAATGTAGTCCCAAATAGTAAAATCGGAGGCGGTGATTCTATAACAAATAATATTAGTATATCTGTAGATGCTACAAATACAGATGTTCAATCAGATGGTGATGGTCAGGCTTTGGGTCAGGCAATTGCAAATGCTGTACAATTTGAAATTGCAAAACAAAAACGTAGCGGAGGTATGTTAACTTAATGGCAACTTTTAATGACACTATTGGAGGAGGTACAACAACAGGTGCAACAATTCCAACTTATAGCTCTGTTGAAAGTGCGTCACCAAAAATCATCACTGTTCAATATGGGGATGGCTATAAATCCCGCAACGTCTTTGGCCTGAATCAAAATCCAAAATCTTACAATTTAACCTTTAATGTTTCTCTTGCTGATGGAGATAAAATTTTAGCGTTTTTAGATGAAAGAGCAAAAGACACAGCTAGTTTTACATTTACCCCACCAGCTACAAGTACAGCTAGACAATTTTGTTGTAATAGCTATAGAAGAACTAATGTATATTTAAACAGAGTTACTATACAAGCAACATTTGAAGAGGTGTTTCAGCCATGACTATTCCAGTTGATCATTTACAAAAATTAGAAGGAATTACCATAATTGAAATGTTTCAAATTGATCTAGTTTCTGGTTTACATTATCAAGCAGGGGATACAGCAGCAACTACCTTATACAGATTTCATAATGGAACAAATGGTATTAATACAGATTTACGTTGGCAGAATGAAATATATACCGCTACTGCTTGTAAAGCTGAAGGTTTTGAAACTGGTGAAAATTCTGTTATGGCAAGACCTACTTTAACTTTTGCTAATACTGGTGGAGGTTTTTCAACAATTTTGGCATTAGTAAATTCTGTCACCCCTAGTAATGATTTACAAAAAGCAAGAGTTACTAGAAAAAGAACATTAGCACAATTTTTAGATTCACAAAATTTTCCTAGTAATACTAACCCATACGGCACACCAGATGATACAAAAAAATTAGATGACGAAATTTTTGATATTAATAAAAAAACTCTTGAAAATAATCAGATTTGCAGCTTTGAACTTGTAAAAACTATTGATTTTGAAACACTATTTTTGCCAAGAAAACAGATAACAAAAGATAGATTTCCCGCTTGTGGTACTTTTGTTTTTGTATGAACTGGAAGAAAGAAGCTGAAAAACATTTCTTAGAGACCCTACCTAATGAGGGCTGTGGATTATTGTATGAAAAAGGTGGTGATGAATTTTTTTGGCCTTGTAAAAATATTGCATCTTATAAAGATGAAGATGTTAGTTTTACTTTAGATCCCAATGACTTTGCCGATTGTGAAGATAGTGGCGCAGATATACTAGCTGTTTTACATTCTCACGTTAACGGCAGTGCTGAACCATCTGAAGCTGATATTAACAACTTCAATGTATTTGGATATGATTGGTACATATATTCTGTTTGTGATAATAGTTGGCATTATTTGGAGACAAAAAAATGATAAGCACTATAAAAATTTACGGCACTCTTAGAAAAATTTGTGGAGTAAAAGAATTTCAAGCAGACGTATCAAATGTTGACCAAGTTTTTAGTTTTTTAAAAGTTAATCATCCGCAATGCAAACAACATTTAATTGATGCTTTTTATAGCGTACAGATTAACAAAACAGATGTAACATTTTTAGGTTTAGTTTTTGAAGGTAATCAGGAAATAAAAGTTATTCCTGTTATTAGTGGTAATTTTTGGTTCTTTGGTGCTATTGCAAGCTGGTTCACTTCATCCGCAGTTACTTCAGCATTAATATCAATTGGTGCTACTATCGGACTAAATTATTTGGCATCACTGTTTGCACCAGTTCCAATGGAACCAGCAACAGACCCACAAATTGCCTCTTTTTTAAGTAACCAAACAACTAATACTACTAAAGCTGGAGGTGCTGCTCCTTTAGTTTTTGGTGAATGTTTAGTCGGTTCAGTGGTTATAAGTGCTGCTTCTGATACAGTGAGAATAACAGATAGTACTCCGTGATATGAGAGAAATTAGCAATAAAGATTTTCAAAGATCAGAAAATCTACCAAATAATTTTTTAAAGGCAGAACAATTTTTTACGTTTGCTGACCTTGTTTGTGATGGGGCAGAAACTGAAGGTTTTGCTACACCTTCTAAAAATAGTATTCCAATTCCAACAAGTATAACGGCTCCTAGTCCTGACAATAATCAGCTTGTACAGACCTCTGACGAACTTACATATATTTCGTTAGCACAAAGAGATATTTTTTTAGATGGTCAAGCAATTCGTGATCTTGGAGGAAGTGAAAATATACAAAAAACATCAATGGCTATAAGAGTTGGTAAAGATAATCAACCGATTATGTCAGGGGTAAATGAATTTAGGTCTGAGGGTAATTTAAGTGCAGCAAAAGTCTTAAACAATAATAATCCCGAAGTTAATAAAGTTGTTGGCACTGTTGATGCTGGGACAGGTATTAACGACACTCCAAGAGCAGTAATAGTAACTTTAACTTGGCCTAGTTTACGACAATTAAGTTCAGATAATGGTGCATCAGTAGGTTTAGGCATACAGGCAAATGCTTCATTTCCTAATGGTTTATCTGGTAATGTTGATATTGTTATTAGATTAAGAGGTAATAATAATCAAGAAATCGGTAGACAAAATTTTGCAATAAATGGTGTATCTGTAGGTCAATACAGTCGAGATTATAGATTAGATATTCCTCAATTAGCTTGGCAAGATCAAGCTGCACGTAATTTATATTTTCCTATAAATGTAGATGTATTAAGGGCTGATTTAGAATTTAGGGAAATAGGTGGAAAACATCCTTTTAACAATAATGGTGATAACCTTTATGAAGAAGGAAGTAAACGTTTTACTGAATTTTTCTTTTCAAGATTACAAGCAGTACATCCACAAATTGCTACAATTACAGAATTTCCAAAATCGTCATATATTGGTCTTAGGTATTCTGCAGAGCAGTTCCCAAATATCCCCCAAAGAAAATATTTGTACAGAGGAATTAAAGTAAAAGTTCCAACAGGTATAAGTATAGATATTGCAGGTACTGGAAGAATTTTATATCCATCTGGTTATAGTTTTTCTGCACTAGACTCCACAAAAAAATGGACTTCTGACCCTGCTTGGATTTTATATGCACTTTTAACTGAGGATTATGGATTAAATTTAGATGAAACTACAATAGATAAAGCGTCATTTTATGAAGCCAGTTTGTATTGTTCAGACTTTCATAATACAGGTCAGCCAAGGTATTCTTTCAATGGGGTACTAAATACAAGAAAGAAAGCTCTTGATGTAATAAAAGAAGTAGCAGGGGTGATGCGAGCAACTATATACTACAAAAATGGAAATTTAAAAATTGCAGTAGATAAGCAAGAAACAGATACTTCATATTTATTTACTAATGCAAATGTAGTTGATGGACAATTTAATTACTCTGGTTCTGAAAGAGATAAAAAATACAGTCAAATAAATGTCGCTTACTACAATAATAAATTACAGGAGATGGATCAAATAAGCGTAGTTCAATCAACAATAGAAACAAAATATGGAATAAATCAACAAAATGTAAGAGCATTATTTACTACTGATAAAAATATAGCGATAAGGTTTGGCAGGGCTGTTATATATAGTGCGAATTTCGAGTCTGAAATAGTGTCGTTTGAATGTGGATTGGAAGCTGCTTGCAAATTAGAACCTCTTATGGTTATTAAAATTGCAGACAGGTTAAAAGAAATTATAAGAGCAAGCGGAAGAATAAAAAGCGTTACAAGCACAACCGTTTATGTTCTTGATGACAGTATAAATACCAGTGTTGGGGTCGCTGGTAATACTTTTTTAATTATTGACACGTCTGGTAATGTACAAGAAAGAACTATTTCATCTGTAAATGGTAGTACTGTTACTCTATCAAGTGCTTTAAGTGCAAATGCTGGAACAGTTTGGGCAGTTAAGACAGGTAATGTTAAACATAGGAAATTTAGAATAAGCAGTATAAAACAGAAAAGTGATTTTGTTTTTAGTATTACAGCTGTTACTTATACTGACGAAAAGTACTCTTACATTGATGGTGATATAAGCAAATTTAATGTAGGAGAAGAACCAACAACCTTGTTAGATTTTATACCTCCACCAATAATTTACTCAGTAAAGGAAGAAACAATAATTGTTAACAAACGAGCTACTTCAAGACTTGTTCTGAATTTTGGTCATGTTGCTGGAGCAAAATTGTACCAAGTTGCTTACAGGCTAGAACAAGGTGATCCAATAGTTGAAAATGTAGTAGACAATCAGTTTTTTGTTATTAACAATATGGCTGGTTTTTATCAATTTTCAGTAAGGTCGTTTGATGCAGTAGGGCAATTAAGCAAGACTGCATCTGCTATGAATATCAATGCTTTAGGTCTAACTACAAAACCGATTAATGTTGTAAATTTAAGATTTGAAGAAAGAAAAGATGATTTAATTCTTAAATGGGATAAGACAACTGCAGTCGATGTTTTATTTGGAGGAAAAATAATAATTCATTTTGCACCTGTATTAGACGGAACTGCTCAATTTGGTAACAGTGAATTAATAAGGGAAGTATCTGGTGATTCTGACGAAGCTGTAATTCTTGACTATAAAAGTGGAGAATATTTTGTTAAATTTGTTGATGTTGCTAAAAATGAAAGCCCTTCTGCAACTTCTGTTGTTGTTGCCAGACTTATAACTACAGAAAATTTGTTAGCCGCGCAAATAAGAGAAAGTTCTCATAATTTTACAAGCATAAGTGGAGGTCTTACAAATTTAGTGTATAACAGCGGGATAGCTGGCTTGACTTTGACAAGCGGAACAACTTTTGATGACCTTACCAATTTTAATAATTTAACAATATCTGGTGCAAGTTTTGCAACACTAGATGCAGTTGTAGGTGGAATTGCTTCTGCTGGTAGTTATGTCTTTAAAGATACCATTGATTTAGGTGGTGTTTTCAGATTTCGTGTAGAGACTATTCATAAAAAAAACGGATACAATACTGCTACTTTATTTGATTCTTACACGGACAATATGGATACATGGCCAAATATTTTTACAGGATCAACAGTTCAGTTTGAAAAAACTGCTGACATCACATTTCAAGTTGCTAAAAGTTCAACAGCAACTCCTAGTACAAGTTTTGTTACTTTTACAGATACTGACATGGAGACAAGAACTTTAGCTTTTAAAGTACACGTTAACAATGTCAGCGGCTATGAAAATGTAGATATTGAAGAGTTGGGTGTAAATTTAATTTTCAGACCAAGAACAGAAAGAAGTATTGATAATTCAAGCGCAACAACTGGTGGTATCTTATCAAGTTCTGCAAGTGGTGCTACTACAGTAAATTTTAATAAAAAGTTTTTTATTGGTTCAAGTGCTTTTGGAAATGCCGATAAATTTAAACCAGTTATTGCTTTAAACGTCAACAATATGCAGTCAGGAGATTTCTTTACTATTGATAGTGTGTCTACCAGTAATTTTGTTGTAAGTATAAAAAATGGATCTAGTTTTGTAGCTAGACAATTCACATACAGTGCTTTCGGTTATGGTGAAGGGTAGTATAATAGAAAAAACGTAAGAGAAATGTCTAAACCGCTTAATTTTGATATAGCTGATGATTCGGGGGCTAATGTAAGAACCGACCTAAATAATGTATTTGAATCAATAATTAGAAATCATGGCTACGGTAGTGAGCCAAGTGCAAGAGTTGCATATATGTGGTATGCAAATACTGTATCTGGAAGAATGGGTTTTTATAAGACTGCAAACTCAGGAGACACTTATGAATTTATTAGTCTAGTTAATGGTAACTTTTATGGGCCAAATGGTAGTGCTGGTACACCTAGTTATACTTTTACTAATAGTGGAAGTTCTGGTTTTTATAGGAGTGCAAGCAATCAAATTGGTGTGTCTACAAACGGTTCACTTGTTTTTGAATTTAAGGCTAATCAAGTAGATTGTGCTGGAGATTTATTTATTCAAAGATCAGGAGCCGATTCACAGCTAACAATATCAACAGGAGTCAACGATCAGGACTCAATTATAGATTTAGTTGCAGATACGACAAATACAGATTTTGGCTTACGAATAAGAAGACAAAAAACTTCAACAGGTGCTTCAGACCTTATTCATGTCGGAACAGGAGCTTTTAACATATTTACGCAAGATGCTGCCTCGATGGTTTTTGCTACATCAAATGCTGGTCGTTTCAGTATTGAACCAACTGGGAACTTGCGCTGTTTCGGTTCAGATAGTCATTTGGCAAGTACTCATGCCGGCTCAATTGCAGCAAAAGGAATTGCAATGAGAAATGGAGTGCAAACTGATAACGGTACGAATCCAGCAACAGTAAGTTCACATACTGGTAATTTATTTAACTTTTGGTGGGATGGGAATGACGCTTATATGTTTGTAGATAACACAAGACTTGGACATATTGATGCTTCTACAACCAGTGACTACAGAATTAAAAGAAATGTAGCAACTTTAGCTGTTGATGCTATAGAAAGGGTTAAAAAATTAAGGCCAATAACTTTTCAATACAAAGATTATGATATATACAAACAATCAGAAGCTGTTCATGAAGGATTTATAGCACATGAATTAGGAGAAGTCATACCAGATGCTTGTAAAGGTACAAAAGATGAAGGGTTACAATTTATAGGAATTGCTCCATTAGTAGCGACTTTAACAAAAGCACTTCAAGAAGCAGTTGCTAAGATAGAAACATTAGAAACTAAAGTTGCTGCACTTGAGGGGAGCTAATGGCTATTATTGCTGGTACTTATGATTTTACTGTACAAAGAAGAGCAGATCATTCTGAACCAATAAGAATTACAGATGGTAATGATGCAGCTGTAAATCTATCTGGATTTACTATTGCTGCTCAAGTATGGGATAAAGCAAGAACTGGCAAATATGCAGATTTTGCTATTACATACACTAATAGAACTAATGGAGAATTTAAAATGAGTTTGACACATACACAGACTCAACAATTTACACCTGATGAATTAGTTTATGATGTTTTAATTTTAAATTCAGGAGGTGAGCGCGAATATTATATCGAAGGTAATATATTTGTAAGTGAAGGATACACAACTATTCCATGAGTCAAATTAACATCACACAAAATAAAAACACTGTTACTGTTAATGGTGAAACAAGAGTTGTTACTGTAAAAACAGCAGGACCACAAGGTGCTGGATTTGATTTGTCATTAAATCATGATTCAAAAGTTGATAATTCTATAATGTACTATCAGGCAAGTAGTGGTAAGCTTATATTAGATGACAATGTTACTAAACTAAAACTTGTTAATGGAGGAAATTTTTAGGCCATGTCAAACGTAATCAGAATAAAAAAAAGAGCTTCAACTGGTAGTGCTGGCGCACCTTCTAGTCTAGCTCCCTCGGAATTAGCTTTTAATGAAGCTGATCTAAAATTATATTATGGTTTTGGTGATACTGGAAGTAATGAAGCAAGTTCAATAATTAGTGTTGGAGGTTCTGGAGCTTTTATAAGTAAGACCGCAACACAGAACGCTAATCTTATTTTTTCTGGACCTACAACTGGAAGTGCTGCTGCCCCTACATTTAGAAGTTTAGTAGCTGCTGACATTCCATCTATTGCTCATACAAAAATATCTGACTTTGATAGTGGTGTCCAAGCAAATAGAGTAGACCAATTAGCTGCTGCAACGAGTACAGTTACAGGAGTCACTCCTACTGCTGATGCTCATTTTGCGACAAAGGGATATGTTGATGGAGTTGCACAAGGTTTAGATATTAAAGAAGCTGTCAAGGTAGCAACAACAGCAAATATTACTTTATCTGGTACTCAAACTATTGATGGTGTAGCGGTTTCTGCTGACGAAAGAGTACTTGTTAAAGACCAAAGTACTTCTTCGCAGAACGGACTGTATCTTTGCAAAGCAAGTACATGGTCAAGAACTGATGACTTGGCTACTGGTGATGATGCTAGTTCTGTCTTTGTATTTGTAGATCAAGGAACTACTAATTCTGATAACTCTTTTGTTTGTACGACTAACAAAGGAAGTGCAGTTGTTGGAACCAATAATTTAACTTTCACACAATTTTCTGGTGCTGGAAACCCTGTTGCTGGTGATGGTATTAGCAAAAATGGAAATATAATTTCAACAGATTTAAAATCAAATGGTGGTCTTGTTATTGAATCAAACGAATTAGCTGTTGATTTAGCTGCTAGTTCAATTACAAATACTCTTGCAATAGCAAATGGTGGTACAGGTGCTACAAGTGCAAGTGCAGCAAGAACAGCCCTTTCATTAGTTGTCGGCACAAACGTTCAAGCTTTTGATGCACAGTTAACAGATATTGCTGGACTCACACCTACTGACGCTAATTTTATTGTTGGAGATGGCTCAAACTTTATTCTAGAAAGTGGCTCAACCGCTAGAGCAAGTCTCGGATTAAGCATCGGTTCAAACGTTCAGGCTTATGACGCTGATTTAGATAATTTATCTGGTATGCAGTCAGGTGCTTCTTCTGCTTTAGCTGCAATAACCTCGACAGAATTACAAATTCTTGATGGTGCGACTGTTACTACAGCAGAATTAAACCTCTTGGATGGTGTAACTGCAACAACTACTGAGCTTAATTATGTAGATGGAGTAACCTCTGCAATTCAAACTCAACTAGATGCAAAACAAGCTCTAGATGCGGATTTAACCTCATTAGCTGGCTGTCAATCGGGAGCGGCTGCTGCATTGGCATTGCTAACTTCTACTGAAGTTGCAATATTAGATGGAGCGACTGTAACAACTGCTGAATTAAATATTTTAGATGGAGTAACTTCAACTGCTTCTGAACTTAATATTTTAGACGGAGTAACTTCTACAGCAGCAGAATTAAATATCTTAGATGGAGTAACAGCAACAGCAACAGAAATAAATTCAGCTTGTGACGGAAATACATCTGCGACTTCAACCACTCTTGCTACAGCAGATAAATTTGTGTGCAATGATGCTGCTACGATGAAACAAGTAGCTTTAAGTGACCTAGTAACGTTTATCGCTGACGGATCAACAAGTGGTTATGTCGTAGAGGGCGGCACATTTTAGACCATAGGAGGTAAAAATCAATGGCAAATGTCATTAAACTAAAAAGAGGTACAAGCACACCTACAACTAGCGATATTGTAGATGGAGAAGTTGCAATTGATAAATCAGCACAAAAATTATATGTAAATGATAGTGGTTCAATAAAAGAAATAGGAGGAGGTGCTAGTAGTGGTGTTAGTGATGGGGATATAACAACTGCTAAATTAGCCGATGATGCTGTTACTGATGCTAAGTTAGCCAACTCAATAAACTCAGCTATAGCTGCGAACACAGCTAAGACTAGCAATGCCACACACACAGGAGATGTAACTGGTTCTACGTCTTTAACTATTGCTAATGATGCTGTAACTTATGCCAAGATACAAAACGTATCAGCTACAAATAGGATTTTAGGAAGAGACTCAAGTGGTGCTGGGGTAGTTGAAGAAATAACAGCAGCTAATCTACGAACAATGATAAACGTAGAAGATGGTGCAACAGCAGATCAAAGCAATTCAGAAATAAAAACAGCCTACGAAGCTAATGACAACACAAATGCTTTTACAGATACTTTGCTTTCAAAATTAAACGGAATTGAAGCTTCAGCAACCGCAGATCAAACAGCCTCTGATATTAGGGGTCTTGGCTTTTTTGATACAAGTAATGATGGTTCTGGTTCTGGTTTAGATTCAGATTTACTAGATGGTCAAGAAGGTTCTTATTATTTAAACTACAATAATTTCTCTAATACTCCATCAATTCCTAGCAATGTAAGTGATTTGACTAATGATTCTGGTTTTATTACTTCTGCAACGAATAACTTTGTTTCTTCAGCTTCTTTCAGTGGTGGTACTTTAACTCTTTCTAGATCAGGCTTAAGTAATTTAACAATTTCGGGTATTGGCACAAGCACATTTAATGGTGCATATAGTAGTTTGTCGGGTCTGCCTACTATTCCAACTACAACAAATCAGCTTACTAATAATTCAAATTTCATAACAAGTAGCAGCAGTATCTCAGGTTCTTCTGGTTCATGTACTGGTAATGCAGCTACAGCCACAAAACTAGCAACTTCTAGAACTATTGCTGGTACAAGTTTTGATGGTTCAGCAAATATAAGTATTAGTTATAACAATCTTACAAATAAACCAACAATACCAACAGATACAAACAATTATGTTAGTGGTGCGTCTATGAGTGGCAGTACATTATCTTTAACTAGGTCAGGCTTAAGCACTTTAACAGTAGGCAATATTCTTACTACTTCAAGCGGTACAGCAATAAACTCAAGTGCATTAAGCAATTTAGTTCTTTCAACTTCTGGTAATCATTTTGGTGTTGTTGCACATATTCAAGGGGATGGAGTTATGGAAGGCGGTTTATATATTGACTTTCATACATCAGATGGTGATACAGGTGACATTACTGGTGGTCGTATTACTGGTGGTTCTTCTTTTAGTTTTTCTAATGGCTGTATAGCACCATCTTTTACACCTACATCTGATCGTAATTTAAAAAACTCTATAGTTGATTCTGATTTAGGTCTTGATTTTATAAATAAGTTAAAGCCTGTTTCTTTCAAATGGAATCAAGATGAAGAAGAACTAAAACTAGATGCAAAAACTCATCATGGTCTTATTGCTCAAGATGTTGAAGATGTTATAACTGGATTAGGAAAAACACTGGATGATATATGTATTGCTGTAAAGCCTGAAGGTAAAACTTTTGCTGGTAAAGATTTGCCAATGGCTGTTGATTATAATCAGTTAGTAGCTGTACTTATAAAGTCAGTGCAAGAATTATCCGCTAAAGTAGAAACATTAGAATCTAAAGTATCTTAATCATGGCAAGAAAAACTACAGAAGAATTAAAACAAGAGCTACAAGATTTAGGGAAAAATCATGAACAAGCCCAACAAGTTATTAAAAACTGTGAGACTAGAGCTATTGCTATAGATGCGATTTTAAAAGATAGGGCAGAGTTGGAAGCAGAAAAAAAACAGTTGGAAACATTAAGATCAAAAGTTTAGAAAAAAATTGCCGTTATTGCAATAAAATTTTCTTCACAATGGAACAAAGAAGAAAATATTGTTCTAATGCCTGTAAAAGCAAATTTCATAGAAATAAATTAATTACTTAGTTTGCGTTGTCATTTGCCTAGACATCATTCCCATTGTCAGATAAAGAGGTGCCAAGGCCAGAATTGCCATAAACGTTATAATAGTGACAGGCATTAACGCCTTTAAAAATGCTTCTTTAATCATGTTTCAAAAAATTGCTAATGTTTTAAGCATTATTTCTTTCTTAATGGTAACTTCTGTTATTGGAACAGGGTGGCTAGGTTATAAATATGTAACCTCA
>VMHT01066129.1_pt1 | contig 18455 bp, 9 predicted proteins | sample 4693611 | NCBI WGS metagenome assembly VMHT01 (sample SAMN12280063, study PRJNA550983) | marine metagenome | isolation source: seawater sampled from same location over 5 years 0.02-0.2 micron viral filtrate | place: USA: collected off the coast of southern California halfway between the port... ...
CTACAGCTTTTCCGGTCGCATCTAGTGTTCCGGGATGTAGTACATATCTTTCAAAAGATCTTGTTAGTTCTGTGCCATCTTTTTTGATGACAGTTGCTTTGCGGACTTGTACCGCTTTGTATTGACCGACAACTTCTATCTTGTCGTATTCGATTGATTCGGCTAATGCCATTAGGATTAATCTCCGATTAAAACAGGTTTATGGCTTAGTTTTAAGACGTAGCTCGGTCTATTGATTAGTTTGGTAGGAACCAGTAAGGTAAAAGTTTGTACTATTATTCATAAATGAATGTTGCAAGTCTTGTGAATATCCACCACTATTATGCTGTGCTACATATATCACCTCGCTAGCTGTAATTCTTAAAATCGCAGGATTAAAACTACCAAAGTTATCGTAATAACCTACTGTAGCTGCTCCTCCATCACCTACTACATTAAAAGGCATCCCAGCTATTGATGCGTAACCAGCACCACTAACAGTTCCTTTGTTTGATAATGTTAGAGCAACACTTATATATACAAAACTTCCAATCTTAATGTAGTTTCCTCCTTGATAAGCATAGCTAACACCACTTGCTTGATTAGGACCAAACGTCCATGTAGGAGTAAAAGTCCCAACTTCATAGTCGTCAAGTGCGTTGGCTGCTGCGGTGTCTCCGTTAAATTTAATACCTCCATCACCAATTCTTAAATCAGCATTCGAATCATAATTGTATATTCTAAGGTCATCGTAGGTTGAATCCCATTGTAAAAAACACTTATTAGTTGAACCTTCTCGGAAATTAATATAAGGATTAACTGCACCTGTCATATCAATTTTTAAGTTATCACTTCCACCACCAGTTATTGTTTGTGCGCCTGTTACTGTGGCGCCTGCGCTAGTAGTCTCAAACTTTTTACTGTTGTCGTAATATAGCTCAATCTGTGCGTTTTCAGTCCCTTTAAGCATATATTCTTGTGAATTAGCACTATTTAAGCTAATAACGCTACCACTTAAAAGAAGCTCTCCAGAACTTGCATCTTTAATCTGACTATGAGTTCCATCGTGATAAATTTGTAGATCATCTCCAGATCCAAGTTTTACCGCATTACCATCGTTAAGGTCTAAATGACCAGAAATAAGAACACCATCACTTGTAGTCTCAAACTTTTTAGTGTTGTTGTAATATAGCTCTACGGCTCCGTCTGGGTCAGCTATTATACTTTTCTCTCCAGCTTTAGCTCTTATATCTATACTACCAGTATTATTAACAAGAAAAAGATGACTACCAGTGTGATACATATGGCAATCATTATCACTTCCGAAAGTTATATTATTATTTCCACTATTATTGCTTCCATCAGGTATAACTAATTGTCCTGTTACTTGATTTCCAATACTTGTAGTCTCAAACTTTTTACTGTTGTCGTAGTAGAGTTCTACTGCTCCATCTTCTATAAAATTAGCTAATACTTCACTTGCAGCAGCATTAGTAACTTGAACTGTATTTGAAGTTATCCTTAATACACCAGTTCCAGTATCATTAACATATGAATTTGTTCCATCGTGATAAATTTGTAGGTCATTTCCTGTACCAAACCTTGCTTGCTCGTTGTCAGCAAAGTCTATAGGTTTAGTTAGCCTAGCATTAGCCAAGCTACCAGATCCTATGTTTGATGCGTTTGTTGTGTCGGTGGTGGCAGACGTAGCTAGTCCAGTTATTTTGGACGTAGCTATTGCTGCACTTGCGTTTATATCAGCATTAACGATTTCGCCATCCTTAATGCCTTCTTCTAAAATTTTTGTTAATGTCATAATTTAATTAATTGTGTAAGGCGTGATTTTGGTTAAGACGTAGCTCGGTCTAGGCAGTAGTAACATATTGAACATGAAAAATTAGGTAATTTGTTGATGTGCTTGTGTCGTTACCTGTTACCGCAGAACCATTGTCAGTTCTATGAAAATTAACTCTATTATTATTTATAGCAATCCAAGGGTGATTATCTGTAACTGCACTATTAGTAAAAAAACCACCTTGATATGTATGATAACCTCCACCTTCATAGCTTGTAATATTAACACAATTAAAAGGTAATCCATCTATGTACAACGCATTACTATCATTATTACCACCAGAAATATTCATATATATTTGACAAAATACTCTATTACCAATTTTTGTGTAAAAACCAGTTTGTTGGTGATAAGTTATTGATCCAGTTCTTCCCAATGAAATTACAGGGGTAAAAGTACCTTCTTCATAGTCGTTTAAAGCGTTGGCTGCTGCTGAGTCAGTATTAAACTTTAATCCATCGCTATCTATTCTTACTTTTATATTTGCATCAATACTATCGTTACAAGTAAATTTATGTGTTTTAGCAACATATTTAGCATTTGCCCAATTAGCAGAGTTTAAGTCAACTGAACGTGTGACTATGTTAGTTGTATCAGTTCCAGAACTACTGTTTTCTGCTTGAAAACAAGCGATATGGTTTGATTGCGTAGAGTTAGAATGATCTCTAACTGTAACACCACCATAGGTTATAAGGTCTGAGTTGACTCTAATACCAGTTGTTGAATAGGTACTATTTGTTTGACCTACAACTTTAATGCCATTACTGTCAATTTTAAGTTTTTCATTACTACCAGCAGTATCGGCTGATATTTGAAATCTATGTGATTTTGCAGTCATACGAGCATTAGCCCACGTTGATGACCCTAAATCTACTGCTCTATATATGTAACATGTTTCGTCAGTACCATCATTTTCATTCTCTACATTTAACGCAGAAGTTTGATATTGGTTTTTATCTCTAACTATAATGTGACCATAATTAGCAAGATCAGTATTAATTTTTATAGCACCAGATGTACCACCACTTGGAGAGTTAGTTATTTTTACACCATTGGCATTTGTCTCAAACTTTTTACTATTGTCGTGATATAGCTCTACTGCTCCATTCTCTAAACCTTTAATAATATTTTCACTACCATCCGCACTATTTAAAAAATAACCAGCAGATCTTAAAACTAAATTTCCTGTTGCATTGTAAATTCTTGAATCTGTACCATCATGGAAGATTCTTATATCATCACCAGCACCAACTTTTAAATCTTGGTTGTCAGCAGCAACGGATAGAAAACCAGTTGTTTCAAGTTTTCCTGAAATCACAACCCCTGTGCTTACTGTCTCAAACTTTTTAGTTCCATCGTAGTATAGCTCTACGGCTCCGTTACCTATAATTTTTATGCCTTGTTCACCGTTTTGAGGTTTTAATAAAATATCATTTTGCGCTCTAATATCAAGATCAGTTGCACTAGCTCCAGTATTATGTAAATACATAACTCCCGAAGTACCAAGAATGTTACTATTTGTTTGGTGATAAATTTGTAAATCATTACTTGTACCAAATCTTGCTTTAATATTGTCATTAAAATCAACACCTGTTGCACCACCTACTGTTGTATCTGTAGTCTGGTCAACCCAAGCTAATACACCGCTACCATCTGTTTTAAGAACTTGATTAGCACTACCATCATTTACAGGTAAGGTAAGTGTATAACTTGCACTAGCACTGTGAGCAGGTGACTTAATTTTTACACCGTGACTGTTTTGTGAGCAGTTAAGTTGTAATGTACCATCTGCACCACCAGCACCTTTAACTTCAATAACACCTGTACCGTTTGGTGTAAACTTGATGTTACCGTTTGTTGTGCTTGTAGTTATCTCACTAGCTTGTACATCTAAATTACCGCCAAGCTGTGGACTTGTATCGTTCGCAACTTCAATAGGTATTGTTTCCCACTGTGCAGCAGCACCAGACCCTTGACTTGTTAATACTTGTCCATCTGTACCATAGTTAGCACCAGCAAGACCTATCTGTCCACCTTCGTTGATTCTAAATTTTTCGTTACCATCTAAGTTAACAACTGCACGTGATGTAGAGTTGTCGTCAAAAACGTCTACATTAGAGTTACCTTCTGTAATCCTATCGCTAGCTACTGTAGCTGATTGCTCTGTAATAAATATGCTAGATCCATTAGCAGGGGCTGTAGCAAACTTAAGTGTAGCTCCATCTACACAGTAACCTTCTGCACTACCAGCAATAGTTGTATTAGCGTTTGGTTTCTGTATAACACCGTTTACACTAACAATTAAGTTTTGTGCACTGGCTGGTGTAACTGACATACTAAAGTCAGTACGTGACCCGTCAATACTTTCTGATATAGAAACTATATTATTAGGTGCAGCAGTGCCTCCACCGCCTCCACCGCCAGATACAGTATCCCATGATAAAACTCCAAGTCCGTCTGTTTTTAAAAACTGACCATTGTCTCCATTATTAACAGGTAAAGTAAGTGTGTATGAATCATCAGAAGCATCAAGGTTAGTATTAGTTGGAGCTTGTATTTTAACAGAAAGAGCATTGGTTTCTGTATTTAGCTCTAAAGTACCAGATGCACTACCTGTTCCTTTTACAGTAACTGTACCACTACCAGTAGGTGTTAACGTAATGTCTTGGTTAGTACCACTGGTTGTTATCTCTCTAGCTTGTACATCTAAATTACCACCAAGTTGTGGTGATGTATCTGCAACAACGTCAAAGCTAACAGTGTTACCAGATGCTCCTGTTACACGTCCTTGAGCGTCTACAGTTATTGTTGGGATAGATGTGGACGTACCATAACTAGCAGCTGTTACAGCAGTGTTTGCTAGTTGATCTGGGCCAACTGCATCATCTGCTATCTGTGCAGAAGTAACTGCATCGTCAGCAATAGTAGCTGTTGTAATAATACCAGTAGCTAGTTTAGCTGTAGTTATTGTATTATTTTCTATTTTAGCTGTAGTTACTGCTTGGGCAGCTATTTTTGCTGTAGTAACATTAAGATCTGCTATCTTAGCTGTAGTAATATTTGCATCTGCAATGTCTGCTGTAGCAACTGTTCCATCAACTAAGTTAGCACTCGCTACAGTTATGTCTGTAGGCAAAGCACCACTGTTGAGTTTTGCCATAGTAACAGCATTGTCAGCTATATCAGCTGTAGCTATTGTACCATCCACTAGGTTAGCACTTGCTACTGTTATGTCAGTAGGTAAGGCTCCACCAGCAATCTTAGCCAATGTAACAGCGTTATCTGCTATAGCTGTAGTATCGACTGAGAGCGGTGCGTAGTGTTCTGTATCTATAGAATCAGCTACAATATGTTCTGAATCAACAGAATCGTCTGCTATCTTTGTACCATTTATTGCATCTGCTGCAATCTTATCTCTAGTTATCTGAGCATTTTTTACCATTAAGGTAGTTATTGTATCAGTTCTAAGAGTATTTTCTTGTGCAGAGCGTAATAATTGATCGTTATTATTTGTTAAATCAGCTGCTTTTAATGATGAACCAGCTGTATAATCTGCTTTACGTGAGTCTACATTAGTACTTCTACGTATTCTAACAAGTAAATTTTGTTTAGGTGCACCAGATGATGATTCACATACAGTTGTATTTACTGTACCTGTAGTTGCATCAAAAGTGACGGTTTTGGTTCCAGAAGTAGCGTAGCTGGGTATAGTGTAGTTATCAACTATTACACCTCCAACTTCGACAACTACTTCTGCTTGAGAAAATGTAGGGAAACTGTAGTTGAATGTTAAATCCGACCCATCCCCAGTATAATCGTGAAATGTTGTTGTTGCCATTTATTTGTACATATTGAGAATGTCAGTTGTGTCTCTCATTTTTATAACTTTTGCACGTTTCGCTTCCTTCTGTTCTTTTATAAGTTCTTGAACGTCTGGACGTGACATGATACTTGCCCATGCTTTTTTACGTGCCTGCTGAAATAGCTGGTCAATTTTACCATTGTGCCAATAATTTCTAGCGTCGTACTGAGCCCGTTTACCATCCCGTATATCTTTGTTCATCTGCTCGAGAGATGCTATAGCCTTTGGATTTACAGCTAATTTATCTAACTGTCTTTCTAAGTTCTGATCTCCTATAGCCTTTTGGAACTGTGATCTAATCGCCGGTTGGTCTGTAAGGTTTGTACTGTCGGGTGCATAGTATGTAGATAATCGTAAATCGTATCCGCTTTCAAATAAGAATTGTCTGCCTACACTCTGTGTCAAGTTTAATGATATAGGACTTACTGAGTTAAACACTCGAGTCATAAAGTCATATGGCTTGATAGGACTACCATTTAGCATATCATACTTGATAGGTAAGTCTTCACCGGGTAAAGCTTCAAATAATAAGTTACGGTTACGTATTGATTGATCTATACCAGAGCCTATTTCACGCATGTGTGGTGTAAATAACTTACCCATTTCATTACGTAAACCAGCTAGTGGTAATTGGTTGTTCATTAGACTAGCAAGTATTCGTTCTCCTTGACCGGGGCGACCAGCAAATAGATCTACGAATGACTGTATACCAGCTAAGTATGACTTACTGGATATAGCTTGTGCTACAACTAATGATATTTTTTGTAATTCTCTTTCTGTCCATTCTTCTCCCATAAGTTCACTTGCATCACCTACATCAGCGATTGTTGACATTATGAGGTTAAAGGGTTCTATAGGATCGTATCCTACTCTTACGCCAGCTAGTTCTATAGTTCTAGGCATGTACCCAGCATCTATCCAACCCTGACGCTTCTGTCTGTCAGCTGGTCCATTACCAGTTACCTTACCATTCATCCATGCCTGTGCTGCTAAAAATGTAACAGCTGCACCTATGCCTAGTCTACCTGTTTGTAACGCCTGAGCGTTCTGTAATTCTGTTAGGTTTGTAATACCATACTTAGCTACAGAATCTAAGTTATTAGGATTAGCAAAAGCTATATCGTTAAACTCTTTGACTAAGAAGTTAAAACCGGGTGTATGCTTACCTGTTAGTGCAAGTCCGTTTACACCAGTTCTAGCAAACAAAAAGAAAGGTCTAGCTAGAGGTGTAGATGAAAACACATCGTTTAGTCCCTTTGCAAAGCCTGTAAGATCCTGTGTTAGTGTAACTTCTTTACTTGCAAACAGTGTAGCTTCGTCTTTGATGTTACCCGCTGCGTCAAATATCTCACCATAAAAATCATCTTGGTAAGCCTTCATAAGCTGTGGTGTAATCTCAGGTAACTCTATACCAGACCCTTGTAGGTCTAGTACTCTACGCATAGCCTTTTCTCGCATCTTGGCTCTACCTAGCATAAATCTAAAGGTATCGTCAGTTGCTGCCATGAGCTTGGTAGAGTATGAGAATATATTCCAGTTGTTTAGATTACGTAGCATGTTAGTCATAGCAAACGTCACACGATCTCCGTATGTAGCTCGCCCACTATCTTCTGCCCATCTACGTATAACTTCCCAGTTCTCATCACCCTTAGTAAATTCAGCATAACGTGTCTTAATTGTAGACATGTCGCCTTTCCAGTATGCGTTAAGCTTCGTAAAGAATAACTCAAATGCTTCTGGTATAGATTCATTAAGTGCATTAATGGATGCTAACGATGCTCTGATAGTAGCTGCATCACCTGTAAATGGGTAACGCATTGATGCTCCAAGAGCTGTAGATAATGGTCTAAGGAATGTTGCTGTACCTGTACCGAGTAAGGCTCTGAAAGGTGTCTTAGGTCCACTTAGGACACTATGACTCATCATTTCCTGTAAGCTTCTTATAAGAGCTCCTGTACGGTCTGGAGCAGTTGGGTCTAGTTTACCACCTTTTAGTACGGTTCTTGCCCAGTTGTCAAAGTCATCAAGTGTATTGACGTTTTTCATCATAGAAAAAGCTTCAAACAACGCATTAAGTAGGTCATCATTCGGATCATCTTTAGCTATTTTTAGTATAGATAATATAGAATCCTTAGTATCTACTACGTCTTGCTTGATTGCTTGCTCTATAGCTGCCTTCTTTTGTCCAGCTTTTAGCTGTCTGAAGGAGTCAGACTTGACAAATCTAGCTTTCTTAGTCTCATACAACGCTGTAAGCATCGTATCTATAATCTGTTTAGCTGGTCCATCTATGTCATCTACGGATACTAGATCCATAATTTCTCTACCAGCTATGCCTGTGTCTCTTAGCTGCTTAAGTAGTGTACCTACAACTAAGTCACCTACCACTACGTTCTCAGATGTCCAGATTTCTTGACCATTTACGACATCATTTGTAGCAAATAGCTCTGCAAGATACTCGTCGGGTGTCATATCAAGAGCATTTCTACCCTGTGTGATACGCATGTGACCTTCTATGGCATCTCTCCATGTGTCTACAAGTGCTTTTCTATTGCCTTTTACGAGTTCTAACTCTCTTGCAAACTTATCTGAACTCATTAATCCACGTAAAGTAGTCTCAACAATCTCATCTGTAGTCCCACCTTCGTTAGCTATACGCTCCCGTTCTAGTGGTCTAGTGACTGATCCTGTAGAACCATCTTCAGATCCCCACTCATTACGTGTACGACCTAATTGTTCTCTAGCTGTCTGTGGATCTACCTCTGATACGTGTGCTCCCTGCTGTCTGTCAGCTATAGGAGAGTTTTTATCAGCTCTAAATTCTTCTTCACCTTTACGGATCTGTGCAATACCAGCTTCTATTGTCTGGTCTTCGATGTTTTGGTTACGTGCAGCTATCTGTGCTTGCACTTTTCTACCACCTTTACCTACTAAATAGAGTGCACCATCAAATGCAAGACCTATTCCCATACCTTCTACGATGTTTTTTACCTTCATCATAATAGGATGGTCAGTATCCTTAGTAGTTAGGGGTGTATCTGCCCAACCATAGTGTTTAGTTAATGCTCCTAGAGCGTTGTGTCCGTCTGATTCTTTTGATATAAGGTCAGACGCTGCACCAATACCGGCAGCTCTTGTCAAGCTACCAGCTTTTAGTAATGCTGAAGCACCACCAGCTAGTAAGGGTACACCTGTGACGGCTAACCCTTTAGCTGCTGCTACTGTTCCAAGTGCCATACTACCAAAGTGTACAGTGCCTCGCATAAGTTTACCCCACCATGTTTTAGTAACTATGGGATCTTCATAACTTTTGAATGGCTGCCACTCTGGTTCGTAATAACCTTTTTCTTTTCTTTCTCTCTGCATCTCTCCAGAAATCGCATCTACTGTACGTTCTGGAAAGGTAGCTAGAGAAGAGGCTGTATCCTGTAAACCACCTGACAAAATAGATTGAGCTTCCTTAGCGTAAGCATTTAATCCCCATCTTTCAGCGGTCCTTGGATCAGCTTGCTCATTTAGAGCTTGGGTTTCTTGAGCTTGTTCTGTTGTTTTAGCCTGAGCCGTAGCTTCAGATTCTATTTGTTGTTGATCAAATTCATTAACAAGCTGCTCAGTTTGTTCGACCGCTAACGGATCTAACTCATTGTCTTCCATAATTAATTATATTGTATCTTCCACGTATGCCTTGGCAACCGCTGGAAGTAAATTATCAAGCTGGTTCATAGGAGGTATGTCACCAACAATCTTTTCAAACTCCTCTCTTTCTGCACGAGGGATGTTAACAAGTCTTCTAAATTGACTTGCACCATTTAAGGGTTTACCTAATTGATTTTTATATCTTAGTCTAGCGAGTACTAACGCTTTTTGTAAGTTTTCATCAAACAAGTCAGTAAGTTCAAAAGAGCCACTATTTGATGTAACAGCTTGTAAGAGTCCCGGACCTGTAATATTATACATACCAACACCATCAAACTTGCCAGCCATATTTATTACTTCTAAAAGACTGTGTTGAGATAATGGTTTTTCTAATTCTATAGGCTTGCCGTTTTTGATAACAGCATCAAACCCACCGTTTTGTTTTTGTACAGGAGAGGTTATTCTATCTAAAATCCAATTCATATTTTGACCAGTAAATGCACTTCTCATAGTTTTAGAAGATGTATTTTTATCTGTCAATAGTCTGGGGTTTTCAACTCCATCATATGGACCTTTAGTTTCTGGTTTTAATAATCCAACACTTTCTAATCTTGTTCTAGCTAATGTTTCTGGATCTAAGTCATTATAAAGTTTTGACAATAATGTATAGTATTCTGGTATACTACCTCGTTTATAGTCAGATTTAAAATAAGTTTCCGCAGCAGCTAAATGAGGAGCTTCTCCGCCCATAGCTACATTACTATATATAATAGTAGGATCTACTGCAATAGCTGTTCTAGCTATATTTATAGCATAAGCCCCAGTTGTGTCATAGCTATATGTAGGTAGTGCATCAAAATCACCATCCTTAATTCTTTTAAGTACATGCTCCTCAGCTCCACGTTGGGCTGTATCATCTGTTTGGTTTTGACCTTTTAATTCAGCAAACTTTTTGACAAACTCTTTATAACCTTGACGTTCTATAGCTTTAAACTTAGGTGTCTGTGCTTTACTAAGATCATTTTCAAATGTATATTTAGCTATAGTAGCTTTTATAAATTCTTTACTATCTGTTTCTATTTCTTTAGGTACAGCAGATAAAGAAGTTCTATTAACTAATTTTAATCCTTTTTCTTTTAGTGTAGGATTTTGTATAGTAGATATATCTTCAGCAGTAACAGTACCACCCTGAGCTGCAACATGAGATAATCGTTGAATCTTGTCAAATTCATCTTCATAACTTTCAGTATATGCTTTTTTTAGCTCTTCTGGATAATCAGTAGTTTTAAACTTTTCTCTGTAAGCTTTAGCTGTGCTTTGCATCCAGTCATAATCTTTGACACCTTCAAATTGAGTTACATATTCATCTATAAAAAGTTTTTTAGAATTTTTTTCTCTTTCAAGTTCTGCATCAATTCGTTTTGTATTGTGAGAATCGAGTGCACCACGTAATTCAGTAGCTTTGTCAGGAAACTTTTTCTGAAATGTAGTTCGGCTACCATCATTGGCAATAAACTCTTGCTCCAAAATATTAAGGCTAGTAACATATTCTTCTTCTATTCCTTTTATTATTGAAGTTTGCATTTCGTCTAGAGCAAGCCTCATGCCTTTACCTTGAGGAAGATCTAAAAGACTTTCAAAGTAAGCTGCTCTTCTTTTGACATAACCTGATTCACCAAATAATTCATCTACAGTACCAGTTTGAACAGAGCCCCATAAGTTAATTTTATTTTTGGTGTCAAAAGCATTTTTAAATAATGTATTTTGCTTTGTTGCTACCTCTGCAAAAAAAGTTTTTCTTGCTTCTCTATAAGCTGGAATCCATCTACGTGTTAAAAGTCTATCAGGCATGTCAGGGTGTTGTTCACGCAACGTTTGTAATGCAAGAGCTGAAGCAGTTTGAAAAAACTCTTTATGATCATCAGTAGAAATTAACTCACTAAATCCTCTACCATCACGTAATGTTAAAAATTTTTGAGCTTCTGCATACCTACTATTTAACATTTGAAGTTCAAAATTTAAAGCACTTCTACGACTTTCATTTGGTGTAGATAAGGACTCAGCAGCAGCGGTATGTACTAGCTCAGGAGGTGCACCATCAGCTTCAAGTTGACCTTGTTCGCCACTAAATTCTACAGACATTTCATTACTTAATCCATCAGCCTGTTTTTCTAATTCATCATTTTGTTTTAAATAGTCAAGTGGGATTGCCTCAAGAGTCTCTAAATCATTTCTGTAATCAGCAAATTTCTGCTGTTGATCAACTATTTTTTTAGCCTTTGGCATAAACGCAATAAGCTTGTTAATGTTAGTCATCTTTTGAGAATGAGCTGCATTAAACATTTCTATATTAGCTTTATGAAATGCCTCAGAATCTTTGATAGCTTTATCTATCTCTTTATTCTTGACATCTACTAGAGCTTCTGTAGGCTCTTCTTCCAGATAGTTAGTCTTACTAAGATCAGGAGGACGAGAGCTTGCCCGTCCTAATGATTCAAAATATGATTGGGTCATACTACCTCCACCATGTCTACATCTATTTTACTGTAATCTACGTGTAATACATCTTCGATTACATGTACAGCATCAGGTTGAAGTTTAGCAACTTCCTGTGCCATAGCTCCACGATAACGTGTAGAGTTACCTTGATAGTTAAACTCCCATATGTTATGACCTTGTGGTGAGCTACCTACATATTGTATATTCTCTTTTATATTTATATCAGAACCTATAGGAGCAAACAGTCCAGCAACACCTAAACCAAAGTTAAGGAATGAACTAAACCTATCACTAGGCGGCATCAGAACTGGTGCACCATACTCGGGTAAGTATCCGACGTTAGCTCTATTCTTCGCACGTAGGTTCATCATCTGTCTACGATTACCTTGGTATCTCGTTGCAAGATTTCGACCAAACTCATTCGACACAGCATTTTCTAGTTTACCTTTAGCTTGCAGCATAGCAAGTAAGTTACCTCTTCTGGCTGTTCTTGATCGTCCACCTTCAAAACCTTTCTGACCTTTATAAAACTTCTTGTATAAAGACTCTGTTTGTTTATATGACTCACCTAACTTAGTGTAGGCGTTCATAAGGGAATCACTGGTAGCTCTACTATAACCACGGGCTATACGTTGATTACCTATAATTCCTTTTACTTCTCTGTTGTGATACTTCGTCCCTTCGGATTTGTATTTAAAATTCTTGTCAAGCCAACGCTGCTTGGCAGCATGGCGTTGAGCAGCATTAGCATCTGCGCACACGGCAAAACTCTATAAATGGTAAGTAGTTAGGACCATGTAATACTTCACGTAAAAACTTGAATCCTAAAAATTTTAACAGCTTTATGTGAGCTGTGTTTCTTTTATCAACGATGTTCCAGAGGAGGGGTTCCTTACGGCTATCGACATACCGCTTCGCCTCTCTTACGAACAACATCGGCTTTTCATGAATGACTGGCGTACAGAGCATCCATATATCATTGTTACGTCCGACTCCAGCCATCCCGGCAGCCTTGCCGCTAGGTGATGTAAAATACACACAGGGGGTCGTTTGAGCAGTAAAAAGAAGGTAGCGGATAGGTTCTACCCCCCAGCCCTCTTCAAGCTCTCTGTGGTCTTCTGGACGTAAGTTAGAGGCCACCTCATAGGCAGCCTTAGTTGTGATTGGGTGTATATAATTAGACACGTTTATAAAATCTAGGTGTAAAGTCTCCTTCCCATGACATACCACGTAGTGTAGCTGGTGATGGATGACTTGATTTAAGTGTAATACCTACATTAGTATTTCGCTCATATATAGGTACAGTCTTTATATACTCTGCTAAGTACGGTGCATCGGATGCGTCATACTCGTCAAGTAATGTAGACTCGTATACTTCAGAGTAGTTAGGTTTACCTTTACGAGTTAACGTAGTTTCGTATAGACCTATCTTACCAAAGTGTACTTTGATTCTGTGTACTACAACTGATGAGTTAACATCTGCAAAGGCTCTTTCACCTTCAACTTTTGTAGGGTATATTCTTGGAAACTCTGCTTTGTATTCATACAGGTATCCTATTTTAAGTGTAGCACTTGACCAGTTTCCCGGTAAAGTAAAGTCATCATTATTAATAACTGTACATACTGCATATCTACCTACTCTAGTTGCACCAGCGTTATCATCTATAACAACCAGTGTACCATTGTAAGAACTGATTTGATCTATCCAGTCTGATTGGTTAGTAAATGTTGTAAGGTTTGTAGTAGCATTATAAGATCCGTTAGCTACAGTTGTGTAATTATCTAAATGTAATACATAGTTAACATCTTCGTGATCTATAGCTATGTCATTATCTGTTTGTACTAAACTGACTTTTTGTAAAAAATAATCTGCGTCTAAAAAGAAGTATTCATCATTTACAACAAAGTGATAAATTAGAGGTCTGTTAAACTTCCATTTAAACCATGCTTGTTGTTCTCTCTTCTCCCCTACGTTAAAGTATTTGTAACCAAACACTGTATCATTATTAGTTTTACCTATTAACACCATAGAGTTATCTCTCGAGTTAGTTAGTAAGTCTACTTCTTTAGGTATAAGTGTTGGTACAACTTTACTTTGTTCTACAACACTTGGTTCTCCTTCTCGTGCTATATTAGCTACCTCATTAAATCTACTAAATTTACCAGAGCTATCTAAATAAGCTATAGTAGTTCCTAACGATATAGGAGGTATAGCAGTGTTGTAATTAAAGGTTGCTATACTTCGTAACTTAGCTGTTTCTGGGTTAAGTATTTCTGAGTCTGTAGATAATAAAAATTGTTGGTTACTACTAAATACAACAAGACCACTATTAATTTCTATACCATCAAAAATTTCTGACGGAAATGTAGAGGATGCAGATATATCAATCGGGTCAGATGCACCTACTGTAAGAGCTGACTCTATAAAAAAGTCTGGTGTACCAAATGTACCCGGTCTTGACAGTATGACATTTTCTCCTGATAAAAATGCAAGTCTATTTCTAAAAAATAATACCTTGTTTATTCTACCTCCATGAAAAGAAGGTAGTGGGTTAGTTGTATTATCACCTACTAACCTATCTTGATATATATATTCTCTAATTGTAAATTTAGTTGTACTTGTACGCTCTATAACTAACGGCATATTAGTTAGTGTTTTATCTATACCCGGTGCAGCACATTCATTCCATGAGCCCGGCCCATCAAGGTCGTTCTGTCCATCAAATTTTAGATAATAGTCATCCTCTTCTGCTAGTCTAGCGTTAGCTATCTTTACAATATATCCATTTCTACACTGGTTAGGTAGTCGTGATACATCGTTAACAGCAGTTTGCATAACTCGCATAAGATCTTCTTCTACAACTTCCACGTTAAATGGATTGCTGCTAGAATAATATACACCAGTACCTATAACCTTGGCAGTAATGCCAGAAGGTAATCCTGTTGTAAGACCTCCTAAAATTGAGTCGGCTGTAACTGCTGTATCTGCATCAAATGGAGTTGGAGCTGGTCTTATAAGCCCATCAGCTGTAGAAGATACAGTACATTTAACATTTGTAGTTTCTATTTCAAGAACTTTAATAGTAACTGTAGCTTGACTACCAGTTGTTGTTATATTAGGAGAAGTTCCGCTTGTAGTTACGTTAGCTGCTTCATCTGCAAAAGTAGGACTAATAACAACTGTATCATTTACAGCCCAACCTTCTCCACCGTGCAGTAGTGTAACTTCTAAACTATATGCAGCTCTGTAGTTCTGTCCACCCGGACCTTCACTAGCAGCTACATAGTTAGGACTTACACCTTGCTGACCTAAAGCTGAAAATCTAAATGTTAGATCTTTACCGTTACCTGATCCAATACCTGACCCATTACCACCACTTTTATTTTCTGTAAAAACACCTGTACCTATACCGGGGCAGTGACCTGTACCATCAGACTCATCGTAGGTGCTTGAAGATACTTCTATTTTTGTAGCTCTACTAAGTGGAGTAGGAGTAGCATTATCATAAATATTTAAAGCATATTGTCTACCGTTTTCTGTACGTAACAGGTCAACAAATGCAAAGTGTGGTTCTGGTCTAGCTGCTGTAGTATCTGTAACACCTACTTTTGTATTAGCATTAGTACTATCACGATTAGTAACAAACGTAGTATCATTAATAGTTAAAAACTGTCGATTCTCTGTTTTAGTTGCATCGTTAATAGTTAAATAGTTTTGTATCCTAGTCTGTGCAACTGATTCATTTTCAATAAATACCCAGTTATTTGTAGTACCAGAAGAGTGAGTAGGTGCTGAACCACCAGAATTTATTGTAGTAAATGCTTGATAAATTTTATTACCATTCATTACCTTATCATTAGTATAGTAAGTAACAAGAGAATTAAAGTCAGCTGCACCATAATTACTACCCATCAAAGTTCCGTCACTACATTTCCATACTCTTACCTGTCCGTCTGTAGCTACTTGTCCTATATATGCTCCTTCTGTTTCATCACGAAAATAATGAAACCAAGATCCTCCAGACTGTACACTAGACAAAGGGGTAGATCCTATTCTTGCACTTCCCGGTCTTTTAAATAAACCTTTAGTTACGTCAGGTATAGCATTTACTATATCTGTAAGCTGACCGGGAAACTTAAGATGATCTGGCTGTTCAGACATACCAGCTGAGTAAGCCGGTACGGTCTGTCTAATACTTGTCATTAACGTCCTCCAAGAGTACTCCAAGGTTGATAGGTTTGATATGTACTATCTTCTGGGAAACCAAACATAGAATGATTACCTTGATTACATTCATATTCCATAAGTGATGCTCGAGCTTGCTGCTCCTGTGCACCTAATAATTGTACTAGCTGAGGGTTAGCAACCAGTTGTGTAGCCGCCATCCTTGATGCTCGGTATGTTATGTAACGCCTAAAAGGTAGAGGTAGATCTGTAAACTCGTACAGTCTTACAACATCTAGTAGTACGTCACCATCCCATTCATCAGTATGATCGTATTTATCGTATAAGTAACCACCTCGTCTAACAACATTAAATTTTTTGCTAGCCCAGCCGTTGGTTACATCCATTCTAATTACATCAGATCCGATAGCTATTTTTTTATTAACATCGGGTGTAAATGTAACATGTTTTTCTGTGTTAAAATGCCAACCTTCACCCTGTGTATCTACGTTAGCATCTCGTAACAAGTTATATATAAACGCTATCTCTGGGTTATCGTATGCTGACACACCCGCTATCTCTTGTCCTGTAGCGTCAACTACATTACCAAGATTGGTTACTGGTGCTTGACCTATAGCTCCAAGTATTGCATTTACTGCGGATAGTTCTGTATCGAGGTCAATAGTTGTGGAAGCCATAAACTTTTGTAAATAAAAAAAGGGAGCCGAAGCCCCCTGTATAAATAGTATTCTCTATTATGAGAATGATGCGTTAGAAACAGCAGTGTTATTGAAGTTAGAAGAAACGTCAATTCCAGCTACCAATTCTACAGCACAAGCAGGGTTTAGGAAATCTGCACCCATTGCTAAACGACCTAAGATTACGTCGCCTTGGTAAACCACGGATATGTCTCCGCTTGTTACCTGTACTTGAGGACCAATTGCCTCGACTACACCAGCAGCCTCTTTCTGGAAGATTAATCCACAGCTATTAGCAAACTTCGCAGCTGTACCATAGTTGTTAATTGTCTTCTGTGTGTTTGAGTTAGAAGGTGTTGTTTTAGAATCCTGATCATCCATAGCTGCACCAACAAAGTTGCCTTCGTTGTCGTTAGAAGCTCTTGGATTCATGTCTGTTTTAGTACCAAACTTACCAAAGAACGGAATGTTCATTGACTTGTAAATAGTGATACCAGCAATTTCAATGATGCCATTACCAGACTGTAAAGCAGTACCTTGTACGTCTCTGTTGATTAAACCGTTAGTTCCTACATTCTGTATAAGAGCGTAGTACTGTCTTGGGTTTAACACAGCAACTCTACCTTCACCAGACACTCCTTTCTCATCAAGGATAGCAGCAGCGTCATAGAAAGCATTGATTAAGTGACCAGAGTCATAAGCATCAGTAGCAACTGTACTTGCAGCAGCACCAACTTTAACTACAGAACCGCCGGGCTCGGCAAATCCTGACATAGATACTGGAGAAACTTGCCTTGCAGCTTTTGTGATAGCTCTGAAAATACGTCTATCATAGTTCTCTGCAAGTGCATAACCGATCTTTCTTGAGATCTCACCACGTAGGTCGTAGTGTGCTAGTGTTTCATCTAGCTCGTATACAAATGCTGAACTGATTAAGAGATCATCGCACTCAATAGTTTTCTCTGCTACTGGAGGAGTCTTGGCATCGTTACCAAGTATGCTCTGTCCGGGAACATGAAACTCACTTGAGGTTCTACCTGTGTAGATAAACTGCATAGAGCGTCCGCCTTTTAGTGTACGTTTTGTAACTAAGTCTCTAGCAATTGTGTTGTGTTGGAAGCCTTTAAACATCTCCCCTGAGAACAACTTTAAATAAAGTGCTCTTCTTTCGTTAGCTGTACCCGCCCCTGTTAAGGCACCATTATTGGCACCACCATAAATAGGACCGTTGGCATTAGCTGTTGTGGCTTGTTGTGCCATTGTTCTAAATTAAAAAATTAATGTTTATATTTCTTTGTACAAATTTTTCTCGAGATTTGTAGGTCTATCCCTACCGTCTAGACGGCTAAAGGTATCCTCCGTAGAGGGCAAAAGCCAATTGCAGGGGAGTCCTACTCTGAGGTGCTCCCCGTGCTGTTATTACTTCACAAATTTTGTGTAAGCAATGCCACGATATACGTAAGTTACTTGCATTGTAATCTCCATATACCTAAGCCCCGTTCCATGCCTAGGTTTCATGCGTCCATAAAATGGATGAACGGACGTGGCTGTTACCCTATAGCTGGTGCTGTAAGGGCTACGTTTGTGGACTCAGCTGATGCTAAGTCTAATGGGAAGTTGTGTGCGTTACGCTCATGCATAACTTCCATACCAAGGTTCTGTCTGTTTACAACGTCTGCCCAAGTAGGAATGACCTTGCCGTTTGTATCGACAATGGACTGATTAAAGTTAAAACCATTAAGGTTGAAAGCCATTGTGCAG
>VMHT01007955.1_pt1 | contig 18454 bp, 10 predicted proteins | sample 4693611 | NCBI WGS metagenome assembly VMHT01 (sample SAMN12280063, study PRJNA550983) | marine metagenome | isolation source: seawater sampled from same location over 5 years 0.02-0.2 micron viral filtrate | place: USA: collected off the coast of southern California halfway between the port... ...
CTGATAAACTAGATAGAACCTTTGTCAAAGATGATGATGGTATGTACACACACAAAGCGAACTTAAAGGGTGCGTACAAAAACGAAGTCACCAAAAAACCTTTGCAGGTGGACGCAAAGGGTAGCTCATTACCAGATGAGTTCTTATTGACAACGGGTAGCACAGTTAACGTCTGTGTACAGTTTGTTCCATATGACATGGGTGGCAAGCAGAATGTTTCACTGCGTCTCAAAGCGGTACAGGTAATTAAGTATGTGCCTATCGAAGAGAGAAATCCCTTTGAGGCAACCGATGGGTTTGTGTTTAATAAGACTGAAGACAACCCCTTCACTGAAGACGCGGTGGCAGAACCAAAGAAGGTCGTTAAAAAGCCCTCCCCTCCCACCAAGGATGCTGATGACGACTTGAGTTCTATCGTTGACGATTGGGACGATTAATAGAACTACACCACGACTAGGCTTTTGCCGAAAGGATAACGTGCCGTATCTTGTCGTGGTGTCTTTGGCACAAGGTGGGAAAAATGGAAACGAAAAAATTTTTAGAGAGAGTTTTAGGTGATGGATACTATTCTGTATTGGGTCTTGGGGACAAGAAAGTACAGAGCTTCCATGCAACCATAGATGACGTAATAGACAAAGCTAACCAACTAGATGCTGAAGGTATAAACGCATACTTTGGATTAGCTACTTTTGAAACAAGCAATGACAGGAAAGTCACAAACGTAAAGAGCTTAAGTTCTTTTTATTTAGATCTAGACTGCGGTGTTGGGAAAGAATACACAAATCAAAACGAGGCTTTCCACGACCTGAAAAGATTTACAAAAGAAACAGGACTACCTCGACCCATGCTAATCAACTCTGGGTACGGAATACACGTGTACTGGGTTCTTAGGGAGAGTGTGTCATACGCTGAGTGGCTACCTGTAGCGCAGGCCCTCAAAGACATGTGTATACGTCATAACTTATCAGCAGACAATGGTGTAACTGCGGACGCTGCGCGGGTACTCAGAGTTCCTGGCACACACAACCATAAGCGTGGTACACAGAAACCTGTAATGTTTTTTGGTACGGGAGAGTTCCGTGATGTAGAGTTTGATGAGTTTTCTAGACTCATAGGTGCAGAGGGGGTCAATGTACCCACTAAAGTGGATAACGAAGAAAGCGCATTCAAGAAAGCCATGATAGAGAACTCTGAGAATAGCTTTAGGGTAATACTCAACAAGACTATAAAAGGCGAAGGGTGTGAGCAGTTAAAGAATATAATGGAGAATCAGCAGGATATAAGCGAACCTTTGTGGAGAGCAGGGCTATCTATAGCTAAGTTCTGCAACGATGCCGACAAAGCAGTGCATAAGATGTCTGAGAGACACCCAGAGTATAGTGAGAACTTAACAGAAGAGAAGGTTGGGCCTATAAAAGCTCCGTATTACTGCACGACGTTTGAAGCGGAGAACCCTGAACCTTGTTTAGCATGTAGCCACCGAGGAAAAATAAATTCACCTATAGTTTTAGGAATGGGTATAAAGAAAGCACCTGTATCAAAAGATATACCTTTATATCCAGAGCCGTACTTTCGAGGGGCAAATGGGGGTGTGTATATACGCTTCAAAGACAAAGACGGTAACATAGAGGACAAAGTAGTATACCAAAACGATTTATACGTTATTAAACGTATCATGGACGTAGAGGTTGGTGAAGCCATAGTTATGCGTTTACACCTACCTCAAGATGGCATAAGAGAGTTTACAGTCCCGTTGACTTCTGTAACATCTAAAGAAGAATTAAGAAAACAACTGTCTATGCACGGCATAGCTGTACTGAGAATGGATGATATAATGGCATACACAACTACATGGGTTACACAACTACAAGCAAAGAGTGTCGCAGAAGAGGCTCGTAGACAGTTTGGTTGGACAGATGACGAGTGTGGGGGATTCGTACTTGGTGGGGAAGAGATAACTTTAGACGAGACTAAGTTTAATCCACCCTCTACACCCACAGCAGGTTTGTTTCCATCCTTTGAACCCAAAGGCACGTTGGAGGACTGGAAAGACACAGTAAACTTCTATAACCGTGATAGCTTTGAGTTACATCAGTTTGTGCTTGGAACGTCTTTTGGTTCTCCGTTGATGAAGTTCTCTCCCATAAACTGCGCTGCTTTACACATATACAGTAAGGAGTCAGGGGTTGGTAAGACAACCGCTATGATAGCGGGGGCATCTGTGTGGGGTAGTCCAGAAGATTTGATTATGCACGAGCGAGACACATACAATACAAAGATGAATAGGGGTGAGATATATCACAACCTACCAATGTATATGGACGAGCTTACAAATACTTCAGGTAAAGAGCTATCCAACTTAGCATACCAACTGACAGGGGGTAGACAGCGTGGACGTATGTCAGCGAGCAGTAATGTCGAGCGTCACAGAGGTGAAGCATGGAAACTGTTGGCTGTGACTACAGGGAATACAAGCATGGTAGAGCGCATAAGTATTATAAAAGCCATGCCAAAAGCCGAAGCACAGCGCATACTAGAGTGCCGTGTTAGTAGGATGCAATTTGATACAAAAGAAGAAACAGATGTATTTAGTGCATGCCTACAAAATAACTACGGACACGCAGGTAAAGTGTATGTCAAGCACGTCATGGAGAATCTAGAAGAGGTACAGAAACTAATACGACAAGTACAAGAAAAGGTAGATGCTAGGGCAGGACTCACAGCAGAAAACCGCTACTGGTCTGTACTTGTTGCGTGTACGTTAACAGGTATTATGTTAGCTAAACGCTGTGGTTTGGTTAAGTATGACGTTAAAAAGTTATTTACTTGGGCTGTAGAACGTTTGAAAGAGAACAAGCGTCAAGTAGAAGATATGAGTATATCTGTTGAAGAGACACTCAACGACTACATACACGAACATTGGAGCAATGTTTTATGGATTAAAAGCACAGAAGACTTACGCAAGCAAGAAGGTGATGTGGCTAACCTTGTTATACCCGAAGCCTTACCAAGAGGTAAACTTGTAGCTCGTTATGAAACAGACCTAAAACGTGCTTTCCTTGTTCCAAAACCCTTGAAGGCATGGTGTGGGGAGCAGCAAATAAACTATAACTCGTTTCTACAAGACCTTACAAATAAGTTAGGCGCTACAAAGACTAAGATGAGGTTAAGTAGAGGCACTCACATGAACCTACCTCCTACATGGGTCATACAGGTTGATTGCGCTATAGACGATGAGATTACGACAGGGAATACTGAAGTCGGATGATTTGAACCCAGATGGGGTTCGCATCGTGGTAAACTGGGACAACATGGTGACAAGTTCCTCTGTATTCATCCTATGTGTGGATGCCCAGGAAGCTATAAGACAAATAAAAAATATAGTAAAAACAAAAGGTTGGGATATAAAAACGCATGTGCGTGTAGAGAACAACAAATTAGGTGTTCGCGTTTGGAGAATTTCGTGATAAATGTAGGGTGACAGGTTATGCTTGTCACTCTCTTTCTCTTATGTGACCATCTTCGGGTGGTCACTCTTTTTAATCACCGAACAGAGATTCAAAGTTATAATCAGAATCGTACTCCATCTCTCTTAAATTTATGATGTCTTGATTCTGTGAAGATATAGAAATACCTTTATTTGTGGCTATGTTTTTAGAGGTTTCCATATGTCTTTTTAACGATCTTTTTATAGACTCAGGTGTTATGGCTGATAAAGGATGCTTGGCATTGTGCTTCATTATACCCTGCAGGACATCATCGTAACTATCTAGATCGCCTTGTCGCATAGCGACATATAACTTACGTAGCAGTTTACTTTTTTGTGTGTTTATAGCGTTGTCCACACCTTTCTCTATATTATTCTTCTCCATCTGCAACGTATATTCTACTGGAGGAAACCCGAACACAGACCCTGCTATATCGCCAAATGTAGGATCTCCGTATATAGCATCGCCTCTTCGTGTGACATACCCCTCTCTTGCGGTTCTACCAAACAATCCTTTCCAAGCGTTTGCAATAGAAGGAGGAGCTATGTTCTCTAAATCTCTTTCTATGTCGCCATCTACAAACAGTGCGCTATACAGACCACGGTTTACAACTCTATCGAACGTGCTAAATGCAGGTCCTCCAAAGTAGAAGAAAGCGTTTTCTTCAAAAGAAGCATCTCTGTTGTATCTATTTTCTTGTATTAGTAGACCTGTCAATCGTATACGAGATGCTACGTCTGCCCCTGTTATAAGGTTTACAGCTCCTTTGTAGTATTCTTCTCCTACACTTTTCCTAACCATCGTATCAAAATCATCTTCATCGTCATCAGCTAGTAACAAGTTATATACTATCTCCATAGCTCCATATAACGGCAGCCCGTGTACCCCTGCGAAGAATAAGGCACTGCCATGCACAGCTACAAGTTGTCTGAATGCCAAAGCTTTATCTTGAATTGTATTGTCTTTTCGTATTAACTCCCTAGCTGTTTTAAACAGGGTAGTATACATACGCACACCGTATGTCTTGTACATCATGGCTATACGTCCGAGTCCCTGCTGCGATATACGGGGCGCAGTCTCTAATACAGAACCTCCGTTTAGTTCTAAAGACTGTCTCAGAGCCTTCTCTGTAGCCTTGCTTACCTGTTCTTGACTAGCCTTTGAAGCCACGTCTGCAAAAGAGCTTGTTTTAAAATCGCCTAATTCTTTACGAAGAGCTAGCTCATATGCGGCTAGTAGGGTTGTTTGTCTGTTGTAACGTTCTGCGCCTTGGAAAAATATAGCGGAGAACCCTGTGGCTTTGTCTAACGTGTTACCATATGCCTTGCCTGTCTCTCCCAGGCCCAAAGCGTCTAGGATAAAACTCTTGGTAAGCTGTCCGCGTTTCTCAGCCTCAACTATTAAAGGTGCAAATGCTCCCACGGCTTTCTTCTCGCTGGGACGTATATCTCTTTCTTTACCTAAAGTCGTTGTGATCTTGTCTTTCATCACATATGTACCCGTGTCCTCATCAAACCTAAAGTATTCATTCATACTATTTGCACCGTTAGCCACCATCTTATAGGCTTTACCAATAGTCTTGAATGAAGTGCCTAGTCCATACTCTGCTGCTAGGTAAGGGTACACAACCAGAGGCACTTGAGATAAGTTAACAATAGCTGAAGAAGCGTTTAGACCTATGGTATATATAAACGCAGATTGATTTGCACCTTTTACAAGTTTCTCAAATTCTTTAGCATTGGCTCCCTTTGTAGCAAACTCTATTCTTCTTTCTAGCTCTGCGCCTACACGCTCTATAGAGGGTATGAATTTACTTTTCTTAGGTTCCCCTCGTGCTTCTTTTACTACTTTTTGTATTTCGCTATTTAATTCACGAAACTCTTTACCTCTTTGTAGCTGTATGACCTGTCGTCCTATGGAAAAACCTTTAGTCTTAAACGCTTGCACAGAGCTACCTATATACCCAGGTGTGCCTTTCCTAGCCACCAAAGATTTAGCGAATGAGCTTTCTGGTAAGACATGCACGAATAGCCTCACTATCTCTTCTTCTAACCGCGCTTTTTCTGCAGGATCTTTAACTTTACCTACAGACTCTAGCACCTTACCAACAAACTCTGTGGGGGGAGCGCTACGAAAAGACTTTTTAATAGCGTCTATTTTATCTCCTTGTATAGAATCTGTGTCCACATTAGGGTTCTTTTTTAGGTCAGCTATAAGAGCATCCTTTGCTGTGCTAGTGTCCACAAACACGACTACTTTACTATCACCTGTAGGGGTAGGTGTTTTTAACTTATATGTTACACCGTATCGCCCTTCACGAGTTAGTGGGAAGTATACATCTAAAACTTCTTTGTCAAACAACTTACTAAATACATTAGTATTCACACTCTCTGCTGTTGCTGTATCTGTAGCCTCTTCAACCTGCCTGTATAATAAAGCTCTTATTTTTTCATATTCTTTTTTATAGTGGTCACGCATAATCCCATATGCTTTTTGACCATCTGCACCTAAAGCTTGCCATTTCGGTTGTTGCTTGTCCCATATCTCTGTTAGAGGATTCCCATCCACAATTTTGTTGTCATAAAAGCTGCGAGGTTTTTCAGGATCAACTTGGTATATTGTAGCTCCATAGTCAGGACTATATATTACGTCATCTAGTTTAGCTTCTAGCCCCTTGTTTGCTTTTAATATTCGTGTAACTTCGGTTAGTTTTTCTTTAAATATACCTCCTACTCGCTCTAAATCTCCTCGTTGATACTGCAATAGCTTCATAAGTCTTGCACCTAAGTCACGAAACCCTATGCCGTCAGCTATGTCAGTTATAACAAGAGCGTCAGCAAAGCTAGCAAAGAAGTCTTTTACGCCATCTGCTATAGCACCATCAAATAAGAAGTCTTTTGCTTGAGCTATAAAGCTACTTTTCTCCTGCGGATTCATGTAAGACTTCTCTCTTTGGTCGTTACCTATCGCATCATCAAAAACGTTTTTAGTGTTGTTTGCGTCCATGTTAGATAGCAACAATCCTGCATCTCTGAACTCTGGAGCAGGAGCTATTATGCCATCAATCATGTTGTTTATTCTTTTGGCAGTGCCAAAGGTAGGTTCTTTCTGCTCAAGATTAAGAAGACCTCTGATAAAGTTAGCTATTCTATTACCAAAAGCTCGTAACGCATCTATTTTGGAGTCTTTTAACCGTATACGTGCAAGCGTTCGTTGGAACTGAGGATTACTAAAAGCTTCTGCCACAAACTCATCTAGGTTTTTAGAACCGTATGCAGTGTCGAGTTGACCCTTTATCTCATTAAATATATTTGCCAACCGTTTAGTAAGTGGGTTTGATTTGTTAGCTATGGTAGCAGACGTAACAGCATGAGCAGCCTCGTGAAACAACACGTGTGGTATCATAAAGCTGTCGTCTATAAATATAGTGTTTGTAGTGGGGTCAAACGCTCCAGCTACAGGTTTACCATTTAGCGTTAAATTACCTATAACCTCAATCTTTGTAGTCCCTATCTTCTCTGCTAACTTAGTAGCCAGCTTTTTTATCGTTGGGTTCGTAGAGGTTTTAGCTAGATTGTTCAGGCCCTCCTTTAGATTACCTTGTACTAACAAGTCAATGGTTGATCTATCTAGGTTAACATCAAGATTTTCAACAGCGTCTTTCTCTAGTTTTAGTTCGTTCAATATATCCTGTTGGTTTTCAGGAGTATCTAACTGCTCTAGCCCTATCTTCTCATTTTCTTCGTTTATTTTAGCTGCTTCTTTATCGGCTTCTTTTTGCCTAGCTATCGCAGCTCGTGCCATAGCACGTCGTCTCTCTTTTGTCTTGAGGTTTAATTCTTTTATAAATTTTATTTCTTTGTTTTGTTCAGCTTTTTTAGGATCAAATTTCTTTTTCTCTGCTCTCTTCTTAGCAGTCTCATCTTTAGCTAATGCTTTTGCATCATACATATACCTTAAAGTGGGTAGTATGCTGTCTGCCACTTCTTTTATGTCTTTTTTAGTGTAGGGCGTTCCATCTGCATCTAACGACTCTCTTGCCTGTCTTACAGCTATTTGTTTTGCAACCTCAAAGTTTTTTACATTTCTACCTTTATCATCCACCGCTTCGCTTAAAGGGTCCATTTCCTTCAACTGTTTGTCTCTGTCTCGCACCAATTTATCTATGATAGGCTTTCGCGGAGGACCTATAAAACTAGGGGGTTGTCCTTGTATGAGTCCTATGTTTAATTTTTTATTTACATCCTTTTTTCTTTCTTTCTCTTTTGTTCGAGCTTCTTTTGCCACAGCATCTTTAAGGTCTTTTTCTGCTAGCTCTTCTGTTGTTTTCTCCGTAACACCTTTTTCTACGTCTGCTTCCTTTTCATCTACTTCTTCTTTTTTCTCACCTTTCTTTTTTTCAGGTTTTAAAAGCCCTTCCGTGCTAGCTTTTGGTTCTACTTCATACTTTTTCTTCCTAGATGCAAACCATGCTTTACCTTCTTCAGATAAATTTGCGTTCACCCATTCTTCAACTCTTTTACCAGCTTCTATTCCTTGGTTTCCTTTAGCTACGAAATAAACTCTTCCTGGGTCTAGATCACTACCAGATGTAGGTTCTCCTCGTACAGCCATAAATGCAGCGTTGTCTAGTACACCTTCCACATTAGAATCTTTACTTAATACTTGAGCCACACGAAATAATGGATTTGCATTTCCTTTAACAGTCTTAGATGGGCGAGATTGAACTAAATTAACAATCTTATTTTTGTCCTCTGTAGACAAAGCATCTTCCCTCTTTTCTACCTGTATTACGTTGTACTTTTTAAATAAAGACTGTGTCTCCTTTACAAGATCTTCCTTTGTAACTTTCTTCCCTGTTTCTTTTGATTTTGCAATTAAGTTTTTTCTAGCTTCTTCTATAGCCAGAGTGGCTTGTACTTTATTAAACTTCTGAAAGTTACCTGCACTTGTTAACCTGTTAAACTCTGCCAAGTTTTTAGCAGCTTCTTCTTTAGATATTCCTGAATCTTTTTCTGAATCTAAATAATATCCATCTTTTAAGTTGAGTCTGTATGTGTCTTTTGCTCGTTTGTTTGCGTCTGCATCTACGTTTACTTCTTTAGGTTTGCCACTAAAGGCTTGACTCATCTGATCCGTGGCATCATCAAAGCCTTCGCCCTGATCCATAGCTTCTTTAGCTTCAAACATCTCTCTGTTTAGCCTGTCTGTCTTTTCTTTTTCAGTTTCGATAATGTTACCAGCAGCATCAGTTTTGGGACTCGTATCTTTAAATTTCATACGTTCTTGAGCTGCTTTCGACTTAGCATTTGCTTCTTTTAAACGAGCTTTACCCTCTCCAGAGTTTATGTATGTATTTAATTCTTCTAGGCGTGGTTGATTATTGTCATAATTTGTTTTGGTAAGATTCTGCATCTCTTCCGTAGAGATACCTTTTTCTTTTGCATAAGCTTCCATCTTTTTCGGGTCGTCTAGCCTCTCTTTTCTAGCAGTTTGTTCTTTTTGAATTCTTTTCTGCTCTACAATAAGTTTTTTTATGTCGGTATCTTTTAATGCAACGTCTTCCTTTCCTTCTCCAACAGTATCAGCTCTAGCATCTGTTCTAGGAGTAACCACTCTATCGGCTCCAGTTTCTGTAGCTCCTGTGGTATCGGTAGGTCCCTCTGCTCCTTGTTTGCCTTGTGTATCAACTGGAGCGCCTTCTCCACTTCCTGTGTCTTCAGTCTCTGTAACATCTCTTCTACCTCCTTTACGTGGGGCAATCATATCTGTTAGGGCTTGCACAAAGCCACCAACGCCCGCTCCGTATAACGCAGGTTCTCTTGTTCCCGCGAACGTGCCTTGATCTGGATTGTATATGCCCTGCTCTATTAAGTTCTGAGCAACAGCTGCGCCAAATTCTTGTAGTCCCTCTTCCCCTGCAGATGCAAAGATACGTCGTCCTCGTTTTATAAGCGTATCCACTGCCTCGTCTTCTAAACCCCCCTTAAATATTCTTAATAACCTTAGTGGAGATATAAGTTCTGAAGCCCCTACTACTGCACCAAATCTAGACGCTTTAGCTCGTTCTTCTTCTGTAGCTTCTCCTTCTCTAGCTCGCTCACTAGCTTCACCTGCACCTGCCGCTGTTACTAGACCCACTGCTGCAAGGGGGTTTACAGCGGCTGTTCCAAGAATACCTCCAAAAGATCCTAGAGCCTCCCCAAACTTTCTAGGGATATCCGTAGATACAGCCCCAACTCTTTCATCAGGAGCTAGATACTCTTGAACTACGTCTCCTGCGTCTTGTATGTATTCTCTAGCAACTAATTCTCTCTCTTCAGGCAGTATGGTAGCTAACCCTAGCGCACCGCTTTCAATAATATTAGCAGCGCCACTACCTATACCTTTTATACCTTCACCAAATTGTTCGCCTATAGTTAGAGGTGTTTCTCTTCGTTGAGCCTCTCTCCTAGCCCTGTCTTCAGCTATGACATCATCAATAGTTCTTTTTTGTTTTTTCTTAGATAAATACAGATCGACGAGTTCTTCAGTAGAAGCTCCTTCAGGTCCTTCCACTCTTACTGGTGTGCCATCTTTCTTGTATATCTCATAGGTGGGCATGCTACTGCCCTACAGTTCGTTGATCTTTTAAGTTAAAGTCTTCTTTACTATCACCACCTGTATAGTTTTCATATTCTTTTAAATACTTATTTAATTGGTTTCTTTCAGCTATAAAATCTCCAGCCATCTCATTTACAGCGATTTCCATTAGTCCTTTTTGAGTGGCTATATCCTTTTTAACTTTTGCTATGTCTGCGTCTATTTTCTCTTTACTTCGTGACCCAAAAGCCCCACCTATAAGTCCTCCCAGAAAAGTCTCTTTTTCTTGTAATAAAGAGGTTAATGTTGATTGTAGTCCGAGTAGGTTAGCTCCTGAACCTTCACGTACGGTTTCTCTTGCTGACAGTATATTTTTATCTAATTCTTTTAGCCTATTAAGCAAAAATGTACTTTGTATCCCCGATGCTCGTATATCAGCTAATCTTGAACTTATCTCTAACTCTCGTTCTTTTAACCGCATGGCTTGAGCTTTACGCTTTTCGTCGAGTAGTTTTTGGTCATACTCATCTACTGCCGCAGTAAAACCTCCAGGTTTCCTAGGGTCACTTCTTGCGTACGTTGAAAGTATAGAGGCTAACCTGCTTAATCCGCTATTCAGCTGTTCATCTTTTTGATTTAGTTCGTTCCGCGACTCATCCCCAGTTACTTTCGGTATTGTCGGTCTTTTTTCTTTACCTTTATCTATTTCCTTAAGTCTTTCTTCTAGAGGCATACGATCTTCTGCTACGGGTATTTCATTAATATCCATCATCCTTTGTGCATCACGCACAGACTCAGGTGCAACAGCAGGAGAAGCATCAGTTGTTGTCGTGTCAACCTGTGGCATGGAGGCAGGGGCGGCATCTGGTGTAAACAACCCTGGACTTTCTATTCCTAATAAGTTTCTTGCCCCTTCATACGCTTTTTTAGGAAGAGTGGCTATACCTTTCCCAATATCCATAGCTTTTTCCCCTGCGGATTTCATGGTTTCAGGTAAGTTTTGTAATGCAGGATTTACAACGTCTTGCCCTGCGAATGCTCCTACAGCTCCTGCACCCAAAGTTTTTCTTGGGTTTCTTGCTATAATATTTTTAATCGTATTCAAAGCACCTCTTGATAGTTTAAAAGCCGCTTGCCCTACTTTCATAGCAGGGTGTGCAGTTATAGCCAAAACACCAGCCTCAACAGGGTTCGACATAATCCATCTTCCCACATCTGACGTTGTATCTACAATTACTCCCCCAGGCTCTGTCATTTCAGGAACTTCTGATAAAGAGTTATCAGGCATTCTTACCGTAGGATCACCAAACCCTGTTCTATCCATACCTGACAGACCCATAACTTCATTACCTGCTTGAAACCCAACAATGCCACCCTGCGCTGCTTTTTGCACTTGTGGCACGGGTGCGCTTGGTAGACCCATAGGTCTTTTTGTCATAGCTTTTAGTTTACGAGGGTCTATACCTGCTAACATCTTAGCGTTAGCATCTGATTTTCTTTTTCTGTTTTGTAATACCTCTGATATACCTTTAGCTACGTCCACCTGAGATCGTTGTGTTAATTTTTCTTCGTTCTTCTGAGCTATGGTTTTAGGACTCTGTTCCATCTGCATAGCTAAATCTCTTTTATACGCTTCCTTCTCAGATAGTAACTTTTGTGTAGCTAAAGCATCTAGCAACCCCCCACTTCGCTTTAATCTATCTGTTAACTGTTGAGGATTTAGTCCGCTTAGAGCTAGTTTTCTGCTGTCTATCTCTGAGTCTAAACTCATTTTTTCTCTCCAAATATCTCATTTATTAATGACATAACATCACCTGCTCCACCCGCTGCTTGTTGAAATACACTGGGTTGTGTGTACGTGTATTCTTGAGTTTCTAAGGGTAGCCCTTGTAACAACGACTGCATGTATTGCACTTGCTTGTACGGGAAGTTTCTTTCTTCCTCGAATTGTAACTTGTCAGCAGTTATACCTTGCTGGTCTATATCTCTCTGTATCGCTCCTGTTTTTAACTGATCTTCTATCGCGGCTAGACCATACTTATTTACATCTTCTTGCACACCTCTTAGCCTGTCTTGCTCTACATTGAACTGCCCGACAGCTCTGTTATACGCATCAGCGTACCCTTTTCCTGTTATACCAGCTAGATTTTGTTGGAGGTTTCTATCTCTTTCAGCGTCCATAATTGCCTGTCTACCACCACCAAACGCTCCTGCTTTTGTAAGTCTTGATCGGTCAGCGAGAGCTGATATATCTGATTGCCTCCTAGCTTCTGCTAGTTGAGGCGCTAATGCAGCGGCTAGATAAGGGTTCATAAACTGAGTTGCTTGTTCTGCTGTAAACGTGTCAGGAGTAAACGCTCCCATACCCTCAGTTGGAATATTTAGACTACCGATACCTTCAAAGGCTTTTGTTTGTAGCTCTGATGGTCCTGATGTTAGAGGACCTTCGTACGCTTCGTAGGGCATGTCAGCAAGAGCTTTCCCCTTACCTAACATCTCTGTTACATACGGGCCTGCGTACTGCGTTAGTGAGGACTCTATACCTGTCCTGCTTGGGTCGTAATCTGTTATACTGTCGGTTTCTGCCATATTATTTCCTTACGCGGGTAAAAACTTTTTTGGGTCTATTTCTGGGCCTTGTTTTGTTGTCCCAGTCCTAGCTTTTCTTACTCTATCCATCATACCTTCTAACTCTTTAGCCCCTGCGTCTGAGTTTCCGTTTCCTAGGTGACTTACGACATCTGCAGGTATAACAAACTCCCCGTCACTCAAGGCAGCGGGTTGCTCATTGTCTATTGTAGCAGGCACTTCATCTGCCATACCATCAGTGTTACCATCTAAATATCTACCCTTTCTTAACTGAGCAATACCTCCAGCAGCCATTTTGTAAGGAGTGCCGTACCCACCTGTATAAGGATTCGCCACTGTTAACAAATCTTGTACAGTTGTTATAGGTGTTGACGTGTTAGCAGCAGTGGTTATACCTTGTGTTGTAGGAACGTCGGGTAGAACAGATGCAGGTCTGTCTTGTCTAGATGGGTTCGCTATGTTCAAAGCTTTTAATCCTGCAACTTGAGTGGCAGCGTCTAATCGTGCAGGAGCTACACCTTCTTCAGGCGCAAAAGATACATCAGAAAAATATCGTTGGCCCCCACTTCCAGGTCTTCTAGTTGGGTCATTGGCAGAAGGCACTCTTTGTCGCACGGCTGTGTATTCTGGTATGGAGCCTTGATACCCCACGGGTTGTTGATTGGGACTAAACAGACCAAAAGCACCACCTGCTGCGCCTAAAACACCTCCTAGTTTTCCCATATCTAGTTTACCTTTTGTGTATAAAAGGTTTCCCACGGTGTTTTCGCTAGGTAACATTTTTTCTAAAAAATCTGTAAGTCCAGACATTACACATTGCCTCCAACAAGCCTAATCAACTCATCTGTAGAGTCTTCTTTCCTATTATTATACGTTCCATACGGTTGAGTAAACAATTTTTCTTGTTCAGGTGTAGCAAAAATACTACTGAAATCGTAAAAGTAGTCTATTTGCGCAGGGTCAGGAGTTTCTACTTTTACTTGACGGGTCGCAGCACCGTACAAATCGTCAGATATTTCATCAGCTAGTTCTATATCTGCTATTACATCCGCAAGCGTATCTGTTGTGGTGTCTACTGTAGTGTCCGTTGTAGTATCAGTCGTAGTATCAGTCGTAGTATCAGTCGTAGTATCAGTCGTAGTATCAGTCGTAGTATCAGTCGTAGTATCAGTCGTAGTATCAGTTGTAGGGACTACTGTAGTATCTGTTACAGTATCAGTTTTTGGTATTCGTTTTCCAAGATCTACTAACGTATCTGTAGCAGTTGTTGGAACAGTTGGTTTTGTTATTGTAGGGGTGCTTATACTAGGTTCTTCAGCTATAGTAATTCCTGCAAGATCTAATATTTCTTGCTGTAAGTCCTTGCTCTTGATCCCTGCATCTTCCAACAGCTTTGTAGCTACGCTAACATCTTCGCTAGTTACAGCTTCAGGTGTGAGAGAAGGTTTAGGGGGTTTCTTATCACCAGTTTTTGGAGCGCCAGGGGGCGTATATGTAGGACTTAAGGGTTTACTAGGGCTAGGATCTATAGTTTCAAACTCACCTTGAGCATCTTCTAATGTGCCGTCGCCCTTAGTTGAGTCTTCGGTTGCGCTACTAACCGCATCTGCCACTGGAACTACCGCCACAGAAGTCCCAGCCTCCAATATCCCCATGTAACCTTGTCCTGCAGCGCCCTCACCAACAACAGTTTCAGGTATAACTTTTTTCAAACCCATTTGAGTAAGAACTTCTTCTGTTGTCTCAGTCCCGCCTTCTATACCTAAAGTTCCAACTATCTTAACCGCTGCAGGTGTTATGTTATTTGCTATTAGTTTACCTATAGTCGCATCAGCAACTCCTCCCACGACTCCTGTGGCAAGTAACATACTTTTTGCTTCTTTTAATAAGTATGAGTTAGCTAGCTCTGGATTACCACCTGCTCTCTTTAATGCTCTTTGGTATTCTTCTCCATTAAGGTATTCAGGATCTTTAAGCTTCTCAGCCACCCTTCGTTCTATTTGCTCTGCCGCTGCACCCGCTGCTTCAGAAGTATTTAAGCCAAGAGACGTGATTAGTCCTAGTGGGCCTAAGAAAGCTAAACCAACATCAATAGTTATATCAAGTAAACCGCCTGAAACGTTTAAAACAGTACCAAATACGGTGGGATTTTTCCCAAGAGAAAAGTTTTCAATTCCTGTAGGTACTTTTAAGGTTCCTCCGTTTGGCATAGGTATACCTGTATCGTAAAAAGTAACGTCTCCAGTAGCAGTGCTATCTTCTATAGCCTTTTGACCGTAAAGAGACATGCTATCGAATATCTCTTTTGCTTCTTTTCTTTTAAGTGTAACGAAAGGTTTTACAAAATCTTGAGCTACTTGGCTGGGAGCAGGATCTATAGCCCAGTTTTTTATATCCGAGACCATTAAATCTTCAGGCTTGACTGCGAGTCCGTATTGCGCCTCTGTAGAGGCAGCGTAACTCATAGCAGCTTTCTTCATAAAATCTATAGCTTGATCTGACAGGTTAGCAGCTCCTTGTGTTCCTCCTGCTATGATCTCTCCTATAGTATTACTTGCCATATTTTTAAATATATCAGACACTTGCGTATCAAAAGAGGGTTTACCTTCTGCGTCTTTTTTTGCTTTTTCTCCTTCTTTTTTACCTTCTAGATAATCTGCGTAAAAAGGGCTTGACTTACTTATTACCTCTGTTGATGCAAGATCAGCCGTACCTCCTAGTTCTTCTGTAGGAGGTGTAGTATCAACACCGTATATTTCACCGCTAGGATCTAGCAAGTCTTGTTCAGTTATTGTAGGGAATGTATCCTCTGGTTCAGAAGGTATGTTTACGGGAGCTTCTGGAGTTAATTTTGGCACACCTCCTACAGTTGTTTTTTCTGTGGGTGCATCAGGAAGGGCAAAAGTAGGGGCTAAAGGTTTACTGGTGGGCGGTGCATCTATTTTTTCATATAAGTCTTGTGCTTCTGTAAGCGGATCACCTTGCACGGGTGGCTCTTTAAACTTGTCTAACGTTTCTTTATCAGGTAATACTGCTTCGGTCAGCATCTCTCCCGTGTCCATAGGTAACTCTTCTACAGGGTCAATAAAGTTTAACACAGCGTCTTTAACATAATTTTTTATGTCTTCTGTAGCTAAAGCTCCTAATTCGTTATTTACAGCTGCGTATATGTCTTTACCCTGTGCAGCGGCAGTAAGACCTGTAGACAACACTTTGGCTATGTCTTCTTTGACTTCAGGTGTATATTCTTTTATTTTGCCAACTACGGGTTTTAACACGTCGGACATGGCTGCTATCGACGCTGCCTGTATCCCATCTTCACCTTTTATCTCTGCTGTGACCCCCTCTACAAACGAGTCTTTTAAGTTTTTACCTATGTCACTGGTAATGTCTATGCCGACAGTATCTACTATCTTGTCCACAGTCTTAGATATTGCACCTGTGCTAGCTAATCCTGCGTCTAACACAGCAGCTCCTATATCACCACCGTTAGTTACTACATTTACGCCTGTATCAGTTACAAAATTAGCCACAGTAGAACCCACTTGGTCAGTTAAGGCTTCTGCGGCTACCTCTCCTACAGCATCCGCTGCACCTGCGGCCACAGTGGACACAACTATTGTTTTTAACACGTCTTCAGGGTCAGCTCCTTTATCTATGGCGTCTGCACCGTTAATTATAGGCACAGCCCAAGACGAAGCAGGTCCTCCTAATGTAAGTCCTATATTCACAGCTGTCTTAAGATCAGGATTATCTAGTATCGCTTCCCCCACAGGACGTAACACGTCAGCCGCAGCATCAGCAACTGGTCTCACAACATCCCCGACAACATCTGCTACAGGTCTGATTACGTCCCCTACAAAATCAGAAACTTCTTTGAATATACCACCCATTACGCGGCTTCCATAAGAGATTGCTTACCAAGTTTTATGAACATACCGTACCCATCATCTTTTTCCAATTCAACAACATCGAACCCCGTGCCTTTTTCTTCAAGACGTTTCTGCAAAACACGTAATCCTGGCAACAATCGTTCATCTTCTATATACGCACTGATGAAGGCTATACCTTTCTTTTGCAGAAAAGCTGCATAACCATACATACTATTTATAAGATTACGTCCTACATCCATGTTGTATACTCGCACGTACATATTATTCTTTTTAGGGGTAAACACCCCAACAAATATGGTGTTTCCTATCTGCACAGTCTGCACGTTTTTACTTCCTATTTCTCCTATCACTGCGGCAACAGCTTGTTTCATAGTCATACCGTCAGGTATTTGCCCTGAACTTTTCATATTTTGCACAGCACCAAACAACACTTGGTTGTAGCTTAGTTTATCTTTTTTACTATCTTTTAGCTCCATTATGTTAACTCCAAATAACTTGCTACCACGTGTAATCTGTTTGCTGTCGCTGCTGTTACCTTTAATATCTCTGATGCTTGCACAACAAGAGGAGCTGTCAATAACTCCACCGTACCGTTAGCACTTACAGCTTTTACTTTATACAAACTAAACACATCAGTCCCACTCGTTATGGTCAATGTTATAGTGTCAGCATTGCCTGAGTCTTCAGATACTAATATAGACTTTACAAGGGCTGTGGTGCTTGCAGGGCAGGTATATAAAGTGGTTATACTTGTGCTTGAAAGGTCTACTTTAGAGTTTTTATAATTATTTGCCATTAGCTAAGAAACCACCCCTGCGCATCTGACTGCTCTTTCAACGTATTCTTTCTAAACTGCTCGTCTATTTGGTTAAAATACAGACGTAACGCATCGTTTAGCTTCATAGCTTCTTCGCGACTGTATTCTGCCCTCGGTAAAGGCAACGCAGGGGCGCGAAAAAGCACGTCATAATTTGTTAAATCTATACTCATCAGCGTCTCCCGTCAGGTCGCATGTCTAATCTAGGAGAGCCGAGCTGCCATTGCACTCCTGTAGCGTTAGATTGTATCCTTAAATTAAGCTGTCGTCCTCTAACACGCACATCAAGTTGACTGGTAAACGCTTCTACAGGAGACGTAGCAGAACGTGTTACTGTACCACTACTGTTTCCGCCTTCTGACGGGGTAGACTTGATACCCGACCCAGAGTTTGTTAGTGGGTCTAATGTCAGCGTAACAGACGGATTATCTATGGTAGAGCCATCAAAAGTCACATCAGGCATAATTCTATTTACTAAGAATAACCTATGTCCATCATCAAGATCAAAGTCTGCGGAGGTTATAAACGCGGTTATCGCTGCAGGTGTGCCTGTTTCATTGTCATCCAACCCCTGCTCATGCTCTACCAACTTACCTGACGTGGTAGCCGCAAGTGGGTGATCTCTTGCTCCTGAATCTACCCATGCTGTACGTGTTAAGTTACCAAAATACCACACATTTTCAGAATAGTTGTATATTATATACCTGTCTGGTACGGTTGACCCTGTTGCACAATAGAACCACCATATCTCGTTAAACGACTCGTTTGTACCTGCAAACACCTGTTCGTATTGGTTTTCGTTAAAATCGTTAAACACGTAACGACGTAGGTCACACTGTAGTGTTTCTGTTCTACCATCGTATTTATAAAACTTATCCGTACCCATCCAGTAGGCTATACCATTTGCATACGCTACAGCGTTTTTAGAGGCTATGGATATGTTCTCGCCAACTAAGTTAGCTCCCCACACTATGGGCGCACCTACGTACTGTAGGCTGTATAACGCTGCATCTGTCCAAATCAGCACGGCTTGACGTGAGTTTGCGCCTGTTACAATCCTTGAACCTTGCGATAATCGTAAACTA
>VMHT01213712.1_pt1 | contig 18449 bp, 19 predicted proteins | sample 4693611 | NCBI WGS metagenome assembly VMHT01 (sample SAMN12280063, study PRJNA550983) | marine metagenome | isolation source: seawater sampled from same location over 5 years 0.02-0.2 micron viral filtrate | place: USA: collected off the coast of southern California halfway between the port... ...
AATTTTTTACACAAAATTTATTGAGAATTATCCTTACTACTAAGGATATTTTTTTAGTTTATTATATTAAACTATATTAATGGATATTAAAATCTATGTAGTTTCTTATAAAAAAGATAATAATAAATGGAATGAACCATATAGTAAATGTATAGAACAATATAAAAATTTAGGGTATATAGTAGATACAATAGAAGGTTATAATCTTAAAAATTATAAAAATATAAAAAAAACACAAGTATGTTATAAAAATTTTTTAGATAAATTCTTAATTGAATGCATAAAACATATTGATGACTATAAGGGATTTATTTATAGTGAAGATGATGCATATTTAAAAGAAAAAATAACAATTGATGATGAAGATAAAATAAATTGGTTAGGTTATTGGAAAATAGATTGTAATGATAAAATGTATGGTGCTTCTATAATTTATATTCCAAGTAATAAAGTTAAATTACTTTATTATCAAATGAAATATCATAAACCATGTTATTTAGATTACTTTCTTGATTTATATGTTAAAGATAAAATAATAAAAAAAAATACTATTTGTTTAGAAATACCACATATAAGTTGTATTACAAATAAAATAAGAAGACATAAAAATATATTAAAATAAATATTTTTCACAAAAATCAATAGTACACATATTATCCTTTCCCTCACATTCGAGATACATATCAATATACTCGTCCCAAGGTAATATACTATGATGAAAATAATCACGTTCTTTAAAATATTGTCTTATCATTTTTTCATAATTAGCCCAAGTTTCATTATAAAAATCAATAATAAGATTTGTTGTATCCTTTACATCTTGTTGCATTTTTTCCTTATTCAATTTATCATCATAATAATTAGTAATTTTTAAAATAAATACATGTAAACTTGCTTGTTGTCTTTTTTTTGTACCCAAATATCTAAGGCATCGTACAGCATCACACATTTTATATATGTTATTAAATAACAGCAAAATTTAAAATCAATTTTGTTTTTCCTTATTGTAAACTACATAAATGATTTTTCACAAATTATCATTCCATATTTTAGTTCTACATATAGGGCAATCAACATATCTTTGATTGCTTGACTTTTTTAATTGGGTCATACAAGTCTTATGAAATGTATGTCCGCATTTAGTAATTTCCAAATCTTTAGAATTGATTACTTCAAGACAAATACTACATTCAACTTGTTCTTTTGCTTTTTCGTATAATTTGGAAACATATTTATTTAAATGTTCGGTATTAGTTTCTTTAACATCATCAGGAGGAATATGTGCTTCGGTTAATTGATTATATATTTCAGTATGTAGTTCGTGGAATCGTTCTGTAATATCATAATATCTGCCCCAAGCATATGCAGTTTGTTTTCTTTGCTTCGCTAATTCTTTTTTGTAATATTCAATGGTTCTTGCTTGCTGAGGCATCTTATAATTAATATATGTTATTAACTAACAGCAAAATTTAAAATCAATTTTGTTTTCCTTATTGTAGACTACATAAATGATTTATTATAATACATTTTATTTAAGTACCAATATAATGAATAAGGCTCTATTATATCGAAGTCAATAAAATGTTTATTATATGTAAAATTATTCCACATGTGTACTCCAATACAATTTCTTAATACCCAATCATTAGTTAAAGGTTCAACATTATATTTTGTTGTATATGACCTATTATAATACATTTCTTGACAATTCCACCAAGGTATAGGACAAAATACATGAGGCTCTAATACATATTTATTTAAGTTTTGATATTTAGTTGTATTAAGAGTCTTTTGAAACTTAACCATTAAATCAGTAAAATTGTAGTTATGATAATCAGTATATTTTTTTACCATTGTTTTCATAATATCATTATTATGTTTGTTAAATTTAAGTACACCAATGTTTGCTTTTTTATTACTTTTACTTTTAAATGCACCAGACTGGAATGTATTCTCACTACTAATGATGCATTCATTACTTAAAGGAAGTCTATCTAATAATACCATATCTGCATCACACCATATTGCATTAGGATTTTTAACAAGTAAATTATATCGCCATAAATCACTCATCGGAAGAATCTCATCTATATTATCATAATGCATTACATCTTTTGCTCTATGTAATATAACTCTTTTAAACCATTCTTTTGGTAAATCTTCTCTAGACATTAATGTTTCATCAATATATAAATTAACATCGTATCCGTTATTTAACCAACTATTTATTGATAGAGTACATAATTCATTTAATTTTTTTCCAATCCATAAAGTACTTATAAAATCATTTTTTACATTTGCTTTAAATTGTAAATCTAAATTATCATTACTCTTTCTTTTAGTATAAGTATATTTTGGATATTTTTGTAAAAATAATTTTATTTCATACTTTTTGTCATCTATCGTCTTCCCCCATTTTTCAACTGCATATTCACCATTACTACATATATTATTATATCTTAATACACCACCATCTCGTAAGTAATATTTAATTGTTGTTTCATAATCTTCTAATAATGTAAAATCTCGTCTTTCACATGCTTTACGATTAAAAAAAATTTTAAATTGTCCTATAATAAAGCGTAAATCATAACTTATATTATACTTCATAAAAAAAGGATTATCACATGGATATATACCAGCCAACGAAACTCCTTTTTCAATCATTCTCTCTGCTGTTTCTAATATTAAAGTTTCGAGACAAGGTACTTTTTGAAGTTTTGGTTTTCCTCTTGTATTATGCTCTAATTCATATAACATGCTTATATCATCGTCTAAAGATAAAATTGTTTGCCCCTCATCAAAATAATTTGATATTGCTTCCCTTTGGGCTTTTATTCCTTTACCACCTTGTATTAAATTAATAGGCATTCTATAAAATTTTACTTTATAATCTTGTATTTCATCTTCTGCAACAAATACATATACTCTACTCATATCAATTCCATAAGCTCGGAGCATACATAAAGTTTTTTTGTTAATAACATCAGTCCTCCTAGTACTTGGAATTGCAATAACATAATCCATATATAATTTTACTAGAAAATAGTTTTAAGTATATTACTTATTCATCAACATATTCTTCCATAAATGCATCTAATTCATCATATATACCTTGTTCTGTATTATGTATAAAATCGTTAATATATTCTCTAAAACTTTGTAATTTACATTCATAATAATCTTCGTCATCAAAATAATTTTTAATATAGTCTACATAACCTCTTGTAAATAAATTAATTATATCAGCTAAAATTTTACATTCATTATTTAATTTTTTAGTTAAATAATCTTCATCATAATCTTCCTCATTACTAACAATTATATAATAATTTGCTAAAATTTCAAAAATAGATTCATTATAAAGATATTCATCGCTTTTCAATTTTTCAATTACTCTCTCACTCATTTTTATATTTAAAATAATATAAGAAAAATTTAAAATCAATTTTATTTTTTTATATTTTAATTAAGGGTCTATTAATATTATTAAAAAATACAAGACTATAACGTTTTCCTTTAAAGTCATCAACCCAATGTTCGTATTTACTTCCGTTAAATTTAATTGGTTTATCTCTTGCATCATATTCTCTTATATGAGTTCTATAATTTACATTTGTTTCACCACCTTTATAATCACCGCAACAAACTAATATTGATTCACCTACATTTTTAGAGTCTTTATGTGGAGGTGCTTTAAAGTTTTTATTTAATTGCACTTGAAGATAAGGAAAATCTTTAAAATAAATATCTGCGAATTCTTTAAATACTAATGTTAAATGTGGGTACATATCTAAACACTTGGTTTGATACAACCCCTTATATATTGATTTTGTCCTACTTTTACTGGGAGATAAATAACCTCTCCAAGTATATCCGTACAACATCGACCCAGTTCCCTTAGGTGTTTTTAACATCTTTTTTCTTTCTGTACCACTATAAAAATTTAATTCATCTAAATATGATTCTAATATACATAAATCACTATACCATTCTCCTATAAAATATTGCATTTAAATAGTATACGAAAATAAATTTAATAAAATTATTTAAAAATATGTTAACTACTATATGAGGGTCATGCCGTAATAACACACCATATCCTCTTCACATAGAAATCGCCCCAATCGGCTCTTCTTTATTTATAAATCATGGAATTCTTTTTTTCCGTTTACCATGTGATAAGCTCTAGCCATTTTGGCTATTTTACTTTCTTTTTTTTTTTGAAATGGTTTACCATCATTTTTTGTATCAAATAACTTTTCTTTAGTTAATTTAGGTTTTTGTTTACCACCTTGTAATCCTTTTACTAATCTAAATTCACTTGGTTGTGTATCAATTGAAAATCCTTCTAATGATGCCTCGTGTGCATCTTTGTCTTTTTTTTTATTGGCTCTACGATAAGTTACATGGGCTTTTTCTTGTTGTATTCTCATGTCTTTATTGGGATTAAATTTTTTCATAATAATATTATATAATATATAATTATAAAATGGTTTTAATTAATTTATCTTCAAATGAATTGCGAGACCCAGCAAAATTTACAAATACATTTAGTGAAGGATTTGTAATAAAACCAAATTCATATATATGTTTAATAAGTGCCTCTGTTGTGGAGGATTTAACAAATGCTTCTATTACAATCGCAGCTGGTGCTGTAATGGGTGTACGTTATGATGCATATAATGTTTTTAATGCAATTATTAATGCAAATGAAACAAATTATAAATTAGCGGTATTTGTAGCTCATTTAAATACTTTATTTGGTGCATTTAATTATTTAGGAAGAAGATTCCACGCAGATTTACAAAGTAATGCTGATGGAGATATAGTAGTTGCATTCCAACTTTATAAAGTTGATGATGATGCAACTAATTATTTAAGATATATCTTTCCTACTAATACTTTAGATGGTACGCAAATGCCAGAACAAGCAACTAATTGGTTAGGAGGAGGTTTCGATGGATTGGTTGCCGACCCTGATGCCCCAGGATTAGTTAAAGGTGAAGTTGATGAAGCATTTGATAATATCATGGGATTAAGACCAGTTGGTAGTGTTGCTGGAAGAAGTGAAGTTTTTTTATTTGATAATAAATTAACTAATACATTAAGTGGTTCTACTCAAGAATATCAATTAACAAATCAACCTAATCATGCAACAATATCACCTTTAGTATATCATAATAGTAGTTTAGGTCATGTTAATTTATATACAAATGATGATTGGCCTTGGACTTCATACACTATTGCTAATAATGTATCAACAGAAAGAGGAGCAGACCCAGACACATATTATTGGGAACTTGCTGCCGCCCAATGTAATATAGATAATGCTACAAATACATTGATTGATGGATTTGATGGAAATGCACCATATAATATTGTTTTAACAGAAAGTGGTAGAATGATAGGTCAACTAACTGATACTGCTGGTAATGTAGATAATGTATTTGATGATTTTTGGACTACTGGTATGCAAGTGAGAATTGGTAATGTTGATTGTCCTACTGCACCATATAATTCAATTCCTTATATACATGCTTATGATTATGATGGTTTAGCAGCTTGGATTCCAAACCAAGTTGCATGGACTACTGGTACTGGTTCAACAGCATTAACTTATAATACACGTACAATTTTACCATATTGTGGTACAAATTTATTATACAGAAATGTAAACGCACAATCTAAAGCACAATTTTTAGATGCTTGGACGAGTACAGCAACAAATAGAAGAGGTTCATCATCTGCAATGGGTTGTTGGTTATCAAGAGGTTTGAATGATAGAACTTATGACGCTCAAACACATTGTCAATATAAAGATAATGGATTAAATGAAGCAATAACTGATATTACTTATGGAGGAAATGCAAGTGATTTTACAAAAGATATAGTATTATTTCAACGTGTAGATACAATAACCCCTGAACCACCAACCGCAATTTCAAGTAAAAGAAATATAATAGATATACCCTCCGGACACCCAGGTGTTGGTAGTTCTGTATTTACTGGTACTGGTGTAAATTTAGTATCATTTTTATTTAGATTAAGAAATGATAATACGATTGTTACTGGTGCAGGGCAATTTAGCATGTGTGTTATGGGAGGAGTACAAAGAGATAATACAACTAAAACACCATTTATATTCTTACACCCTCAATCATTTACAAGTGGTTCAGTTATGGACGTTACAATCCATGATAGTCTCGGATCACCAACAAATATTACATTAGAAGACCCTACAGCAACAAGAATAGATATAGCTTATGATACATGGTATTACTTTGCTTATCAAGATAATGGTGTGGGAGGAGCTGCAAGTGCAAGTTGTTCTATTACAGATTTAACAACTGGTACAATTTTTTCAAAAACTCTTTCACCTACTAATTACGGAATACCTCATATAACTTCTATAGGAGGTGCATGTAGAGATAATGATGTTGCATTCCAAGGTGCAGAAAATTATATGTTCGGACATATTGCAGATTTTAGATTATATTCAAAACCATTTAGAGCTGGTTTGGCTGTTGCAGATTGGGACGCAAAAGTAGCAGCTTTAAGAGCTGGATATTATGCTGGTACATTTACGAGTTCTTTTATGGAAATGCCTACCTTAAAAGAAGTATATGTAAATAGTGAAACAAAATATGCAACAATACAACAACCATCACCTGATTATGAAAGTACTAATGCACCAATGGTTCTTGCGAATCAAGTAAGAAGTGCTACTGATATTCCAAACGGATATTATGTAATACAAGATGTATTTATAGCACAAAATATAAAAATGAATTTTGCTAATAGAGATAAAACTTTAGCAGCAAGTGCATATACAGATAAAGGTAATGGATTAGTAAATGCTGCAAGTTTAAATGATGAATTTGATTTACCATCATACGATGCTGTTAATCAAAGAGCAATTCAAGAATATGTTGGTAATACACAAAATGGAATACAACACCCATTTTTTGATGAATTAGGAGAAGTAAATGATTTAGCATTAGATGATGAAGTATTTAATGTGGAAGTTACAAATTTACCTCATAGAACATTAAACGGAAAAAATCGTAGTTATGATAAAACAATATATCAACTACCAGTAGAACAAGGTTTAGAAAAAAATAATTTAAAAATAACAGAACACTCACCAGCATCTAAAGTATGGATTCCTTTAAATAACCCAGGTGAAATACCTTGTAATCAATTGGATATACAAATATCAAAAGAAGATGGTAAAAAGGCAGATAATTTACAGCCAGACACCCATATATCAATACAAATTGAAACAAGAGATGGGATTTTATAATACTTTTTTTTTATTATATATAATTATAAATGACTTCTATAAATATCCAAACACTTTCAAATAAAAGTGAATATAAGAATTATTTTAGTGAACCTATTACATTTCCTAAAAATGCAATGGTAAGTATGCCTAAAGCAAATTTACAAGTTCCAACTTATGTAAGTCCTATTATAGAAACTCCTACATTATTTAATACATTATCCCCAGGTGCTTATGATGTAGTTGCATGTGCTGTAGAGATTGATGGTATAAGAGTAGATGTATCATGGCGTGATATATATGACTCACATGTTTTTTTAGAAAGTGCAGAAGAAATCCAAAATTATACAATTGATAATTATTATAATGATAATGCTACTGATTCTAATTATCAATATTTCCCTAATAATCAATTTGTATTTTATAATAGTGTTGCAGCACAAGATAGAGTAAAAACTGATTTTAATACTATATTAGCTCACGCTATAAATGCTAAATATGATTTTTATGATGTTAACCCAGCTCCTATTTATAAAGAAGGAATTCAAACAAAAAGTATTGGAAATAGTGGAGAAGCAATAGCTGTACCAAGAGCAAATTTATTAATAGAAAGTTTCCAACACACTTTAACACATTTAGGATTTAGTGTTTCTTATACACCAGTTACAATGTCTAATAAAACACCTACTTTTTTAAATGTAAATAATGATGTTAAAGTTAATTGGATTCAAGGTGGTGCATTACATGCATTAAGAGCTGCAACTGGTAATTGTCTTATGTTTGGTAATCAAGTAAGTATGGATTATAATGGTGGTTGGCTCACAACATTTCCTAATTTAATAAATACAACTGGTGGTGAAGCAATGGCTTGGGGTTTACAATTAGTTGGTATTGGTACTCAAGGAAATGATGTAAAACACCCTTTAGCCCCAGCTAATTATCAATTGGGAATGATTGATATAGGATTAGAATTTACATTTGATACTGATGGTAATCATATTTTTAAAGTTATTGATGGAGGATTTTATGATAATACTAATACATGGACTCATAATTATGTTAATAAATATAATAGTAATGGATTTGATAATAATGGCGACCATTTTTTTATACAAATAGAACGTGCTGATTTATATAGTAGTGTTAATACTGCTAAATATGTTGTTAAAATAGTACAAGGAACAACTATAGATATTAATACTGGGGACGCACAAGTTGTTTATTCAAAAGTATTTGAATTAAATAATGGAGATATACAATTAATACCAGTTTACATGGCTAATAATGATGCTGCAACTAGTGCATGTGAATTAAATACAAATGCATTTATACTAAAAACCCAACAAACAATAGAACAAAGTTTTTATCCAACTGGTAATTTTGCATTAGAAGCAAGAATAGAAGATAATTTAAGTGATATATTTGGAACAGCAAATTTTTGGGCTTCTTGGGGATTATTTAGTAAAAATATATATGGTGCAGATAATAATAGTAATGTTATTTTTAGTCAAATAGGTAATGGTAATGAAGGGTTAAGAAAAACTTGGTCTAATCCTACAAATTTAGAAGCTGCTGAAATATATTATTTTTTGGGACAAAAAAATATAAATAAAATAATTAAAAATTCTGCAGATGGTAATGTAATATTATTAGCAACTGAAAATGCTATAACAGATTTACCTCAGCTTTTATATGTAAATTTAAATAATATTGATATAAAAAATTACCCAGGTACATATCCTCAAGGTGTGGTTGTTGATACTAAAGGTGGTGATACAAGAGTTATAGGTACAATCCCATTTCCAATAAATGATGTTGATTTAATAAGTAAATATGTAGATGTTTCTTATGAACCTTATAATTTATTATATAGACCAATTAACAATCCAATGCCTTTTACTTTAAATCAGTTTAATGTTGAAATATATTATAAAGATTTTAATACTAATATAAAGAAAAATATTGATGAAATTAATGGTACAATGAATATTGAATTTCATGTTAAAAATGGTGCACCTCCGCCAAAAGTTATTAATGAATTACGCCCTTATTAACTTTATATACAAAATTATTATGTATGTATATTATATATGCCTAATGAAGAAAGGCTTTGTAAAATATGTGGTAAAAAACTTAGACCTTTACTTAAACAAGACGATTGGGAACAACGAGTATACCATGTTACATGTTTTAACAATATTTTAAAAGATTTAACTAATTTTGGTAAAACGGCGTATACCAAATATGGATATAAAAGAAAATTTCATGGGCTGAATAAGGAGGAGGCTCAACGTCATGTTGACAATGGTGGAAAATTTAAGATTACATTTGATTAAACGTGAGAAAAAAATCTCATATTTTTTTTCTATTGTTATTATATATGGATATTCCTCAATTAAAAGTTGAAGAAAGTAAATTTAAAAAATTAGATGATAATGAAAAAAAATTAACATTAGGTAAATTGCAACAACTAGAAAAAATTGTTGATTTACTTAATTGTATGAGAGAATCTCTAACAAGAGAACTCTATGTAAATGGTTGTGAAAATGAAGATGATGTACTCAAAGAAAAAGAAGATGCTAATGAAAACGTTAATGATGCATCAGTAGATGATATAAAAGTTAAATGTATTTAATTGAACCATCAGCTTGTTTCTGTATTTTTATACCAGCATCAACTAATACTATTTCTTCATCACTACTACTTTCGGCAACATCTTCATTATCACTATCTTTATAAACACATTTGCAATAATCACCACCTCGATTTTTAATTATTGCTCTTCTCTCTTTATTTAAATATTTGTATTTTGGTAATAAACAATCTACCTCATAACAATAATCATATGGTTCATAATCATACTCATCTTCACTCTCTTCTTGTTTTTCTATAATAGGTGTGGGAGATTCTTCTAATGCCTCTAAATGTTGTCTTGTATTTTTTCTTATAGTTTTTGGAATATATCCAGTTGCAGATTTTCTTCCTTTTATTGCTTTTTCTTTCCATTCTTCCCAATTTGAAACTCTTGTTTCATTTATAATAAAGTTATTGCAACTATACTCAATATTAGGATAAACGTCCCATTTTTCATGAAACATTTTATTTATTTTTAGATGATTATCATAACCATCTTTATCAAAATATTTATCACAAAACTTACATTTGTACTCTTGTTTCTCTGTTATTTTTTTCTTTGTTTGTATATGTTTCTTTGATTTTATATGCCTCATATAATCACCTTTTTGATAGCAACTAAAATAACTCTTTGTTATTTCGTCCTCATCATTTATCTTCTCTGTATAACAATAATCACAAAAATACCTACTTCCTCTTTGCATACTTCTTAATATATTCATATATTTAAGTAATTTAATATTTAACATAAAAACTTAAAAACTTAAAGTTTTTTCTCCGCTCAGCTTTGGCTCAACTTTTTCAAAAAGTTGCACGAATATATTTGGGCGATATTTTGTTAAGTTTTTAAGTATTTATGTAAGTTATTAAGTTATCATGTTTATTAAGTATTTATTATATTATTAAGTATTTATATATTATTAAGTATTATATATATTATTAAGTAAACAAGTATATATTATATAGTATCATCATCACTATCATCACTACTCTCTTCTTCAATCACATCACCACACTCTTCACATACCAATTCCTTATCTAAAACATCAAACACATCTTTTAATTGTTTCATTAACGTCATATATTCTTGATTGGATATTTTAGTTTTAATTGAATCAATAGTAGTTAAGATATTACTAAATTTTTTTTCACAAATCATAGATAAATTATACATTTATAATAAAATTAATTTCTTATATAGATATATAAATGAGTATTATGCCTATATCTAGAGATGCTATTGAAGAGGAGCTAGAATTAGAGAAACAAGAAAATGAAGAAGTCAATAAGCCTAAGGAGCAGTTAAAGGTTATTATAGAAGAAAAAGAAGAGGAAGAAGGTGTGGCAACTGAAATAGAAGAACGAGATGCAATACAAGAAGCCGAACAACCATTATTATTTGATAAAGGTGATGTACCTAAAGATAAACCTAAGAAAAAGAAAAGACAACTAAGTGAAAAACAATTAGCAAATTTAGCAAAGGCAAGAGAGAAGTCTATGGCAAGAAGAAAAGCAGTTAAAGAAGCCAAAGAAGCAGAAAAAGAAGCCAAGGCATTAAAAAAAGCAAATGATAAAGAAGAAAAAGTAAAAAAACGTATGGAACAAGATGAAATGCTATTATTAAAAGCCCAAATGAAAAAAGATGCTGAAAAGGCAGCAACATGGGACGAAGATAGATTGTCAAATTTAATTGAGAATGCATTAGATAAATATATAGAAAAAAAGAAAGCAGCTAAACCAGTTCCGAGAGTTACAATTCCTCCTCCAGTAGTTAATCAGCATGTTGCTGGTACACCACCCATGCACCCAAAATATTATATGCCTAATACAAATAATTATCAACCAGCACAATATCAACCCCAACATTACCAACAAGAACAACAACATGCTCCTAAAAATTCAACTATGAGTAGTTTGTTTGGTAATTATCAATAAATTTTTTTATATAATATAATTATATGCCTCCAGATAAAAAAGCAAAATCAAAAGCAAAATCTAGCAGAAAATTTAAAGAGCAAAAAGATAAAGATTTTAAAATATATCCAGTAAGAAAAGAAGAAGAATTTGTTAAAATAGACAGAGATTTACCAGAACCTTTTAAACCTTTATTTGAAAAGAATGGTGCAGCTATTGCATTATTTGGCGGTATGGGAAGTGGGAAGGGAAATACAATGTCTAATTGGCTTTTAAGAGAAGAATTTTTTAAAGATATGTTTGATGGAGGTTTATATTTTATATCTCCAACAGCACATAATGATTTAACTAACGTACATTTAGTAAGAGAAGCAGATATGGTTGAAACAGATTATAGCGACGATTTAATGCAAGGTATTTATAATAATATAATGGATATGCCTACAGATGAACGTCAATTATCATGTATAATTTTAGATGATTGTTTAGGAAGTATAAGACAACATAGTGTTATGAATAAGATAACATCTACTTGTCGACACATGAAGACCCTATTAATCTATTCACTCCAAGCATGTAAAGGTTTGCCTCCAACAATTAGGTCAAATATAAGTATGACTATTGTTTATTATACTCCCTCAAATAAACAGATGAGTGATTTAACCGAAATGCATAGTCATTTAGGAGGTGAAGATAATTGGGTTGCATGTTATAATGATGCATGTAGTAAAAAATATCAATTTATGATGAATTGTTTTAAAACAATGAGAATATTTAAATGGGGTGGTGAATTAGCAGAACCAGTATTATTATATAGTATGTATGATGAAAATGGTAATAGAACCAATCAAACTATGATTGATAGTAGTAATAATAATGGTATACAAGAAGAACCAAATTAATGATTTTTGTTAATATTTTTTTTAAAGTATATATATATAAATGTCAGTTTTAGATAGATTGCAAGGTCAAGCAAATGCATTAGATGATTATAATAATAAAATAACAAATTTGATGTCTAATTATGATGTTGAAAAAGGTATATGGGAACAAAGTGATGTTGCCTATAAAGGTAGTAAAGCATTAGCAAATCAATTATTTTCACAACAACAAATTGAAAATTTATCATTAACAGCACCAGCAGTTTATAATTTAACAAAAGGTGCTTTTCAAAGATATAAAGCTGGTAAATCAATAGTCCCAGGTCCTAATGAAATCTTTGAAGGAATTAAAAGTTTTGGTAGAGGACGATTTGAAAGAGGAGCAGCAATGACTTTAGATAAATTAAGAAATAAATTACCAGATGATTTAAAAAGAGATTATGATGCAAAATTTAATAGAAAAATTCCTACAAGTACCGATGAATTAAAAGAACATGTAGACTACTTAAGGAATTTAGGAAAAAGAAAAGCACAAGGTTTTGCAGAAACAGCAAGAACTAGTGCTGAGAGTCAAGCAAGACAAAGAGCAAGTGATGCATCTTATGAAGCAAATAGACAAGCAAGGGAAGCACAAGGAAGAGCAAGTGATAGATTTTATGATAGACCAAGTGCTGATGCACCAGATGATGAAGAAGTAGATTCATTACAAGCACAATGGGACGCACAAGATGTTGATGAAGGTGTAAAAGAAGCAGTAAGAGCAGATGAAACTGATGCATTAGGAGGCGGTGGTGCAGCCCCAACAAGCTCAGCAGCCAGAGGTGGTGCTGATATATTAGATTCTCCAATTCAATTATCAGCTCAAGCAGCTCATAATGAAAATGTAAGATTGTTTAATAATTATCCTAAAGAAGCACAAAAAGATATAGTAGGACAATTTGAAAGAATGAATTTATTAAATGAAAGAAATGATGATGGTTCATTAAACCCAGAGAAAATTAGTTTACAAAGTGGTATATTAGCAGATGCAGCAGCAAAATATGGAGTGCCTCCAGCAAGTGGTGTTGGAGGTGCAAGAGGAAATCGAAGAGGATTTAATGAAGATTTATTTTGGGACGATTCAAGCGGACAATTAATTAATAGAAATACTGGAAGTGCTATAACTGGAAGCGGTTTAAGAGATTATAGACCAGGTCAAGTAGATACACCAGAAATACAAAGATTAAGAGGTGGTGCTGTAGGTGGTCGAGCTGATGAAGGAGCATCATTTACAGAAGGTGCAAGTACATTAGGAACTATATTTAATAATGAAACAGCACCAAATCCAACTGGTACTGATTTAAGTGGACGTGCAAATATACCAACAGAACAACAACATTTAGCTAGGCTACAAGGTGCACGTGATGAAAGTGCAAGAGTAGAAGCAGAATTAGCACAAAAAGCTCAATTACCAGATGCAGTATCATTACAAAGAGGTGGTGCAAGAGGTATTGAATTACCAAGAGCAACTGGTGCAAGTGAAGCTCCAATACCTCCTCCCAGACCTGCCCCAGCAATTGCAGCAGAGAGTTTACCACAAAGACCAGCATTACCACAAGTACCAGCAGATGCACCAAGTTTAGATGAATTAAGAGGTGTACCAACAATCAGACCAACAACATTTGATGAAGCAAGTGCTGGTGTTGCAGCATTGAGAGCAAGATTTCCTCCACCTCCAAGAGAACAAAGAGTTTCAACTGCTGGAGGAAGAAGTGCAGATTTAGAAGACATGGGTGCACGTGGTAATTTGAGAGGAGCTTATGGTAGTACACAAGCACAAGCTCAAGGAGGTGGAGCTCAAGACGCACAAACACAACCATCACAACAATTAAGACAACAAATAGACCAAAGATTATCAGCACAAGACCAAAGTTTACAAGCAACTCAACGTGATATTGAAGCAGTTAGAACAAGAGGAGAACAAGGTACACAACAACAAGTTGCAAGACCAACTGGCGAAGAAGGAGAACCAAAAGAAGAAGAAACTGGTGCATCGGAAGAAGGTGCTATAACAGCAGAAGGTGCTGGAGGTGTTGCTGGAGGTATTGCAGCAGTTGGTGAAGATGCATTAACACTAACAGATAGAAATTTAACTGGAGCTCAAAAAGCTGGGGAATTAGCAAAAAGTACCGCAGCTATAGGTGCTTTTGCAATTAATCCAGTATTAGGTGGAGCAGTTGCTGGGGGTGAAATATTAGCTGGAGGAGGAACTGGAGCACAGAAAGGTGCAGCATTAGGAAAATTAGGAGGAGAATTAGGAGGTGCAGCATTAGCCAGTGCAGCAGTACCAGGTGCTGGAGAAGTTATAATGGGTGCTTTAGGTATTTATGGATTTATAAAAGATGCTATTGATAGACATAAAGAAAATGAAAATAAACCTCCACCAGCTCCGCCAAGACCTCCTCAAGCAAGTGGAATTGCATTTGATTCAGCACCAGTTATTGATAGTAGTGATTTTCATGCATTATAAACCGATTTAATTTATGAATTTTTTTTCTTATATTTAATTATAAAATGTTTCGCCCAAAATCCGATGCAATTCGTATAGGTCAAGACTCTTTGTTGATTCCAGCTAAAAACGGAAACCAATTTGTTGAGAATAATATTATTCGCTTTGTTGTTGAAAGAAATGTTGGTTTTATGGACGCAGCAAATTCTTATGTTGAATTTGAAGTTGAAATTGGTGTACCTAATCAAACTCAAAATGCAACTCAACCTTGTATGATGATAGACCCACAAGCTGGTGCATCAAATTTATTTCAGCAAATAAATATCCGTTCCGAAGGTCGCTTATTAGAAGAATTAAGTGGCTATAATTTATATGCAAATTTACATTATGCTTCTACTGAAAGTGAAGGCAATAGAAATTTAAGATTTTTAGAAGGTTGTTCTAAATCACGATTAGTTCAAGATAATCCCTACGTAACAAAAAATACTAATATAACTCCAGCAGCCGTACCAAATGGTACTACTGGTATAACAACCGCAGCTCAAAGTTGGAAATATGTAAGACGTAAAGTATGCTTACCATTGTTAGGTGGTATATTTACAAACCCAAGAGCACACCCATGTATTGCAATGCCTTTAGAAATTGAAATTATATGTGCTCCAGCAGTACAAGTTATTAGACTTGCTGAAGCAGCTGATAGTGTTTCATGTGATGATACTGGCGGAGCTGGTGCACAAAATTTTGTTAATGTTACTCAAAGAGCATTATGGAATTCAATCGGAGGTGGTGCAAATTTCCCAGCAGCCCCACTAGATGGAGAACAATTAATTGGTTCAATATGTAATTTCCCCTTTAGAGTAGGACAAGTTGTACGCCTTGCTGGTGCTGGTTCTTTAGTTGCTGGTAATTATACTATTCAAGCTTTAGAAATGTATTCCGCAGCCCACGGAACTGCTGGTGATAGAGGTAAAATAAGAGTTCAATTTACTGGTAATATTGATGGTGCTTTAGCAGCTACTGGTATAACTATGCATTCTTTAGCAGCTGATAATAGTTTACTTGCAGAACACGGCAACTTAGGTTATAGTATTAATCAACCAAGATTAGTAGTACAAAAAGTTATACCACCTCCTCAAGAAATTCAAGCAATAACTCGTGCCATAGCTAAAGGACAATACTCACAAGATATTATATCATGGACTGAAATTAATACCGCTATACCAGCATCTCAAACTGCATCAACAAATATCATACCAGCTGATTTAACAAGAGTTAAAGCAATTTTAAGTGTACCAACAACTCAAGCTCAAGACTATGTTACAAATTCAAATAAATTACAAGGATTATATTTAGATGCTGAACGCTATCAATATCAAATTAATAATAAACTCGTTCCTGATAGACGTGTTGAATTAACAAGAGAACAATTTCCAGCACGTGATGCTGTAGGTGTTGATGATGTACGCAGACCTTATGTATTGGGACAATATCACTCAGGGGCTCATATATGGGAAGTAGAAAAAGCCTTAAGAAGTTCAAACATAAACGTCCAAAACTTAGGATTCTTAACAAAAAATAATGCATTTAATGATGCTGATTATATGGGTTCTTGGTGTGTTGCAAGGTCATTAGCCAGTGGTGTAGGCTCAAGTCAAAATTTAGTTAATAAATCATGTGTATTATATTTAAATTATAGAACAACAAGTACAATGGTTAAATTACTTCACAATTTCTTGGTTCATGTGAGAACTATGACAATCGGTATGGATGGAACTCAAGTATTTTATTAAGAATTTTTTTTAATTTTTATTTTTTTATATTATGTATAATGATTTACCCATAGAAATAAAAAGTAAAATAATGTATAGCGGATATATAATACACCCAGTAGCAACAATATTTAAAGAATTTTATGATGAAACTTGTTATTTAATTAATAATGAATTTAATTTAGAAACTTTACAATATAATGAAATCAGTTTTTATGACTACTTATACTCAATTAATTATTTTAATAAAATAACATTTACTATGGAAGATATTGAAGAAATTATTTTATTGCATATGTATATACCACAAGATGCCCCAGACTCTGACTAAAGCCCCAGCTGATTTTAAAGAAAAGAAACCATTATATAAACCATATAAAAGTGATAAGAAAGGAAAGAAAGGTCAAGTATATGTAAAGAAAGATGGTAAAAAACGTTTAATACATTTTGGAGATGCCTCGATGCAAAGTTTCGACCAACATAAAGACCCAGAAAGACGTAAAAGTTATTTAGCACGAAGCGGTGGTATAAGAAATAAAGAAGGTAAATTAACTAAAAACGACCGCAATAGCAGTAATTATTGGGCGAGAAAAGTATTATGGTGAAAAACCGATTTTTTTTGATATTTTTTTATTTACTTATTATATAAAGATGTCTATTAGAGCTCAAAATATAAACAATTTAACCAAGAAATACTTGCAATTGAACCCAGTTAATGCAACAAGTGGAGGCCAATATAGTTTCCGCAATGGATTACCACTAATAAAATTTGATATTGCAGCTTCTGCATTACCATTATTATTAGATGGTAAAGAATTAAGATTAACTGGTAAATTTACCGCACGTCGCGGAGATAATAATAATAACTTTACTAATACTGATACTAATTTTAATGATGGTTTTTGCGGTAGTGTATACCAATGTATTGATACTATTACTATTGCATCAAAAAGATTAAATTCAGTTTTAGAAAGAATTAATTTAACATCAAGATTAGTACCTTCTTTAATATCAAGTCTTAATGATGGTAAAAAAATTGATACAGCATTATCAGTTGGAGGTAAACATAAATCAACTATACCTTTAACAAGACACAATTTAAATTGTTATAATGTTGTTAATAGTAATGGTGTTGCAGCCGCAGCTAATGCTGAAAAAGGTGTTGACTTTTCAATACCAATCTATGCTGGTATATTTCATAGTGGAGAAGATATTGATTTATCCTCAATAAGTGGAGTCGGTGGTTTAACAATTGAAATATTATTGAAATCCGATGTTAATGTGGTCTTTGGAACTAGTGCTTTAGCCCAAAACGCTACATATCAATTAAGTGATTTAATGTTGACTTGTCCTACTTATGAATTAGGTGGCGCTCCAGCACAAGCCATGCAATCTCAAGTAAATCAATTTAACTTTAATACATGGTCTAGTATGTTCCAAACAATCAATTCAAGTTCATCTGTTATTGCTTTTACACC
>VMHT01069734.1_pt1 | contig 18448 bp, 18 predicted proteins | sample 4693611 | NCBI WGS metagenome assembly VMHT01 (sample SAMN12280063, study PRJNA550983) | marine metagenome | isolation source: seawater sampled from same location over 5 years 0.02-0.2 micron viral filtrate | place: USA: collected off the coast of southern California halfway between the port... ...
AATAGGTTTAATTACGTTTTAAATTTAAATAAATATTATAACCTTGTATAAAAAAAATATAAAATTTAATTTTTAAATTTTGAAATTAGATTTTTTACTATCAGTTAAAAAAGCTTTAACAGTTTCCATTGTTAATTGATTAAAAGATTTTCCAAACTTTTGAATTTTCTCAATGATAGAAGGGGGTATCGTTATTATATGGCAACCCAATTGTTTTGCTTGAATAAAATTGTAAGGTTCTCTTACACTAGCCCACAAAATTTCTACGTTTTTAAAACTTTTAGCCATTTTAATACTTTTTTTAAATTCGGGGACTGGGTCTTTACCAGTATCACCTGCTCTTCCAGCAAAAATAGAAATTATCACTTTTGTTTTTTTGTTTATAACTTTTAAAATTCTTGCAGTTTGTTTGGCTGAATAAACTGCTGTAATATTTAATTTAATATTTTGATCATTCAAATGTTTGATAACTTTTCCAGTAAATTGATTTTTTGAATTTACCACTGGCACTTTTACATAGATATTTCTACCCCAGGTATTAATTTTAATCCCCTGTTTAATCATTGACTTATAATCATCAGCAAAAACCTCAAGAGAAATTGGTTTATTTTTACAAACCTGAAGTATTTTTTTTGAGTAAGATTTATAATCTTTTGCTCCTGCTTTTCTCATTAAACTAGGATTGGTAGTAAAACCTTTTACTATTTTTTTTTTATTAAATTTTTTAATAAGATTTAAATCTGCTATATCACAAAAAATTTTTATACTCATTTATTCTATAAATTTTTTGTTATGTCTTCAGTCATTTTTTTTGCATCAGCAAATAACATAAGTGTGTTTTCTCTATAAAATAAATCATTATCTATTCCCGCATATCCTGGGGAAAGACTTCTTTTAACAAAAAGAACAGATTTACATTTTTCCACATCTAAAACTGGCATTCCATATATTGGGCTTTGAGGATCAGTTTTAGCAACTGGATTGGTTACATCATTAGCTCCAATTACAAAAGCAACATCTGCATTAGCAAAATCATTATTTATCTCCTCTAACTCAAATACCTCATCATAAGGCACATTTGCCTCCGCTAATAATACATTCATATGACCTGGCATTCTTCCTGCAACTGGATGAATTGCATATGATACTTTGATATCATTTTTTTTTAAAGTATCTACCATTTCCCTTAAAGCATGTTGAGCCTGAGCAACTGCCATTCCGTATCCAGGAACAATTATAACTGAAGAAGCATTTTTCATTAAAAAAGCTGCATCATCAGCATTTCCACTTTTAACTGGTCTTTGCTCTTTAGATGAAGTGTTGGAGACATCATCTGTTGCACCAAACCCACCAAGAATTACATTAAAGAATGAACGATTCATTCCTTTACACATTATATAAGATAATATTGCACCTGATGATCCAACAAGAGCTCCTGTAATTATTAAAGCTGTATTTTCTAATGTAAATCCAATACCTGCTGCTGCCCAGCCTGAGTAAGAGTTTAACATTGAGATTACTACTGGCATATCAGCTCCACCAATTGGAATTATTAAAAGAAAACCAATTAAAAATGAAATAGCTAACAGCATCCAGAATAGATTTGATGATTGAGTTGAACACAATAAATAAGTCAAAATGATTATTGAAACTAAAATGATTGCATTAAGTGGATGTTGACCTTTAAATACTATTGGAGAACCAGACATAATTCCCTGTAACTTTAAAAAAGCAATTACAGAACCTGAAAAAGTTATAGCTCCAACTGCGGCTCCAATAGACATTTCAATCAAACTACCAAGTTTAATGTTTCCTGGTGTACCAAGATTAAACGCTTCAGGATTTAAAAAAGCAGAGATTGCAACAAAAACTGCTGCAAGTCCAACTAAACTATGAAAACCAGCCACTAATTCTGGCATAGCAGTCATTGGTATTTTGTAGGCTATAAAAGCTCCAATCGAACCTCCTACTAAAATAAAGATTAAAACAAAAATAAATCCACTTGAGAAATTTCCTTTAGATAAGAACGTAACCGTAACAGCTATAATCATTCCCAAAATACCAAACAAATTACCCTGTCTAGATGTTTCTGGAGATGACAAGCCTCTTAAAGCCAAAATAAATAGCACTCCCGATACTAAGTAAAAAATTGCAGATAAATTTGCAGATATCATTTTTTATCCTTTTTCTTTTTTTTGTACATCGCTAACATTCTTTGGGTTACAAGAAAGCCACCAAATATATTAATTGCAGCCAATGCTATGGCCAAAAAACCAAAAATACTTGAAGTATTAAATATACTCTCAGAATCTCCAGATAAACCAGCAATAATAGCGCCAACAATAATTACAGATGAAATTGCATTGGTAACTGACATTAATGGAGTATGTAAAGAAGGAGTAACGCTCCAAACAACATAATATCCAACAAATATTGAAAGGATAAATATACTTAATCTAAATATTAAAGGATCTATTTCCATAAGCTTATTTAATTAACGTTTTTTCTATTATCTCATCTTCTAATTTAATATTAATTTTTTTATTTTCTTTATCGAATAAATTTTCAACAAAATTAAACATATTTTTTGCGTATAAACTAGAGGCAGATACTGGCAATTTGTTTAAAATATTACTTTCACCCATTATTTTTACTCCATTTTTTTCAACAATTTTATCAACTTCTGTAAATGCTGTATTTCCACCTTGCACTGCAGCTAAATCATATATTACAGAACCAGGCTGTATATTGTTAATCATATTTTCTTTTATAATTACTGGTGCTTTCTTTCCAGGGATTAAAGCAGTACATATTATAATATCAATTTTTTTTAAAGTCTCAGAAAGTAAATCCTCTTGCTTTTTTTTAAAATCTTCGGATGCTTCTTTTGCATAACCTCCTTCTGTCTCTAAATTTTCTGCACCATCAACTATTAAAAATTTACCCCCTAAACTTTCAACTTGTTCTTTTGAAGCAATTCTTACATCTGTAGCAAATACAATAGCACCCATTCTTTTTGCTGTAGCAATAGCTTGAAGTCCTGCAACACCTGCTCCTACAACTAAAACTTTTGCAGCTGGAATTGTGCCGGCAGCGGTCATCATCATTGGTATTGCTTTTTCAAAGTTTGCGAATGACTCAATTACAGCTTTATATCCTGCGAGATTTGCTTGTGATGAGAGAATATCCATAGACTGAGCTCTAGTAATTCTTGGCAAAAGCTCCAAAGAAAAGATGTTTATTTTTTTTTTTATTAGACTATCCAGTTGATTTTTATTTTCATATGGATTTAAAACACCAATTAATGTTTGATCTTCTTTTAGTAGAGAAATTTTATCAGAAGATAGCAATCCTAATTGAACGACAATATTTGCGTTTTTTAAAATTTCTTCCTCATTGTTTAAAATTTTAACACCTAAATTTTTATATTGGTCGTCAGTAATACCTAAGTGAGCACCATAATTTTCACATAAAATTACATCTAAACCAAGAGATAGATACTTTTTTGCAATTTCTGGAGTGATTGCAATTCTTTTTTCAATTTTTTGGTTTTCTGAAACAGAAACAATTTTCATTGGAAGACTTTACAATAGGAATATAGCCATTAGAACTAAAATCATTATAACCGCGACAGTTCCCCACAAAACAAATTTGGTAAAATTGTTCCAAGTATTTTTATGGTTTTCGTTATCCATAAAAAATTACTTTTGTCTGGCCTTAAATTTTGGATTTGTTTTATTAATTATATAAACTCTTCCTCTTCTTCTGACCAATTTAGAGTTTAAGTCTCTTTTTTTTATTGATTTTAATGAGCTTTTTATTTTCATAATGTTATATGCCGGCAACGACCTACTTTCCCGTGTCTTAAGACAAAGTAACATCGGCGCAGAAAGGCTTGACTTCCGAGTTCGGAATGGGATCGGGTATAACACCTTCGCCATAATCACCGGCGGGGATTTTATACTTAAGAAAGTTGTTATTGTAAAGCTTTTAAGAGTTTCTAATCTATTTATTTTTTACCAAATAATCTAAATATGTCCTGTCAATTGCTTCCTCAAGGCTAATTTTTGACTTCCACCCGTATCTTTTAGCTAGAGACACATCAAGCACTTTTCTGGGTGTACCGTTTGGTTTACTTTTATCGTATTTGATATTAATTTTACCTTTGGGATTTATTCTCGAAGAAATAATTTTAACATAGTCTTTTATTGAATAATCTTTTCCAGTACCAATATTTATCGTAGTCTCTTTAATCTTTTTCCTCATAAAATAAACACAAGCATTTGCAATATCATCAACATATATTACCTCTCTCTTCGGTGAGCCATCACCCCAGATAACAAGATTTTTTTTATTTTTTATCTTATTGTTATGAATTTTTCTTATTAGTGATGGAAAAAAATGAGAATTTAAAGGATCATAGTTATCATTTGGTCCAAAAGTGTTCGTGGGCATTAAACACTTAAAATTTGTTTTGTATTGAAAATTGTAACTTTCACATAATTTAATTCCTGCAATCTTAGCTACCGCATATGGCTCATTTGTTTTTTCTAATTCTCCAGTAAGAAGATATTTTTCTTTAATTGGCTGTTTACACAATTTAGGATACACACAGCTCGAACCTAAAAATATTAAATTTTTTATACCACATTCGAAAGCTGCATTAATTAAATTATTTTGAATTGATAAGTTATTATAAATAAAATCGGCTTTATATTTATTATTTGAGTAAATTCCACCTACCTTTGCAGCAGCTATAAATATAAAATGAGGTCTTTTTTTTTTTAAAAACTTATAAACTTTATTTTGTTTTGTTAGGTCTAAAGAAGTTTTAGATGCAGTAATAATCTTTTTATAACCTTTTTTATCAAGCTCTCTTATAATCGCACTTCCTACAAGACCTTTATGGCCTGCAACAAAAATTTTCAATTTTGATTTATCCATTAATCAATTTATGTAAATCAAAATTAACCATTTCTTTAACTAATTCTTTAATGGAAGTTTTTGGTACCCAATTAAGTTCTTTTTTAGCTTTTTTAGCATTACCAAGTAAAGTGTCTACTTCTAATGGTCTAAAATATTCTTTACTGCATGCGATTATACATTTACCATTTTCATCAAAACACTTTTCTTTCATTCCTTTGCCTTTCCAGCTAAATTTGATGTCTAACTCATTTAAAACTAAATTAACAAATTGTTTAACAGTATATTGTTTTCCTGTTGCTATAACATAGTCGGTTGGATTTTTTTTTTGTAACATTTTCCACATAGCTTCCACATAGTCACGGGCATGCCCCCAATCTCTTTTTGCAGATAAATTTCCTAAATAAAGAATTTTTTGTTTTTTAAGTTTTATTTTACATAATGCGATGACGATTTTTCTTGTAACAAAAGTTTCACCTCGCACAGGGCTTTCATGATTGAACAAAATACCATTACATGCAAAAATTTTATATGCTTCTCTATAATTCACAGTTATCCAGTGTGCATAAACTTTTGCTACACCATAAGGACTTCTTGGATAAAATGGTGTCTTTTCTGTTTGAGGCACTTGCATTACTTTTCCGAACATTTCTGATGTTCCAGCTTGATAAAATTTTGTTATTTTTTCAAATCCATGAAATTTTATTGCCTCTAAAATTCTTAAAGCACCTATTGCATCTGCATTGGCTGTATATTCTGGCACTTCAAACGATACAGATACATGAGATTGGGCTGCTAAATTATAGATTTCATTTGGTTTAATCTTTTTAATCAAACTAGATACGGATATTGCATCTGTCACATCACCATAGTGAAGAAAAAAATTTCTTTTTTTCTCAAAGGGATCCTGATAAATATGGTCAATTCTTCCAGTATTAAATGACGAGGATCTTCTTTTTACTCCATGAACGAGATAACCTTTATTAATTAATAATTCTGATAAATAAGCTCCATCTTGTCCTGTAACACCAAATATAAGAGCGATTTTTTTATTCATTTTCTTTTATACCTAATAACAAAAAGCTTGAAATAAATAAATATATAAACGCACAAGTTTAATAAAATTAGTAGTATTTGAATTTGTGAATTAGTCACAAAGTTGGAAGAAATAGCCAAGATTACCAAATTATATAAGTTTATGATATTTGCACCTAATAAATTTGAATAATAAGTTTTAAATTTAAACTTTTTTTTCAAAGTAATGAAAATTTGCTGGTGAAAATGATTTGCATCAGGATTCATTGGAGATTTATTCATTATATTTTTTCTAATTATCGAAAATAAGGTTTCAAAACTTGGATACCAAAGCATTAAAATTATAAAAAAAGGTGAAATATTTTGATTCCAAGAATAAATTTTTATAAGAAATATTGAGAATAAAAAACCTAATAAATATGAGCCCGAATCTCCTAAATAAATTTTATTAAAAAAATTAAAAATATAGATGAATATAAAAATTATTAATAAATATTCTATGTTTAGATCATATATAAATAGGGTATCATTATTATTTAAAATAAAAATAATAAGTAGAATAATTAGATAATAACCAATGTTTAAAGTATTAAGGCCATCTAGAAAATTTGATCCATTAATAACTATTAAAATACAAAAAGTTACAAAAATGTAATTTAATATATTGTTTGATAAAATTTTATCTAATAAATATATTTTTGTATTTAAGATCTGTAAGTCATTATAAACTACAAAACAAATCACTATTGAAATTTGAAAAATAAATCTTTTAGATGCTGAACGAATTAATTTTAAATCTGAGGATATTCCTAGTATTAAAATAAAAAATGAGAATAAAATGATAGATAAAATATTTTCATTGAAATAGTACAATAAACTAATAAATAAAAAAATTCCCCCGGTTAATGGTATCTTATCAAGCGAAGCAAATTTTTGATGTCTATCTCCAGTTTCACTAATAAGTATATTTTGATTTTTGAAAATTTTATTGATAATCAAAATTAATAATGAAATTATTAATGCGTAAGACAACATATAAATTAAATTGTTCATTTTATCTTTTTTAACATATAATTTAAACTTAATTTAAAAAGATAATATAAAGACTTAAATTTATTAAATTTTAAATAATAATTGTAAACCTTATATCCATCTTTCAATTTTTGGAAAGTTGAGGATGAAAGTGAATTTTCTGTTTTTCTCCATGATGCAAGACATTCATTCATACCGCTCATTTTCACACCATTTTGAGACATCTTAAGCCATAGAATATAATCTTCCTTTGTTTTTGTTTTAGCAAATCTAAAATTTTGATTTTCAAATATTTCTTTTTTTATAACTACAGTCGAGAGACCAATATCACAAGAGTTTAATAGTTGATCAAAATTAACAAACTTTTGAGCTTTCCTAAAACCTATCTCATTATCTAAATGATCAATCAACTTGTAACTTGTAAAACTAAAATCTAAATTAAAATTTTCCATAAAACTTATTTGATTTTCGAGTTTTAAACTTTCCCATAAATCATCACAATCACAAAAAGCTATGTAATTACCTTTACAAATATCGATAGCTTTATTTCTTGATTCTCCAACTCCAATATTTTTATTATTTATTTTTAAAATTATCCTATTATCTAACTTTTTAATTTTATTTAAAATTTCATGGCTTTCTTCACTTACTTCATCATCGATAATAATTATTTCAAAATTTTTATCTGTTTGTTCTAAGATTGAATTTACTGATTTTTCTACAAATTGTGATTTTTTGTAGTAGGTCATCACAATGCTTGTTTTGATCATATGGTATTATTTATTAAAACCCTTAATTTCTCTCAATTTTTTTACCTAAAATATTTTTAAAATAATTTTGAAACATCGCTACTAAGATAAGAAATCCATCTTTAAGAGCATTAACCTTTTTTTTTCCCGCTATACGTTTTCGTTCTTTACTGGGTAAAGATGAATAAATTAAATTTTTTTTTTTTATCTTTATAGGAATTTCAACACAAATCCTAAAATCATTATATTCTAACATTAAATCTTTAGCGATAGATGTCTTTCCAACTATATAAGTGTAAAGAATATCTGAAATGTTTAGGTTAAATAGTACATTTCCTAAAAATGAAAAACATTTATTTCCTATAAATGTAATTATATCATCGTCATCACTTCCGCCATTTTCAAGATATCTTGAGGCAAATACAAAATCTTTATCGTTACATAAAGACAACATTTCAGCTAAATATTTTGGGTCCATTGATCCATCAGCGTTGATTATACAAAAATACTCTGTGTTGATGTTCTGAATACCTTCCTTCAGCGCGTTACCATATCCCCCCTTTTTTTGAACATGAATTTTAATATCTTTTCGATCAGAAATTGAGTCAATTGTTTCTTTGTCTTCTTCCTGTAATACTATTAATTTAGAAAATTTATAGTCTGATAGCTCCTTTAAAAAAATTGGTAAAGACTCAGACTCTTTGTTGGCTGGTATCAGTAATGTGAGTTGACTCATTATATTTTATTTGAATATTTTATCTTTTGTTTAATTTTAATCTTAATAAAAAAGAATAATTTAACCAGAAAAATGATGCGGCATAACTAGTAAAAAAACTTCCAGATGGCAGAATTGGAACGAGGTTAGCAATTAAATACAAAAAACCAGCAATTTTTAAAAAATCTCCTTTTAAATTTTTTTGTTTAAATAAAATATATAATAAATTTGAAATAATCATCAAATAACCAATTAATCCAAGTTCTGATAATAATTCAAAATGTAATTGATGAGGGTGATTACCACCTCCAAATCCACCTTTAAGACTAAACTTTCTCTCGCCTGTAAGCGGATCATATTTGTAGCTCTCAAATCTAAAAGTTTTTAAACCTGAGCCAAAAAAAATATTTTCTCTAAATATATTCGCAGCAGTATTGTAATGAGCAAAGTATTTATTATTTTTAATTAGATATTCTTTATTTATTTTATTATTAATTAAATAATTTGAATCAAGATCTCCAAAAATCTGTTTTGTAAATTTTGACGTTAAATGAGGACTGCTTGCAACTACTACTAAAGTAATAATTAATGTTGATAAGAAAAAAGTAATTTTTTTTATTTTATTAATTCTATAAAAAAATAAAATAAAAATAATATACATAATTAGAGTTTTTAAAAAATTTGATCTTTCTCCAATTAATAAAGATATTATTAAAAAAGAAATAAATAATAAAAAAAATAATTTTTCATCTTTATCTTTAAAAAAACTTAAACATATAAAAACTAATGCAAAATAAAAATTACCAATTTTGATTTCATCGCCAGTAAAACTTGCAATTCTTCCAGGATATCCAGACTCAAAACCTAAGATATTATTTCCCATAAAATATTCAAATATAATATCAAATGAAACGATAAAAAAAATAATTACCCAAAATTTTAAAATCGTATTTTTGAAATAAAAAAAATAAAAAGATACTGCATATGAAAATATTATGAATCTTATAAAACCAATTGCTCTAATGATACTATCAGTATTATTTGCTATAAAAATAGCATTTAAAACTAAATAAAAATATATGATAATTAAAAAATAAAAATTTTTTTCTTTAAATAAATTTTCTTGTTTTTTTTTAAACACATCTATTAAAAAAAAAATTGCTATCAATGTGATTGTAAGGTTACTTAATAAAGACCCAATTAATAGAGTAATGGGTAAAATAATTAATAATATGCAATTTATTTTAGTCAAAAAATTATTGTTGTTATTAAATAACTGATCCATTGTAAAAAGTGATTTATTTATCATGATAAAACTCGCTTAAACAAATTGAAATGTCTGAAAATTGTATATTTTTTACAATTCTTTTTTGCTAAGATTTTTTTTTCATTTAAATTTGTAATAATTAGAAATTTGTCAAGGGCTTCTTTTAAAGCGTTATTTTTATTACTTTCGAAAAGTAAACCTCCATTTCCATTATCTAAAAATTCAGATGGTCCATTTTTACAATTACTAGAAATTATAAATAAATTACACATTGCAGATTCAATTAATACAAATCCAGGATCTTCCCATAAAGATGAGAGTATAAATGCATTTGCATCTTTCATATATCCATAAATATTATTTGTATATCCCATTAAGTGAATTTTTTTTTCTAAATTATATTTATAAATCTTCCTTAAAAGTTTGCTCTTATCTTCTCCCTCACCAAATATTAATAAATTATAATCAGGTTTTTCCTCACAAAATTTTTTAAATTCTTCTATAAGAAATTCAAAATTTTTTTGTTTAGTTAATCGTCCAGCTGAAATAAAGTAATTTTTTCCTTTAAATTCATTTTTAAATATGTCTTTACTCTTTTTAATCTTTTTAATTTCCTTAACATCAATAATAGGGTCTGGTAAAAAAAATAATTTTTCCCGAGAGAAAAATTTTAAATTATCAAGTTGTTTTAATAGTTCTTTTGATGGACAAGTTACTTTAAATATCTTATTTGAAACACTTTTCCATAAAATTTTCCTCAAATATTTCAATTTAGGGTATCCAGATATTCGAAGTATGAAATTAGTTTTAAAGTTAAAAATTTTTAATAACAATAGTGGTAATGATGTAAGAAGATGAATTATAATATAATTTGGCTCTTTTTTTTTTATTAATCTCAATAATGGAATTATTGATGTTAAGATTATAACTAAATAAGAAATTCTACTTCCTAAAAAGCCTGATTTTGGTAAATATTTAAAATAATTATATCCAAAGCTTAAAATTTCAACATTATTTTCAATCAATAATTTTTCTGACTGATTCCATTCTCCACATGTATTTATAATTGATACCTTAAAATTTTTGTCAGAATATTTTGCAAGAGAAATAGCTGAATTTATTGTGGATCTATGTGTGCCAACTTTAGTTAAACACGGCGACCAGTAATATATTTTTTGCATTTTATTGTTTTTTAAAAGTTGTATTTAAAAAATTTTTTCCAAATAAATTTATTGTGCTATAATTTCTTTTATTTTTTTTTATATCTTCATTATATCTAATATATGATTTTTTATTTCCTCCTATAAATTTAAATTTAGGATCTACAAAAACATTATACTGATATAATTTATTTTCGTCATGCAATCTATTTAAATTACGTGCAATGAATATCGAGAGTGTAATTAAAACAAGAATAATTGATTTTTTAAAATAATCTTTATAGTTGATAATATAATTATTTAATTGTGTACTTATTGGAATAAAAAATAATAAAGCAATAATATGATATCCTCCATATCTAAGTGTCGGATGTTTGAAAAACCATTCTAAGAAAATGATTATTAAAAAAAAATATATTATTGTTATTTTGTTTTCCTTTTTTTTTGGGTCATATAACTCTGATTTAAACGTAAAATAAAAAATTAAGGATATTAATATTAAGCCTAAAAGAAAATCTGAAACTTTATTAAAAAAATAAATATTTATCCAATTTGAAAACCAATTTAGATTTTTAATATAATTGATCCTATCATCAACAATATAACCTGGGCTAGCTCCACCTTTAGACCATAACTCAAACCAAATTTTTGCTTCTTTGATAACACTCTTTTCAATAGACCAAGGAAGATTTTCAAAACAAGTAAATGTGAGTGGAAACGCAAAACAACCTGAATTTATAAAAGTATAGAAAGTTATAAAAATTAAGAAAAATAAACAATAAAAGAACGTGGGTGAAAATAATAATTGTAAAAAAATTTTTCTTGTATTTTGATAAAATAATAAAATTAAAAAAAGAGGTAAATTAATTAAATAATAGGGTTTTAAAGAAATTATAAAACAAATTAAAATAGAAAAAATTTTAAAATATTTAAAATCCTCACTTTTTTGTAAATTAGAGGTGTTGCTTGTTAAAAATATTAAATAAATTATTGAAAGCATAATCAAGATCATTCCAGATCGGTCTGTCCCATGTTCTGCTAATCTATAGAAAAAAATATTAATAAAGACTAGACAAAACAAACTTAAAAAATTTAAAATTCTTAATTGTTCAAATGTTTTTTTATCAAAAATTTTTTTTAATAAGATAAGATTAGAAAATCCTAATATTAGTGCTGGTACAGTATGAAATAAATAAAAACTTATTTTTGGTAAATAAAACATAGAACTTAGAAAAAAAATTGAAGATGGACTTCTAAATCCGTTATTTAACTGTCCTATTCCTATAGGATGAGTAAATTCCGTAATGAGATATGCGTAAGGAAAATGATAATAAGGAAAATCATCATGATTTTTTGCTAATGAGATGAATAAAAATAAAGTAAAAAAAACAGCGAAATGAAGAATAAATTCTTTTTTTAATTCATTAATTTTTTTTAAGCTAAATATGAAAAAAAAAATTCCTAAAATTAAAAAAAATGAGTTAAACAAAATTCCATGTTTAAAAAATAATGAAGTTGAAAATGAGATTAAACTTAATAAAGTAAGTCCTAATAAACCCAATAGACCAAAATTTGATGACTGGATTTTTATTAATTTTGAAAGAAAAAAGCCATATCCAATTAATGAAAAAGATATTAAGTAAAAATATAAATAAATCATTAGTATTATGCTTCTCTAAATATGTAATTAAAAGTTTTTGTAACTAAATAATCAATATTTTTTTCAAATTTAATATTTTTTCTTTTTAAAATAATTTTTAAATAGTCAAAAGCTTCGGATCTTCTAAGCCACCATTTTTTTGAAAATTTTTTAATATTTGATGTAATTCCATTTACATCATAATTGTAAAAAGTTAGTTCTTTATCAAGAATTTTGTATTCATTAAAAAAAAACTTTGAAAAAATAACAATTCTTGCATCAATTTCTAAATTATTAAATTTGTTTTTATTTGAGTATTTAAAAAAGCTTTCCATAAAATTTCTTCTAACAGAAATACAACTTGTTGGAAAAATAGAAGGCCAGATTAATTTCAACTTATCTTTTTTTTTTAATACAAATTGATTTTTTGATACTTTTGGTTTGTTATAACAACTTATTGTTTTTTTATTTTTCAAAAAAAAACTATTTATCTCCCTAAGTTTATTTGAGGTAAAATAATCATCACCATCCAACAAACAAATTATTTTTCCTCGAGATTTTTTAAAGGCTCTATATAAGCCATTTAATTGATTTATAGATGCATACTTAGATATTTTTTTTTTATTTTTGATTAATTTAATTTTTTTAAATTTCTCGATTATTTTTAATGAGTTATCATTTGAACAATCGTCAAACAAAATTATTTCAAAATTTTTATAATTTTGTCTATTGACAGAATTGATACAATTCTTAAGAAATTTCTCTTTATTAAAGTTGGTAATTAAAACAGATATAAATTCATTTTTCATTTAAGAATATTTTTATAAATCTTTGAAGTTTTATAACAGCAGTCATCCCATTTAAATTTTTTAATTATCTTATGACCTTTTTTAATAAGAACTTTTTGTTTATTTTTTGACTTAAGAACAGTTTCTATCTTATGTTTAATGTTTTTTGGGTCATAAGGATTTGTATACTGGCAAGAATCTTTGAGTATTTCTCTAAAAACTGGAAGATCACTACAGAGAACTGGACAAGACATACGCATTGCCTCAAGTGGTGTTAAACCAAATCCTTCATGAAAACTTGTTGTAACAAATAAATTAGCCGATTGATAATAATCATTTAACTTTTTATCATTGCCAGATACAAAATAAATTTTTTCCTTAATTTTAAGTTTTTTAAAAAGTTCTAGTTCATTGTTTGTAAAAGGGTTGTTTCCAAAACATATTACCTTAAAATTACTAGTTAAAAATTTAGAACCACTGTATGCTTTTATAAAATTATTAAAATTCTTGTATCTCTCTCTTGAGCCTACAAAAAGAATAGTTTTGTTTTTTTTGTTTTTTTTATAAGTTTTTTGCTCAACACCTAAATAAATAACAGTTATTTTTTCACTTTTAATTTTATAATATTTAATTAATTCTTTTTTTGTTTGATTAGATATACAAATTATATGTGAAGCTTTAAGTATAAGTTTAGACTTATCAAATTTATTTTGTTTTAATTTTAATTTTTCATGAATAAGATCATAAATTGTCAAAACATAAGGAGTATCAATAAATTTTAATAAAAAATTATTATAATATGAGAAATGTATAAGGTCAGGCTTATATATTTTTATATAAATCAAAGTAAACAAATCATTTATTAAATAAAAAAATCTTGTAAAAAACTTTGGTATTTTTTTTAATTTTATATACGAAATTTCATTTGAATTTTCTTTTCTTAAATTTTCGTTAATTGTTATAGGTGAAAAAATCTTTGATTTAACTGAATATTTTGAAAGTCCATAATTTATATTTTTTATATATTTAGAAACTCCTCCTATTTTTTGATGAAGAAAAATACTTCCTTCAAAAATTACTTTTATCATATTTTAAAATATCAATTTTTCAATTTTTTTTGACAATGAAAAATTTATTAATCGTTTTAATTTTTTATTATCTGCTATTAATGAAGTTTCTTTTTTATTATCAATAAATATTATTTTTTTGTTATATTCTTTATTTATTACATGGGCTATGTTTTTTAAATAAGTACTTTTACCTGTTCCTAAATTTAATATTCCTTGATATTTTTTTTTCATTAATATGAAAATTATTTTAGATATTACTTCCATAGAAATAAAATCTCTATAATGATTTAAGTTTTTAAGTACAATTTGATTTTTTGCTTTTTTTATTTTATATTTAAGATCAGGTACTAAATAATTTTGCTTTTGATTATTATTTGCAGTGCTAAATATTCTTCCAATACAATATTTTGTGTCGGTACTCTCAAGTTTATTTATTATATAATTTTCTGCTTTTAATTTACTTTTTCCATAAAATGAAACTGGCTTTTTAATATGTTTTTCAGAAATTTTTTTATTTGTTGATTTATATACGTGAGATGTAGATGAAAAAAAAAACCAATTGATTTTTTTAACACTTAAAATTGCATCTATAAGATTTTTTGTTCCATAAAAATTTACTTTATTTGCATATTTTTTATTTTTGTTTACTTTGATTATCGGAACTATAGCTGCTAAATGGAAAATTATATTTAACTTATTATTTTCTATCCAATTAAAAACTTCATTTTTTTTTGTAATGTCTCCCTTAAAAATATTTATTTTAAAGCTTTTTTTATTCTTAATTAATATTTTTCCTAAACTTCCTGTTGCTCCTGTAATACCAATTTTATATTTCACTTAATAATTTTTCTTACTAAATTTTTTAATGATAGCTCTCTTGTTCTAATTTCTTTTATAAAAGAAAGTTGATCCTTTTTTTTCCTTATTACGCAAAGACCTGAAGATACAAAAGAAAATGATAAATCAAAATTTTCAGTATTTGAATTATAAATATCTAAAATTTTGTTAAAAGTTTCCTTATTGTTTATTTCACAATAAAAATTATCTCTAAGAGAAGTTTTCAGATATGGAATCCATGAAATATCATCAATAAAAAAGTATCCACCAATTTTCAGTTTATGGAAATAGTGGTAAAATATTTTTTCTACATGTTTTGCCTCATGTAAACTATCTAAGTAAATTACATCTAATTTGTTAAATATGTGCTTATCTACTAAATCAAAATTATCATCTCGAGTTTTTAAAAATTTCCAATTTTCATCTTTGTATAAATTGCTATAATCATCAATATCGATAGATAACAATTTGCCATTATTTTTTCTACATAGGTCTAAAAATTTAGAGGTTGATCTACCCTCTTTGACCCCAAATTCTAAAAAATTACAATTTTTTATATTTGAGATCAAATCAAACATATAAGTATTAATTTTATAATTATATTGATCCATCAATTTTTTACTTATATTAATATAAATATTCTTAATAACTAAAAAAATTATAATTTTTTAAATAAATATTTTGTATAATTTAAGTAATCTATTTTACGAAAAAAACAAATATATTATCATTCTACTCATAAAATTACAGAGATGAATAAATAAAATGAAAATTGCTATTGTGGGAGCATCAAGTTTTGTTGGCAAAAACTTAATTTTATTACTTATAAAAAAAAAGTTTGAAGTAGTTGCTACCTACAATAAATCAAACAAAAAACTTATTAAATCAAAATTACTCAAATGGAAAAAATTAAATATTAGTTTAAAAAAAAATAATTATTTTAAATTTTTAGATAACCCAGATGTTGTTGTCAATTTAGCTTGGGGCGATATACCAAATTATTTATCAAAATCTCACTTAAAAACTTACATTTCTCAAAAAAGATTTAATCATAATTTGATCAAAAATGGTTTACAAAATTTGATTGTTCTTGGAACCTGTTATGAGTACGGAAATGTCAAAGGAGAAATTTCTGAAAATTTTAATTGTAAACCAATTATTCCTTATTCAAAAGCAAAGTTTAAATTGCTTAAAAGTATTTTAGATTTTAAAAAAAAATTTAAATTTAAACTTACATGGCTAAGACCCTTTTTTGTTTATGGATATAACGACAAAAGAAAAACTCTTTTTTCAATTATTAAGGAAATAGATAGAGGCAAAAAAATAAAACTTAATGTAAACGGTGAATTGGTCAGGGATTTTCTTTCTGTGAAATATTTAGTAAATGTTATCTTTAAGATTACAAAACTAGATAAAGATATTGGTGTTTTAAACGTTTGTTCTGGAAAAAAAATAACAGTTAAAAATTTTATAAAAAATAATTTAAAAAATAAAAGTAAAATAATAAATATAAATATGAAAGGACAAAATCCAAACTATTTTGAATCAAAATCTTTTTGGGGAAATAATAGAAAATTAAAAAAAATTTTAAGATTAAGAAATGAAAAAAAAAAAATTTATAATTAAAAATCAAAGAAAAAAGGTAAAATTTTCAATAATCACTGTCGTTAAAAATGATGATAAGAAAATAAATAATACTATTCAAAGCATAATCAAACAATCATTTAAAAATTTTGAGTACATAATAATAGATGGAAAATCATCAGATGAAACATTAAACAAAATTCTTAAATTTAAAAAGAAAATTAATTTATTAATTAGTGAAAAAGATGATGGAATTTATTTTGCGATGAATAAAGCTATTAAGTTTGCTAAAGGGGAAATTATAGCTTTTGTTAATAGTGGAGACCTATTAAAAAAAAACTCATTAAAATTAATTAATCAAGTTTTTCAAAAAAATAAGAATTTTCAATATGTTTTTGGGACAGTTAAAAGAAATTACACAAAAAAATCAATTTTAAAGTATGGTGTAAATACGAAAAGACTCAAATACAACTTTGATTTTGCAACGGCTCATTCAACTGGTTTTTTTTTAAAAAAAAATATGTTTAGTAAGTATGGACTATTTAACACAAAATACTTTTGTTCAGCTGATTACGATCTTTATTACCGATTAATTTTAAAAAATAAAATTTTAGGAGGTGCTACTAAAAAAAATGAGTTAATAGGTATTGTTCAAAAAGGTGGCTTCTCAAGTCAGGTCAGTTTTTTAGAACATCTGAAAGAAGAAACTTCTATAAGATTTGATAATGGTCAAAATTTTTTAATAATTATATTAATTTTTATTAATGCCTTAGGAAAAAAGTTTCTCAAATTTTTTTTCTGAAAATTTTAAAATAATTATTTTTACCTAATCTAAATATTTTAATAATTTTTTTTCAAAAAAATATTTTTTATTACAGTAGTTTAGATTATCAATCTGATGAGATATTAATATTATAGTTTTATTTTTAAGTTCTTCAAAAATATTTTTCAATATTTCATCCTGCGAATTAATATCTAGTGCATTTGTTGCTTCATCTAATATAAGAACTTCTGGATCTCTATATATGGCTCTAGCAATACCAACTCGTTGAATTTGACCCCCCGAAAATTTTGATCCTTTCTCTCCCATAATGGAATTAATGCCATTCGGTAGTTCAGAAATAATTTCTTTTAAATTCAATATTTTTAAAATTTTATTTAATTTTTCAAAATCAATTTCAAGATCATTTTTTCTGAGAGTGATATTAAATTTTATAGTTTCATCCGCAACATAAGTTGATTGTTGAACGTAACCAATTGATCTTTCAAATAAATATTTACTCGAAGTATCATTTTTGTCATTTATTAATATTTCACCAGAATTTTGTTCAATAAAGCCACTTATAAGGTTTACTAGTGTAGTTTTGCCTGAACCACTTTTGCCATAAATCCCTAGTTTATCTCCTTTTAAAATTTTTAAATTAATATTCTTTAAAACCTCAGTTTCTTTATTTTCTTTATTCTGATAACTAAAAGATACATTTTTAAAACTTAAATTATCAAAAACAAATTTATTTTTATTATCTAAGTTAGGCGGTTTGAAATAATTCTCAGTTTTTATCAATTCTTGTTTCAATAAATCAACAAGAGGAATATTGTATCTTATGTTTTGAAAATTATTTAAAATTTTTACAATTCCAGGCATTAAT
>VMHT01058661.1_pt1 | contig 18436 bp, 19 predicted proteins | sample 4693611 | NCBI WGS metagenome assembly VMHT01 (sample SAMN12280063, study PRJNA550983) | marine metagenome | isolation source: seawater sampled from same location over 5 years 0.02-0.2 micron viral filtrate | place: USA: collected off the coast of southern California halfway between the port... ...
ATCTGAACTATCCAAGATATCCAAAGTGTCACAATCAGGAGCTAATGTATGCGTCCCGCTGATCCACTTGACAAACGAGCTTTCTACCCTAGAAAAACAATCCCCAAAGGTAGCAGGGTACGTGCTAAAAAGAATGGGTTCAATAGGAATGCACCTGTGAAACGAAACGCTAAGAGATCAGAATTTAGGTCCAACTTCGAATTAAATATGGCTAGGTCATTGGCTAGAAAGTCTGTGCCGTACGAGTACGAGTCAACACGTTTGACCTATGTGCCCAAGCCACGAACGTACACGCCGGACTTTTACTTGCCGGATCAAAAGATATTTATCGAAGCGAAGGGCTACTTCGACAAGGGTGACAGAGTAAAGATGCAGCTTGTAAAGGAGCAGTATCCTGATCACGATATACGCATAGTATTTCTTAATTCTAAGAATAAGATATACAGAGGCAGTAAGACCACGTATGGTATGTGGGCTGATAAGCACGGTTTTGAATGGGCTGAAGGTGCAGTCCCAGAGGAGTGGCTAAAAGATGACGATAGATGACAGCGAACTAGAGAAGGCCAGTTTACTTCCTGACAGATGGTACATCATCCTGCGTAAGATGGACGATGAAACATTCTCAGTGTCGGCTTACGATACAACCACAGAAGACGATGAAGAATTCTACGAGGCTGGCACGGTGGTTATCAACGGAGTTATGGAGTTGATGGAGTCAGACTTCGATGTGGTTACAGCAGCGGGTCTTGCGAGACTTGCTCACAGTCATGTCAAAGAAGCCCTAGAAGAAGTTACAGGTAAGAGGGAAGTAACCAGAGAAGAAGGCACGAATGTGATAAAAGTAAACTTTGGCAAAGTACAATGAGACACGAAGAGTACATGAAAAAAATGAGTGACATGCAAACCAACGCCTATGCAAATTGGGCAAATGGAGTGGATCGTGATAACGTCAACAACCCGCCACACTATAATCAAGCAGGTATCGAATGCCTTGACGCAATCGCTGCGGCGACAGCAGATGGGTACGAATACTACTTGCAGGGGAACATCATCAAATACCTCTGGAGGTACAGATACAAAAACGGAGTCGAAGATCTCAAAAAAGCGCAGTTCTACCTCGACAAGCTCATAAAAAACAAAGAAGGAATAGGCAATGAATAACTTACTACCCACACCATACCAAGAATTTATACACAAGTCTCGCTATGCCCGTTGGGTAGAAGATGAGGGGCGGCGTGAGAACTTCGATGAAACCGTAGACAGGTACATCGGGTTTATGTCGGATCACTTGAAGGACAAGTTCAACTACGTTCTTCCTGACAGTGACGTAGAAGATCTGCGTGAGGCTATCCTCAACCTTGAGATCATGCCGTCTATGAGAGCTATGATGACTGCTGGTCCTGCTCTTTCACGGGACAACATCTGTGGCTACAACTGTAGTTACATTCCTGTAGATAGTCCCCGTTCATTTGACGAGTGCATGTACATCCTGATGTGCGGCACGGGTGTAGGCTTCTCAGTAGAACGTGATAATGTAGACAAGCTGCCCGTGGTGTCGGACAACTTCAGCAAGTCAGACACAGTGATAAATGTAGCAGACAGCAAGCCGGGATGGGCGAAGGCTTATCGTGAGTTGATTGCGCTTCTTTACGCTGGGCAAGTCCCACAGTATAACATAGACAGTGTACGCCCTGCTGGCGCACGTTTGAAAGTTATGGGTGGACGTGCATCCGGTCCACAGCCCCTCGTAGACCTGTTCAACTTTACAATCGAAACATTCAAGAAAGCAAAGGGACGTAGGCTCTACCCTATAGAATGCCACGACCTTATGTGTAAGGTGGGTGAAGTGGTGGTTGTTGGTGGCGTACGCCGCTCTGCCCTGATTAGCCTGTCTAATTTAAATGACGACCAAATGGCACATGCCAAGTCAGGTCAGTGGTGGGAACACGAGGGGCAACGTGCCCTAGCTAACAACTCTGTGGCGTACAAGAGCAAGCCAGAGATGGGTACGTTCATGCGCGAGTGGCTGTCCCTTTACGACAGCAAGTCGGGAGAGCGTGGCATCTTCAACCGTGAGGCTGCAGACAAACAGGTGGGCCGCAACGGACGCCGTGAACAGGGTCACATGTGGGGCACCAATCCCTGCAGTGAGATCATCCTACGCCCGTACCAGTTCTGTAACTTGTCAGAGGTGGTGGTGCGAGAACACGACACACTCAAGACTCTAGAGCGTAAGGTTCGCCTAGCTACCATCTTGGGTACAATACAGTCCACCCTGACTGACTTCAAGTATTTGAGGAAAGTATGGAAACACAACACAGAAGAAGAAAGATTATTGGGCGTATCCTTAACTGGTATTATGGATCACTCCGTTCTATCGAAGAACGTAGACTCAAAAATCTGGCTAGAAAAAATGCGAGACACAGCAATAGACACGAACAAACAGTATGCCCAGACTCTAGGAATCCCACAAAGCAGTGCCATTACCTGTGTCAAGCCGTCGGGCACTGTGTCTCAGCTAGTGGACGCAGCAAGCGGTATACACGCTAGGCACAGCCAGCACTACATACGCACCGTGCGTGGAGATTCTAAAGATCCCTTGACACAGTTCCTCATAGATTCCGGTGTACCTGCAGAACGAGATGTAACGAAGCCCGATTCGGTAACCGTATTCTCGTTCCCTATGCAGTCTCCGAAGGGAGCAGTGACCCGCACAGACATGAGTGCCGTACAACAACTAGAGTTGTGGAAGACGTATGCACTGCACTGGTGTGAACACAAGCCGTCCATCACTGTCACCGTCAAGGAAGACGAGTGGATGGAGGTTGGTGCGTGGGTGTACGAGAACTTCGATGTGGCATCTGGCGTGTCTTTCCTGCCGTTCTCCGATCACACATACCAACAGGCACCATACCAAGACATCGAACCAGACGACTACCTTGAATGGAGGGATCGTATGACCTATGTAAACTTGGACTGGTCACGACTCACAGACTTCGAACGAGAAGACAACACCACTGGATCGCGTGAATTAGCGTGTACAGCGGGTGTGTGTGAAGTTGTAGACTTGAGTGCAGCATAATATGTCGAGGCTTGTGTACGAAGCTTGGAACGCTGTTATGGACAACAGGTATAATCCATTGAGTAATATACCTGACCTAAACACACGGCACTTCATCACGCAGATACTTGCGTGGATGTGGTGCATCATATTTTCTATGTCGGTAGGATCTGTTGTGGTTTTTGGTGTGAGTGCTATACTACATGTGTTGCTCATAGCGGGTATTGCACTCACTGTGGGCACATTCGAAACTGCAAGACGCAAACCGGAATACTTTGGGCCATTGGGAAGGAGTAACAATGGAGAACACGAGTAGCACTGTCACCGTCAATGATATCGAATACAAAGTTGACGACTTGGACAACACACAAAAATACCTGTTGCTGCAGATACGTGAAGTAACAAACAACATAAGCACTTTGAATATGAGAGTGGCGCAGTCTCAAGCTGCCCTAACCATGTTCAAAGGCACTCTTGCAAAGTCTTTGGAAGAACCCAGTGATACAAGTAACGATAACACCTGACATAATCAGTCGCGCAAAAAAGAAAGCTGCCCAAGTAGGTAATCTACAGGGCAGCATAACAGGCAGTAGGAGTCATGTTGTAGGCGCGATTGGTGAGGTGATTGTAGCAGATCTCACGGGGGCTTCAGAGGCCAACACGTACGACTACGATTTAGTTAGGGACGGGGAGCGTATCGATGTGAAGACGAAACGCTGCAACACACGTCCCTATCCACACTATGACTGTTCAGTGGCAGCACACGGGGCCACACAAGATTGCGACAACTATGTGTTTGTCCGTATCTTGATCAACATGTCACAGGCGTGGATATTGGGTGAGATATCCAAATCAGATTTCTATGCGAAGGCAACGAAATACAAGCGGGGTCACGTAGACTCTGCGAACAGCTTTGAGTTTAAGGCTGACTGCTACAACCTTCCGATAAGTGAGTTATCTGATGTCAAAAAAAGCATTCCTATTTAAGTTCGAAGCGAACCTGCTTCAGAACGGTAAGGTAGAACTTCTGTCCGACTGTATAAATCCAGAGGAACTAGAGAAGGTAATAAACAAGGGGCTACCTGATTATGACGGCGCACACTCTGTAGCGTCCCTCGTTCGTTACCTAAGTTCTATGTCGAAAGAAATCATGGAGAAGTCAGGCAGATACGTCTAGTCGATAACACCACGTCCCTTGAGGATGTCGGCCTGTGTGACCTTACCATCTTTATTTAAATCAGGAAAAGTTTTGCCGCCTCCCGCCATCTTCATCATTGGCTTCTGCATCATCTGATTTTGCATCATGTTTTGTTGCGGCTGTGTAGCCGTCATCATGCCACCCCCGTAAGCTTTCTTGCGGGGTTTCTTTTTGGTTGCCATGCCGCCATTCATCATGGGCTTGTTCTTTGCCATGCCACCGTACATCATACGTTTGCGTGGGCCGTTGTTATAGGTTTTCATCTGTTTCTCCTTGATTTATTTGTCTGCTAAAGTGGCTCCGGGGAAAACTGTAATATCCAAATCTTCTTGTTCTTTTCTAGCTTGTCTCATTTCAGGAAAGCCTAAAGTAGCTCGCTTCTTTCCAAATGCAGAAACAATTCCCTCATCATTTGCATAGTATCCTTGAGGAGCATAAACATCTATAGGAAGACCTGAACTTGATCTAACTTTTTCCCCTTGCTCTCCTAAGAGTGCATCTTGATCTCCCATAAATTGAATTAACAGAGTATCAAATCTAGCATTTCTTTTAGGATCTAGTGGTCGTCCAGTGCGTACCATCTCCATAAAAAGTATGCCTAGTTCAGCGTCACTAACTATGGCTTTTAAGAATGAGTATTTACCAAACCTAAATTTTTGTAGTAGTGCTTCTGTGCCCACGTACGTAGGTCTTACAACTTTTCTATTTATAGCGTAAAATCTACTTATGTAACTTTCTACAGACATAGCTCTAGGTATGCCTTTTATAACTACTTTACTAGCTAGAGGATCATCAACCATGCCAGACAAAAATCCAGATATACTTTGTGCATTTTTGTAATGACTTATTCCTGTTTTTGCAGAATCAAAATCCAGTATTTCTGATTGTATAAACTCAGCCATTTCAGGATCGTTAGAGCCTAAGTAATCTCTCATTGTTTTACTATCGTAAATGTTTTGAGGTACGGCAACTCCTTTTTCTGTCAGTGCTAGTCTACCACTTTGTTCCATTGAATCTATCGTCAAATCTCTTATGTAAACCTGACGAATAATGCCTCTGACTTGATTTCTTGGAAGCCCAGTGGCTTTAGTAACACCGTCAACCATCGTTCTGTATCCTATTGGACCTAAATTCTTCAATGAAAGTCCTAAAGATTTAGGGCTGACGGCTCCCGCTGCAAATTGTGATAGGTACTTTTGTGTTTCCTGTATAACCCTCACTTCTTCTTTTGCAGGTTTTAAAGCCTTCCTAGTTGCCTGTTGTATTGCGACTGTAGCTTTGCTAACTTGATCTTCCGTTATAGCTTGTCCCAGACTGTTAAAGTCTAGATGAGTGTCTATAACATCGGCAAAATTAAACAGGGGTTTTTGTGTTCCATCAGCGGATTGCATTACAAAAGTTTTTTCTAACCTCCGAACTCCCTCCATAAATTTTGACGGATCTAAATTTGCGTAATTGTTAAACACATACAGTCCTAGTTGAGCTTCAATTATAGACCTGTAAGCTTTATGTTCTGGATCTGTTTCTTTAAATACGTGACGATCCATAGTTCCCGTTACGGACCTCATACCTAAAGTTTCTTCGAAGGATCTAAAGTAAGTTACGAGTTCTTCTTCCTTCATATTTAATATTTTGTCCATATCTATCCAAAGTCTAGGGGGTATGCTAAACTCTACACCGTAAGGATCTTCGGATGAAACTCTCACGTTCTTTTGATTTGCCCAATCCATAAGTCTAGGCATTTCTTTACCAGTTTGATTAGTGTCCCACCACCTGTTTTTGTAATCGGACCACCGGGCTTTACCCATTCTTAGTAAGTCGTTTACTTTTACAAGTTGCCCTCTAAATTCAATTTCTAATTCAGTTATAGGAACCCCGTTGACAGTCATCATGTCAAACTTGGATGGCGTATCATCTGACCCTAGTATATTTTTTTGAGCCTGTTCAAATTTGCGAGACACGCCCGGAAGTTTTGTTTTGTACTTAGCGGCAGTTAAGGCTTTCTCTAACTCCAAAAGTTGAGATGGATTCATGGTCATCATTGCCATATTTTGAGTGTTCGTTAAATACAGAGCAACGTCAAACTGTAAATCTTGCAGCTTATTACCAGCAGTAAACTGGGTTCTTTCTTGTATTGGTAAATCCTTTTCTGCATCTCTTATCTGTTTCTGTATAGATCTTAATACTTCTGACTTAGTTGTTTGATTTGCTGCTGCGATAGATTCAAAATACGGATCTGTAAGTTCGTTAACAGTGCCTATAAAACCACTTCTATCCGCTCCTGTAAGAGCTTTACCCGTAAGTCTTCCCAGTCCGGGCAATTCCCCAGCAGCTATATCAGGTGTTAGTAGACCTTTGAATATATCAGAAACGTCCACTTCTGGAGTTCCGTATATAGTTCCCTCTGTTAGTGTCACAAAAGTTTTTGACATGCTAGATGTCTCAAGAACTTTAAAAGGTTCAGCGGCAAATTCTTCGTCTACTGACTTTTTTGTTAGAGCTAAGTACGCCAAAAGTTGCCCCGGAGAATCTAACTCCATAGGGTCTGCTTGTGTCGTTACTTGTTCTCCTGTGTCTGGATCTGTTCTAGTAACAGGATCGGGCTTTACGCCTCTAGCAGCCAAAGCAGCCTGTGCAGGTTCTAATAATGCTTGTTGTTTTTCTTCTACAGTTTCCAATTTACTTAAGGTGGGCACATCCTTTTTTCTAGCGTCACCAATTATTTTTTGAGCTACTTTAGTGGCTCCTATCTCTGCATCACGTGCTATCATGCCCCTTAGATCTACAGCCATTTTGGCTATATCTCCCGGTTTTGCTTTAGGATCAAATAGTCTTCTTTTTATAAGTTGTGAAAACGCTTTAGCTACGTTGCTATCAGGTTTTATTTTTACAGCTACATCACTGGTTCCTCTAGCTACAGAAGTAAAGAATTGAACCTCGTATCCCTCTATCGTTTTTAATATTTCATTCAAGTCATCTGCTTGTTTTTGGAAACCCGCAACACCGTTGTTTACAAGTTGAAAGAACTCACTCTTAGGACTTAAATTTTCAGCATTCATAAGTCTAGACCGTAAGTCTGCTAACAACCTTTCTTTTTGTTTGAGGTTGCTTTGTAATATTTCAGCGGCATCTCCATCTATAAGGCTGTTCATAGCTATAGATTCTTTTGTTAACTCTTCAAAATATTTTAAAGCAGCTAGGTCTGTTATGTCGGTTATAGATTGAACAACTAAATCAGGGTCTACGCCCATAGCTATCAATTCATCTTCGAACTTAGAAATCATTTCTGTTCTGGCTATAAGACCTTGATTGAAACTTTCTGTTCCTCCTTCGAATAGATTATTCATCAAGTACGTAAGTTTTGCCTTTTGATTACCAGAAAATCCTGCCGCAAACGTAGTCCAATTTTTTACACTTCCTTTTGTCGCAGCAAAAGTGGCACCAACCAACAGTCCCACAAGTTCAGCCATGTTCTCATCCATCTGAGAAAAATACTCAGGCATGTAGTGGCTGAACGACGTGGCCCCAGCTATCATATACATGTCTTGGACTTTAGAATCCATTATGAATTTAGCCACACCACTTCTTCTGGCTATACCCGCTAGTCTATATTTATTGGTGTCTATGTTAACATTGATTGCGTCTAGTCTAGTTTTTTGAGTAGGAGTCATATTTAAATGTGTTATGCCATTCGCTCTGTAATTAGCCAACAGATCACGTTTTCTATCTTCTCCTCTTTTTATAGCTTCCACTGTTTCGTTGTATGTTACTCTCATTTCTTTAGGCAACTCTGCATCTTCAACCTGATAGTAGTCGGTTATTCTACGCTGTATTTTCTTTTCACTGCGTAAAATCCTCGCACGTTCTGCCGTATAGTTAGCAAGCAACGTATCAAAAGTAGTGTCCTCATTGTAGGTTTTAGGGTCAGTTTCATACTTACCCTTTGCCCACTTTTCAAAATTTTTCATTTCTTGCTTAGAAGTAAACTTCCTTGCCATGTTAATCGCCCCAGTTCCCGATCTAATTTCTGCAAAAAGCTGTGCGCCTTTAGGTATTAAACCAGTGTAAGTCGATGCCATAAGTTGTGCTTGAGCAAAAGTTATATTTGCCCCTTTTGAAATGTAAAATCTCATCAAGCGTCTAGGAAAATCGTCATATACCTTGCGGAATATTTCTTCCCGTTGTTCAGCGGTAACAGGTAAACCTAAGTCTTGTACAGATATTGGCTTTTTAATTAATCCTGCGTCAACGAATGGGACAGTCAAATTATATTCTTCCGTGGCTGTGTTCCACGCTGTAGTTACTAAATCAGCTATCTCTCCAAAACCTAGCAGACCTAATTCAAATACAGGTCTAACTGCATTGTCACTGAAGTTACCTGCTATATTTTCCAAATCCCCCATGCTAAATGCGCTAGTTTTAGAGTTTATTAATATAGCACGAGTTCTTTCGTCATCCACTCCCGCCTGTATCAGTCTTTTATTTAAGTATCTAGAGTACAACCTTTTACCAGTTTCGTCGTTTAAAAAGTTGTAAGAAAACATATTATTCGCATCCATTGCGAGGTCTAGCTCTGATGGAGTTTTGTATTCAGATACTGTTTTAGTTCGTCCTAGAGTAGGATCGACCACGCCTAAATCTGCATCAGGACGTAGCTTTATGCTGGCGGATACTGCACGATTCCACGGAAAATCACGTATCTTTCCATCCTTATTTTTGTACCTAACTGCCCCTATAACATTAGCAAATTCTAGTCTATCCTCAAAAGTACTACCTGTAGGAGTATACGCCTCTCCTTTGCTGTTAAAAAATCTGGTGTGGGACATAAACCTATCTTTAGCATTCTCATCGAATGTTATTATGTTCTCTAATTTTACATCAGGATCTATAAGTTTTGGATCGTAATCTCTTCCTGCTTCGTAGACTACATCTGTAACCATTTTTGCGCCAAGAAGATCAAAATCAACTCGCTTTCTATCTCCTTCTTTGAAGGCTGTACCAAGAATATCAAACTCTATGTTTGCTATTGGCTCCATAGTAACGTCGCCAGCTTTAGCCTTTTTACCTACAGGCATTCCTAAAATTGTTTCTTCTTCAGCAACAGCTTCGAAAGCAGGAGGCATACTTTCTGCTTCTTTTGCTATTGGCTTTTGATAGAGTTGAGGAAACCTTTTCTTTAAATCATCCGCACTAGGATTTTGTAGGTCCGGTATAGGAACATATTCAGGAAATTCAGGCTGCTTAAAGTCAGCGTACGGATCTTTCATCTTGTACGCTTTTTCAGCAATGCTTAAATTTTGCATGTCATCTTGAACTGTCATTGGTGCTACTGTGTCCCTAATTCTTTTTTCAGGTCTAGTTCGTCGTCATATTCGCCTATCATTTGAGAAAGTCCAGTATAGTCTTGATCTAGGAGACGAGTTAGAACTTCCTCTGAGTTGTCCCTATTAAATTCTAAGGAATTTTCTGCAGGATCATCGGTTTGCACCAGACGATCTCCCGTGGGAGTATTTTCTACTTCATAGTCTACTAATCTGTTGAGTATAGCAAAAGCACGTTCCTTACTGTCAACTTGTTCAGCCGCACCTTTTTGTTCTCCGAATCCTCCCACGTCTGTTTTTTCTGATAAGACATCCATGCCGTTACCAATATACTGGCTACCCGGCATACGAAGTAATTTAAGTGTAGCAACGGCAGTGCGTCTAGACTCTGGTGTGCTGTTAATCCCACCTCCCGAAAGATTCTGTGCTATTTTCTTTTGCACTTTAACTTCTTTCAAAATTTGTTGTAACACTCTTTTTTCATTTGCAGGATTAGACAGAAGCTTTTCTTGTTGAAACGCGGTTAAGAAGTTCGCCACGTCTTGGTCGGATATTGTTCTTCCTCCTGTACCGCCCTGAGTAGCACTAGCTAGTGCGTAAGCAGCCATGTAACGATAGTAGGCTCTCATAGCTAGTTTAAAACTAATTTCTCCCTTTTCATCGAATCCCGTCCTAGAAAATTTGTTTAGTTGTGACTTGAGTTTAGCGTTAGCTTCAACTTCACCCTTTAAATAATCCTCTACGGTGCCAGCTTTTCCGTTATCTCTCATCCACTTTTCTTGTTCTGGCCTACTGAGATCAGAAAATTTTGTGAATCCTTGATAGGTTCCGTTATTGTCTTTACTGAACAAAGCTGTTTGCACGGTATTTAAAGTATCATCCGCGCTTTGAATTGACCCTTGAGAATCTTTGATAAACTCCCCTACCAAAGGTATTTTTTGTAGAGCAGGTTTTATAACATTATCGTAAGCAACTAACAGGCCATCGAAAGTTAAGTATATTTCGCCCTGTCTAGATGGTATATTTATATCCTGACCAGTGTACAGTTCATACGTGTTAATAAACCCAGTCAGGAATCTTTCGACATTAGAGTACGCTGCAAAAACCTGCAGTTGTCCTTCTACAAATTTTTGTGTTGTTTCAGGCGTTTCTCTTCTGTTGTTATTGTACGCCTTATACTGTTGTGTTATGTATGCATCACCGCCTAGTCTAGCACTCAATCTAGATATAAAACTAACTTTTTCATCGAATGTGCTGCCGTATCCCTCAACAAAATTTTCCATCAACTCTTTTGTTGGACCCTCGTAATCTGCAGTCACACCCGTCAGTGCGCCTATGAACAGATCAAATTGAGTTTGATTTGTTCCAGCAACAGAGGTATTCATCATGTCACCTAGAAATTCTAACTTATCCTGATTGTCAGCTAATTGTGCGCCGCCAGTTCCCGGAACATATGTAAGCAAGTTTTTAACGGCAAAATCTTCCATGTCCACGCCGGAAATTTTTTGTCCTAGCTGATCTATGATTAGTTTGTGTTCTTCAGAAACTCCCACAAGAAGATCAAGAGATTGACCTTGAGGTATGTTAGGATTATCATTTGAATCTAAAGTAGCAATAATTGTTTTTTTACCTTGAGCTTCATTAGTTGCTATTTGCTCTGAATAATCCTCTCTACGTTTTAAGTCTACATTGGCCTGTAAAACATTTATAAATCCCGGCAAAGCAGCAAGTGCCCCGTATGATTCTTTCATGTATCTTTCCACATCGTTATACAGTCTAAATGGTATTCCTATTTTTATACCGTCCTTATCTACATCAGTATACGCCTGTACAACAGACTCCGCTACACTTCCTAAAAAGTTTTGATAGCTGATTTCATTGTATCTGTTTGCTACGTCGTCTACGCCCGATATACCTAATCTAGCAACTTCGGTGTTAAGTGCAGTCAAGGTTGCGGGGGTAAGTGTTTTAGTTTGTGATGTGAGTTCGAAATTAAATGTGTTAGCTGGATCTTTGCCTTCTATAGAAAACAACGCAACTTTGTCGGCTTTTTCAGCGGCGTCTTTTAAAGTTCTTATCTCACCAAACTCAAAAGTAGTGGTTGTTTCATCTGGCTTTTTAGTTATTGATTTAGTTCTTAATTGATATGTTCTTTCTAATCCGGGATTATCTTTATAGTACGCATTAATTGCATTAGCATCCTTATGTTCTGACCCATCAGATGCTATCAAAGTAGACTCTAGACCTTCCGTTACTTCTATAGGTTTCGCATCTGGTTCATATTTAAATTTAGTTCGTGTAAATTTAGTGGTTTTATCATCCCCCTTTGTAGTTACTGTGGGTACATCGTAAAAATACGTTCTGGGTAAATCTAAATTTGCATCCAAATGTGCAGCCATATCTGCATAGGTTTTATGTGCCCTATTGTCGGGGGTAGTAAAGGTCGCGTCTTGTGGCTCATCTATAGTTACCTCTGCAGGTTCTTTTCTATTATAATCAAAAGTAGTGCGGTTAAATATTCTTTTTGTTAGCGTATTGCCCAACATTGTTTCAGTAGTTCTTACAACTTCATACTTAGAGTCTATGTCTGGGTTTTCTATCAGGTGGTTTTTAAGGCCCATATATTCCTTAAATTCTGCACCGTCTGCAGCTAAATATGTTTGGCCTACGTTTTCAAACGTAGTTTCTACAGGCTCATCATCATCCGGCAAAATCATTTTTAGAACATCGGAAGGAAATCCGTTATACGCACCATCTACATATTGTCCCGTGTTTACGATGTGCAGAGGCATTTGCCTGTCTGCAGGATTTGTCACGTTTTGTCTTTGTAATTCAGGAAAATCATTTAACTTACCCATCATTTTATTTTGGGTGTCAAAATACGCAGGTTCTATTGTAGGTTCTTTTTTGTACTCTCTTAACTGGCCTTCAGTCCCCACTCTAAAATATTCAGGGACAAAGTTACTCATATTTTCTGGCACAACATCACCACGTGATACCAGACCCCCAGTTAACTTACCAGAATCGTCCTTCACACGACCAAACTCATAAATTTTGTTTTGTGATTCGGCTTTTTGCTTTTGTTCTTTTTTAATTCCCTCAGATGCGTAAGCACTAGCTAAAGCGTAACCTATCAATAAAGCACTCATCTAGCATCTCCTTTCTCTACGTTGAGAAACGAATCAGGTACAGGAGGTTGCTCCTCTACTACCGGAGAGGGTTGAAAAGCCTCGTTTACCACGTCAATTTGATTTCTTTCCATCTTATTTAATTCTTCCAGCGTTTTGGCAAATATTTTAGGATTATTTTTCTTGAGAAGTTCAAAAAACTGTGTGTCTGAAAACTCCTCTTTAGGGGCAGCAGAATCTACAAACATTCTGGGATCTACACCGTTTTGAACAGCCATATCCGCAAGTATGATAGCTACAGCAGGTTTAGTTAACTCCGCAACGTCAGGTGTGTAGGCACCCTCCATAAACCCTTTAAATGCTATTTGATCAGTCAACTCTTCTACAGATATACCCGCCATCATAAACTTTAACATATCATCCCGTATTGGTTGTGTAGTAATAGCATCTGCTATGTGATCTATGGCATCATCAGGATCTGAAAAACGAGCAGGTCTTTCCCACGACCATTTTCCGGGGGCATCTGTGAGTGAATTTCCGGGTGGCACCGACAGAGCGGTGATTTTGTCCATCATAACTTTTACCTATGTACTTGTTACTCGTGAGTAAGCTCTTCGTGAGCTTTTTGTAGTAGATATTGAAGGGGCTGCTGCAGCCGAAGAGGCTTTGGGCAGAGCGGATACGGATGGCGCACCTATTGTATTTTGAACAGTTCTTGCTAAATACTGTAAAGTGTTATCATTTCCTATTGCGTTTTGAAAGGCTCCACCCCTACCTATGGGGTAAGGATTAACGCGACTTGCCTGAAAATTTAAATCACTACGCACTCCAAATCCTCCGGTAGGCATCGCACCAACTTGTGGAGGTTTACTAAATTGACCGCGCAAAGCATTACTTAAAAACGAAGGACCAAGCTCTTGAGGATCGCCTTGCCCTATCCCTAAAAGTTCCCCTGTTCTAGTTATGCCTCTACCTAGTGTGCTTTGTCCGAAGCTAGTATCAGAAAAATGAGTTAGTCCGTCTTCCCCTATACTATTAAAAACTTTTCCGAACAAGGTGTCAGGATTATATCCTCCTGCTGTACCTGTAGGATTTGTAAACAAATACTTACTTCCAAAATATGCAGAACCTAGAATAACCCCTGTCTTTACAGCGTTATTTCCAAACGTCCTATTTAAGAGTTTAGATAACTTACTCATAGCTTACTTTGTTCTCCAAATCTTATCAATAATACCTAGTTTCATAAAATTATCGTAACTGTCACTGTACGCTGAAGCGTTGGCAGATATGGATGCAGACTGCATAGCCGCATTGTGGGCACGGTCAGCAGCATTTTCCGATATCTTTGCTACCCACGCTGCTTTGTCACGATACTGCGCCCACAAATTGTTTAAACCTGTCTGAGTTATTCCCAAAAGGTTAAGAGCATTTTGTCTGTTTGTTTCATTTTGTGTAGCGGTATTACGTGTATTTACGTTTCTTCTCCATACAGCGTTACTTTGATCTATCTGTAATTGCATATTAGAATTGAACTGATCAGCACTAGAGTCCATCTGTGCGTTGTATTGCTCTATGGCAACACCCTGATTAGAGTTGAACTGCTTCAGGGCGATAGTACGAGCCTGTTGTGTAGACTCTAGCTGTGTGCCCAACTCCGTAAAAAATGTATTTATTTCATTATTTGATTTAGCGTTGAACTGTTGTGCAGCGTTTTCTGCCGCTTGATCAGACAACAGCGTTTGAGTCCGGGCCTGATAAGTTAAAGTATTTGCTTGTTGCTCCATAGTCAAGTCTTGGGTGTCGAGCGTTAGGAATGCTTTTGCATTGTTCACGGCAGCTTGTTGACGATTATTCAAGTTTGCCATGTCCATTTGTACGAGAGCAGCAGCATTTTGAAGAGCGGCTTGTTGTTCGTTGTTTAGATTTTGAAGTTGGATAGTAGCGTATTTTTGTGCGTCTTGAGCAGCGATAGGAATACCAGACTCCATCATCGCTTGCATCGTAGCGGCTGCAGCCATAGAGGACGCACCTAAACCCCGCTGTTGCATCACTGCTGTTACCTTACGAACGGCAGGTGCGGCCCACGCAGGAGGAGGACTACCCTCTTCCATGCCCTTGAATAGTTCAGCTAGTTGGTAGCGAGTTGTAGCTCTAGGATCTAATTCTTGTGTAGCTGCTACAGCCATAGCTTCAGGGGATATTTTACCCTGTGCAGCTTGCATTTGTGATCTTTGCCGCTGCTCTTCCGTAGCTTGTGCGGCATCTACTTTGCCTACTTTTTCTCGTGCTGATTTGTCGGGAGTAACTTTGGCAGCATCGAATTTTTCAGGATCTGTTAGATCATCAACAGTTATTTTGTCGGGTTTTACTATGTCTGTAGGATCATCTATTTTCTTATCTGTGGTTTTTAGAAGCTCATTATCAACAACAGTTTGATCATCCGCTGTAATTTTAGTGCCAGTGGGTAATGCTGGATCAATTCCTTCAGTTAATCCAGCTTGATCAGCTACTTTTTTTACGACATCTAAATCAGCTTGAGTGACGTTTTGTTCATCTGTGTTTTCAGCCATGTCCTATCCTAACTTCAACAGCATCGTAACGATCATCGCTACCACGCCCATTGTAGATGCCATTATCAACGCCTCTAGTCGCCACATACGTTTGTCTAGACCCTCTAGCTTCTCTTGCACAGCAGCGTACCGAATGGCGCACTCTTTCTCGTGTGCCTCAAGTTCCATCTGTGTTTTGAGTACGGGTTCCATTGTCAACTTCATCTTTGCTACCAGCCAGAGGGTGTGCCAGTGAGGATTGTTGGTGTCTTCTGTTCTGTAATAATTGCGTCAAGTCTTGTTTTTATTTGATCTTCTGTTTCACCCAAATCAGCAAGAACTCTTGTTTTACACCAGTCCTTTGTAATTGAGTTGTAAGCTGTAAATGATGCGCCCGATTCTTGTGACACATCTGTTGTTCCGTATTGTCTTGCCATCAACCAATTACCAAGATCGTTTTTATCGCTGTCAGACACAGCCTCTATACACCAGTGAATTGTCTTTATAACGTCAGAGTTACCGCCCTCTGATGCCACCCTTTCAAGAGTTGGATATGTCCATGTATAACTGTTTGCCATCTTTAATCTCCGTAAGGACTTGCGCCAAGTAGTGAGGTATCCCACGCAGCCTTTAGCTTTGCAATCGTATCAGCATTTGTTATAGCAGCAGCAGCAGGTGCATCACGCAGGGCTGTCTTAGCGTTAATAGCAGTTGTCTGTGCTGAACTATCTCCAGCTTCAAGTGCCTTCATGTATGCTACATCTTGGGCTTCAAGCAAAGGCTTTCTAGCCATACGTATCTTTTCTTTAAACAACGTCTTTGCTGCAGATATGTCTTCTGTAATTGTCGTGCCACTCAATGACCATGCGTCACGAAAGTGCCTGTCACTTGGCACAGTCGCTGATGCAGAATCTATAGTGCTTGCATCTTTATCTACAATGGTTCGTGTCATGCCGCTACTCTCCAGCTATCTCTAAATTCCCTGCTTTGTGGCAGTTGATTCTTTCTACAAATTTTCATCTTAACACTATTGCTTTTGTTGTAGTTCCTCCAGATATGTTCTGGAACATCCTTCATAATCAAATACAACAACGCTTCTTCTTCTGTTTTCGGACCTTCTCTTGGCGTGTCATGCAAAAGATGGCTCCTAGTGTGCTGTTTAAAATCTGGCTTTGCTTCATCTTTTTTTAGTTCCCAATAAACCCAGACAGGTGGGAAGACATCGCCGTGCATTAGTGCGGTTATTGCTTCAGGGCTGGGGTGATAAACAGCACAACAGTCCATATCTATATCTTCGTACACTACACAATACTCAGTCTTTAAAAAAGGCCGTAATTCTTTTCTGACTTTTTTCAGTCTATCAAGCATGTGCATTAGGTATCACCAACCGTGCCTACAGAGTGATACCCTGTATCAAACCTTCCATTATTGTCTTTTGTGTCATCAAAAACTACCATTCGTATTCCAGTCGTGCTTCTGCTACGACAAGATGATATTGCCGCTTGGTCACTACCCGGCCCTATTGAATTTCCAAAAATTGAGTAGTCATCATTATCCATGCTAGTTGAAAAATCAAAGGATGTGTCAGCAGCTTGATTATCGGTTGTGCCACTGCAATTAAAACTGTCCTGCAAGCTGGCTTGGTTCGCTGACCCAAACATAGTTGCGCCAATATGTTCAAATCCAAATTCAGACATTACTTACTCTCCATCGCCACAATACGGCTTTCCAACTCTTCAATCTTTTTGTGTGCGTCCTGCAAAGCCGACACAAGGATTGGCGTAATGCGCCCGTAATCCATTTGCATGGTCGCATCAGCATCTTCTCCAATGCCGACAGCATCTGGCATAATTTCGTACATCTCTTGAGCAATGAAGCCCATGCTACGAGGGCCGTCTGGGTTTTCCTTCCAAGCATAACTGACAGGATTCATAGCCATAAGTTTGTCTGTAGCTTGTAAAGGTTCTATGTCTTGCTTGAGGCGACCATCAGATGTAGTGCCAAAAATTATACCACCACTAGCAATTGTCACTGTTCCTTTAGTATTACCGGATAGATTCCATAGCTGGATAGTTCCAGTGCTATTTCTGTTAACGTTTAAATAGCCAGATGCACTACTAAACTGGACGATGCCATCGGGCCTGAAAGCATGTCCGGTAGTTGTATTGCCATTACCGGGACTGTCTGAACCTGTTTGGAACATACGAATATTTCCACCCGTAGAAATTCTCATATGTTCAGATGGCGAACCAGCAGACGCAGATGTATGAAAACTCATGTGTTCAACTGCAAGCGTTCTAATTTTCAACCCACCAGCGTCAGACATTTGAATGTCAGCACCTGTGTTAGATGTGCCGTTATGCTGGAATAATAGTTGAGTACCGTGAGTAGCGTCTGCGTTATCTAGAAGGAGTGTTCCAAAATCTCCACCAACTATTGAGCAGCCGTTAGCAAAGGTTGCGCCAGCATTGAACGTAGCAGCACCAGCAGCAGACATATCAAGTATAAGAGCATTTATAGCAGCGCCACCATCATTGCCCTGAAACTTCATATCTTTGTCAGATACTGCTGATTTTAAAATTAAATCAGAAGAAGAATTAAATAGGCGACCTATCTCTGTGCCACCATCTTTGAATAATATAGCACCACCATCAGCATCAAGTGTAATATCACTTGCACTATCTATTGTAAAAGTACCACTAGATAAATCTACTTCTGTGCCGTTAATAGTAATGTTGTCTATGGCTAGGCTACCGCCAGTGATTGTGCCTGTTGAAGTCAAGCTATCTACATACGCATCCTTCCACCGCACAGAACTGCTACCCAAGTCAACGTCACTATCGGACTGTGGGCCAAAGATGTTGTCACCCAAATACACTTGTTCCACGTTGGCTGCGTAGAAGTGAATTTCATCAGCAGTCTCAAAATCAATCTTGGTCTGGTCATCCTCACCAATCTTGATGTCGGTAGCAAGCAGGGAGGTGATGCCTGTTTGTGCAGCATCAACTGTAATGGTTAGGTCAAACGGATCACCATCACTGCCAGTAGACGTGTCAGTAAAGTTGGTTGTTACACCTGAACCAATGATCTTCAGTTCTTTGGCGTTGTTAATTGTAACTTCTGTGCCATCATCGTCTTCAAGCTGGAAACTGTTAAAGCTACCTGCGTTGTTGTCTACG
>VMHT01222440.1_pt1 | contig 18435 bp, 24 predicted proteins | sample 4693611 | NCBI WGS metagenome assembly VMHT01 (sample SAMN12280063, study PRJNA550983) | marine metagenome | isolation source: seawater sampled from same location over 5 years 0.02-0.2 micron viral filtrate | place: USA: collected off the coast of southern California halfway between the port... ...
TAAGTTATATGACATTACCATCCAGCGGACAGATAACCCTAAATCAAGTTAACGTAGAGCTTGGCCTAAGTGGTACAGCACAAATCAGCATGAATGACAGTGCTGTAAGAACTCTATTTGATGTTGCGTCAGGCGAAATTGAAATGTCTGATGGGTATGGTAAGGCTAACGCACAGTATATTTCAGCATCTGGTGGGACAACATCTACTTCTGGTGGTTATAAATATCATGTCTTTACTTCGTCAGGTACATTTACTGTCAGCTCTATTGGAAATTCCGCAGGTTCAAACACTTTACAGTATCTTGTAGTAGCTGGTGGTGGAGGCGGTGGTACAGCCCACGGCGGCGGTGGTGGTGCTGGAGGGTACAGGACAGGTTCTGCTAACTCTTCTGCTCAAGGCTATAGTATTACTGTAGGTGCTGGCGGTGCTGGCGGTGCTTATTTATCCTCAGGTAGTAATGGTTCTAACAGTTCTGGCTTTGGCTTAACTTCAACTGGCGGCGGCGGCGGCGGCGGTGAAGGCTATAATGGAAATAGTGGTGGTTCAGGTGGTGGCGCATCAGGTGGCCCAGATAATAGAACAGGTGGTTCAGGAACTTCAGGCCAAGGTAATAGTGGAGGTAATAGAACTAACAGCTATTATTCTGCTGGTGCTGGCGGTGGAGGCGCAAGTCAATCTGGGACTAATCAAACAGGTTATGGTAGCTCTAATGGTACTGCTGGAGGTAATGGTTCTCAGTGGCTAAATGGAACTTACTACGCTGGTGGCGGAGGTGGTGGTGCTTGGGATTACTCAGGTGGTGCTGGTGGTTCTGGTGGTGGCGGTGCTGGTGCTAGTGGAAGCCAAGCCTATGCTCCTGCAGGTTCTGCTAACACTGGCGGTGGTGGTGGAGGTGGACGATCTCTTGGTTACGATGGCACTAGGTTTGGTGGTGCTGGGGGTTCTGGCATTGTTATTGTTCGATACGCTATCTCTTAAAGGTAAATAAAATATGGCACATTATGCAAAAATTATAGAAGGCACAGTTGTAGAGGTAATTGTTGCTGATGAAGATTATATTGATGGACTTGAAGGTACATGGGTACAGACATCATATACTAGTAGTACAAGAAAAAATTATGCTAGTGTAGGTGGCACTTACGATAGTACTAGAGATGCTTTTATAAGCCCAAAACCATATCCTTCATGGGTATTACATGAAGCTACTTGTCAATGGAATGCACCAGTAGAAATACCTGATATAGAAAACAAATACGTTTGGAATGAAGATACTAAATCTTGGACATTAATAGAAGAGGGCGCTGAGTAATGCAAATGGACGCGCTTTGGAACTTCGCTTTAACCGCAGGATTTGGTTTTTTAATATGGTGGATTAAATCTCACCATGAAGAACTGAAGCGCGTCACCATTTTGCTTAACAGAACAAGAGAAGAGTTGGCTAAAGAATATGTCACTAAAGCTGATTCGTCTCAGGTTCTTGGTCAAATTATGAGTAAGTTTGATCGTATAGAAGAAAAGCTAGATCGATTGGTAGAAAGAAAATGATACGTTTCTTTGTAATAGCGTTACTTCTATTAAGTAGTAGTTTTGCTTTTGCTGAAGACGACGATACGATTAGGTCTGATAGCACAGTAAGGTCGGATGGCACTATGGAAACTACCATAAACAGTCCACCTCCTTCTGCAATTTCTCCACAAATTAGCACAAGCAATTCTGACTTATGTACTGTTGGTGTTGCTGGTGCTGTGCAGACGCAGATACTTGGTATCTCTGCTGGTCGTACTGTTCGTGATATGAACTGTGAAAAACTAAAAAACGCAAAAGCCCTTTATAATATGGGAATGAAGGTAGCCGCAATTTCTACCCTCTGCCAAGATTCTCGCGTTTTTGACGCCATGCTCAACGCGGGGACGCCCTGTCCATACATGGGGTTGGTGGGAGATAAGGCCAGAGTTGCGTGGGAAATGGAAACAGTTAAGCAGACTATTGAGCGTGAACAAAACAATCCAATGAAAAAGATTTTTAATGAAAACATTGAAACAAAAACAGGTCTTAGTGTTATTATTAGCACTTTGGCCTTCCTACTCTTCTTGTGATCCGTATAGCTACGGAACAACTGGAAATGCCGCATCCACAGCACTAAGTTGGGGTATGAGTTCTGTTCTGCCTGACATACCTGGCTTAGATGTAAATGGCCTATTATACAAATACACTACAGTAAAAAACCCAGAAGACGATATGAAAGTCCACATCCGTAACTTAAATGCGGAAGGTGAAGGATATACGTTTTCCGCAACAGATGATTGGTCTGGAGTGCCTGGCAATACAATCGTCAAGTCTTTTCCTTTAGCTAACGTAGCCTCTTCTAAGTGGGGAGATGGATCAATTACTGTTGAAGGCGAGGGAAGTGTGACAGATCCTTTGGTGGTATATAGCTATAGAATTGATGAATGCTTTGACCCACAATTAAATCCATCATGCCCAGGGTATGTTAAGCCAATACCAGTAATACCTGTGGTTGAAGTGTATGATGTACTAGAAGATGAAGACGCTATGGGTGCTATAGACGCCGATACAGACTTTGAGTATGATGAAGATGGTAATCTTATACTTTCTGAAGAGGAAGAAGAAGAGCAAACTAGAATTGAATTAGGGCTAACAGCATCTGCCAATGCGTTGACCTTATTTAAAACGCAAGGACAAGATCAAATTATCATGGCTATCAATCAGCAAACTAACATCAATATGTATTACAATGCATCTATAAATGGTGGTGCTTATAATGATGCCCCTACTCTTGCTGATTCACAGATATCAGATAACAAGAAAGGCTTGCGTAATAATTTGGCACAACAGATTCTGCACGAAGAGATGATCGACATGCAGTATAACCAATGAGGTCTAAAATGAAATATTCTATAGCAATACTTTCACTATGTGCATTTCCAGCACTAGCGAATGTTGAAATTACAGGAAGCGTAGAAGCTAAATGTGTTATCCAAACGACTAAGTCAGGTGCATACGGAAACCCGATTGCAAGCAAACTAAGCACAACCCCTGCGGATGGTGGCATACTACCTATAATCAGGTATGACGTTTCTATCGCAGATGCTTATATAGCTAGTATAACACATCCATCAGCGTTTAGCTCATCGCCTTCCTTATCTGACACGCTAACGTGGACAGGAAGCACAAGTGTAACGCAAACCTCTGTTTCTGGCATGTCAGCCTATGAAGCCGCTAAGACAGTTGTAGGTAATACTACAAACTTTAATTTAACCTTGGCAGGTTCTACATGGTTTAGCACTGCATCAAGTGCAGTTTATGGTTCAGCAAAACCATTGCCAGGTGGGACTTACACTGCGGTTGTGCAGGCCAGCTGTATTGCTAAGTAAGTTAATCACATTAGGGATGCTAGTTACTTTCGGTGCGTCAGCGCACGAAATGACGCCTGCCTATCCAGAAGTAAAAACATCTCACGTTAAAAACGTGGTCAAGGTGGAGATGTCTCTTTTTAATTCTAGGGAAGAGATAAAGTATTACCAGATTGATTTGTTTGATTTAAATTGGATGAATATACCTTTCTCTACAACGTATAGAATTATAAAAGTTGAGTACAAAGAGCATAAATCTTTTGATGTATACATACGAGAAATTGACATGGATGAGGCTGTGTATCTCTGCACTACTTCAAAAGTAAAAAAAACAAATACATCTAGAACTTTAATATCTTCTAGAATATGCTCAAGATTAGATGGTGAACCTACATGAGAATAGCTTTAACATTTTGTTTATTAGCCAGTTCTGCTTTAGCGGACAGTAGTTCTCTTTCGCTTGCGTTGCCAAGCCCACCAATGAACTACCAATCGGATTCTTTTTCGACAGGAAATATGAGATGCAGTAACGCTGTAGGTGGTGGTGTAAACTTAGAGTATGGCGTGACAGGCGTTATTTCTGGATTAGACACAAACAGCCGTGGCAAAGATATAGGTGTGTATGCTCGTATAGTTATCCCTTTAGATAAACCCAAGGCTCGAATTAATTGTGATGATCTTTACCAGATAGAACTAACTCAGCGAAGGCTAGAAATCCAAAAGCTACGAGACGAGCTAGAAGCACTAAAGAACTTACAAAACTCAAGTGGCGAGATGGAGTTTGAAAACTAATGGACACTACAAAGATAGCAGACAACATTGATGGACTTGCAGATCGTGAGTTTAAGACAGGTGGTATGAAGATGTCGTTCGGTTCTATCATGGCTATACTTGCATTTTTATCTACAATTGTAGGTGCTTTGTACGCAGGATTTCTTATGTGGCAAAAGATAGAAGCTGTTACAGGTTTAGACTTAGAGGAATATCAATTGCAAATGGATGTTATGGATGCAAAAGTCACTGGCATTTCTGAAAAGGTAGAAGAGTCAGTAGAATATAGTCGTGACATTAAAAATGGATTGCGTGATGATCTGTTGCGGCTTGAGTCTCAAGTGGACAGAATAGAGGACATGGTACGAGAATCCGAAGAAAAGGTTCGTACTATGATAGACAACGCAGAAGTTCGCTTTGAAAATCAAAGAGAACGTGTTAGGGTTTCACAAGATAGCTCAATGAAAGAACTTGAAGATAAACTCATGGGCAAATTGCAGAGGGCTTTAGATAACCCTCTTGCTGACTAGGAGATTTAAAATGACAGAATTTGAGAAAGCCGATTTAGATGGAAATGGATCAGTAGATCAATCTGAATGGGATAAGTTATTACTCGATGACAAGAGAATGCAAATTGAAGATGAGAACTCAAAAAGGGACTCACAGCTACTGATGGTGTGGTTCTCTTTAGCGGGATTACTACTATATCCTGTTATGATTATTGTGTGTAATGTCTTAGGCCAAGAAGTTGCGGCGGATAATTTAACTGCTATCGCCCCTACCTACTGCATAGCAGTGGTCGGTATAGTTACGGCGTTTTTTGGCTTTACAAATATTAAAAAGAAGGGTGATTCATAATGTTAGGACTAGGATTACTGGGTAAGGTCGCGGATCTTGCTGGAACTATGATCGAGGGCAAGACTGCCGTAAAGCAAGCTGAAGCCCAAACTAAAATGAAAATAGCCACTGGTGAGCTTGATTGGGATCTAGCCGCCATGAAAGCCACAGAGAATAGCTGGAAAGACGAGTGGATAACACTTTTGTTCAGTATTCCCCTTATTTTGGCGTTTTGTGGGGATTGGGGTAATGCTATTGTACAAGATGGTTTTGCCGCTCTATCTAGTATGCCAGGTTGGTATCAATATAGCCTTGGCGGTATCGTGAGTGCATCAATTGGTATGCGTGGTGTTAGTAAGTATTTTGGAGGTAAGAAATGAAAGAGAACTTTGATAAATGCTTAGAGATGCTTCTTTCTCACGAAGGAGGATTCGTAAATCATCCCGAAGATCCTGGAGGTATCACAAATTTGGGAGTTACCAAAAAAGTGTACGATGAGTGGACTGGTAGTGAATCAACTGAACAAGAAATGCGTGACTTAACTCCAGAAGATGTAGCTCCGATATATAAGAAGAACTACTGGGATCGAGTTAAAGGCGATTCGCTTCCATCGGGCTTAGACTGGGCGTGCTTCGATTGGGCTGTTAATTCTGGTTCGGGTAGACCTGCAAAAGCTGTGCAACGTGCAGTAGGTGCTACACAAGACGGAGCCATAGGACCACAGACGCTAGGTCTTATCATGGAAAAAGACCCAGAAGAGATCATAAATTATGTTTACGGCGTTCGACAAGACTTCTATAAAAGTTTAAAAACTTTTGAAACCTTTGGTAGAGGTTGGACGCGCCGCAACAAAGAAACATTACACCAAGCGTTGGAGATGATCTAAATGCCTTTGCAACTTTTAAAATACAACCCAGGTATTGTAAAAGACGTTACAGAATACGCTACTGGCAAAAATGGGCCTTTCTGGGTAGATAGTGACTTAGTTCGTTTTAAGAATGGATATCCTGAAAAATTAGGTGGATGGCAGAAAGATACAATTTTTGCACTAGATAACTCTGGAAGCATTACATCTACTGAAACTACTATTGAAGGTATTGCCAGACGTATGGTGTATTGGAGGTCAGACTCTGATGGTGAAGATAGGCTTGTCGTTGGTACGCACAATCACTTGTTAATTATTGAGAATGGCGCACTTTACGATATTACGCCTTTGCGTAAGACATCTACTGGGTTGAGTAATCCAATAGCCACGACAGATGAAAGCACAACTGTAGTCATTACAGATAATACACATGGTGCTGAAACTGGCGATTGGGTTGTTATTAGTGGTGCATCAGCAACTGGTGGTGTTTCGGCAGATGATTTAAACAGTTACTACGGATATCAAATAACTAGAATTAATGCAAATTCTTATAGTATTATTGTCCCAACTGCGGCGACTTCTACTGTAGCTTCTGGTGGTGGTACTGTTACTGTAAAATATTTAATTGGTATTGGTGCTGAACTTGGTTCACAAAGCTCTGACCCAGCTCTTGGTTTTGGCGTTGGTGGATGGGGCGAAGAGGCGTGGGGTACTCCAAGATCAGATGCGCTTGCTGGTATTAACTTAGACAATAGCTCTTGGAGTATAGATCTCTGGGGTGAAGATGTCCTTGCGACAGTTCGTAATGGTGCAATATATTATTGGGACACTTCGGCAGGGGTTACTAATCGTGCTGTACTTGTATCATCACTATCAAGTGCTAATAGCGTTCCCAATGTGGCTCGTACTACTGTTGTAAGTTTTCCAGATAGACATTTTATAGCAGGTGGATGTCAGGCTTATGTTGTGGGTGGTGGCGTTGGAAATGTAGATAATATGTTGGTTAGATGGTCAACACAAGAAGACTTTAGCGTTTGGAATCCAACTTCAACAAACACCGCAGGTGATCAGAGGCTTCAAGTCGGAACTAAAATTATAGCTATGATATCTGCTCGTGAAGAGACAATTATATCTACTGACGAGGCAATATATGGCATGACATTTGTTGGTGGTGCTTTTGTATTCTCGTTTAGATTACTTGCAACAAATTCAGGGGCGGCTGGCTTAAACACAATGATATCTGTTGATGGTAACGTCTTCTGGATGGGTAAGCGTAACTTCTTTACTTATGATGGTATTGTAAAAGAAATACCATGTCCTGTTCAGCATTTTGTATTTGATCGTATGCAGACAAGATACATTGATAAAGTTGTCACTGGACACAATAAAGAATTTAAGGAAGTTACTTGGTTTTATGTAAGTGATCAAAATCCATCTGGCACAGTAAATGCTGAAAACGATAGTTATGTAACTTACAATTACGCTGAGAATGCGTGGACTGTTGGAACTATGGATAGGTCAGTATGGTCAGATAGCTTTGGCGCACGAACTGTTCCATTTGCATTTGACCCTGATGGGTATCTTTACAACCACGAAACAGGCACTAGCGCAGATGGCGCGGCAATGAACAGCTACATAGAAGGATCACCGCGTGAAATTACACAAAATGGTGAAGATTTGTATATGGTGGATAAAGTAGTTCCAGATGTTACTATGAGTTCTAGCACAAACTTATTTTTATATATGAATACAAGAAAATATCCTAACTCTCCTGAAACTGTAAAAGGACCATTTACGATTACGTCTTCCACAGGGAAAGTAAGCACACGCGCCAAAGGTCGGCAGATAGGTCTAAAGTTCCAAAGCACAGGCACGACAGACGATTGGACGTTGGGAGATTTTAGAGTTAATTCACGTCAGGATGGATTGAGATGACACAAGGATCACCACTTGCAGTTTTAAGATTGCCAAGCCCACCAGAAAATTATCAACAAGGATATATGGCACGTTTAACAAATACCCTTGAGCTTGAAAAACAAGCTACCTTCTTTGCGGCATCTACTGGACTTCAAGTGGCTGTAGATCAAGCCGAAGCAACAGCGTGGTTTATATCATAAATGGCAAATAATTATAAAAATGCAAAAGTAGATTTAACGACAACTAACGCGACAGTATTGTATACATGCCCAAGTGCTACTACTGCTACAATAAAATCTATTTTAGTTTCTGAAGATAGTGGAGCCGCAGATACAATTACAGTCACAATTACAAATGCGGATGCTGATGTATTTAGCCTCTTCAAAGTTAAGGCAATTGGTGCTAATGGTACTGTAGAGCTTTTAACACAACCACTTGTTTTGACAGAAGATGAAATTATAAAAGTTACGGCGGCGACTGCCAATAGGTTGCATGTGGTGGCAAGTTTACTGGAGATAAATTAATGAGAAGTCCAATTGTTTTAGAGTCAAATTTAATACCAGGAAGCTACGGAGCATTACCGACTAACGAATATTACACGTCTCCAAGCTCACCAGCACTAGAAGGTGCTATCGAAAACGAAGATGGGACGTTTACTGCTAAGACTTATCAGCTTCAATCTAATAAACCTACATTTGATTTAGATGTAATGCAGAACGTATACGGCACGAAATACATGCCAATGTTCCAATGGGTTAGCCAACAAGAGACAGGCAGTGTAACATTTGACCCCCAAGACGATATGATTAGCGAAGAAGAAGCTAATGAGTTAAGGCAAGAATTCCAAGAAGAATATGGAATGGATCCTGCTGAAGCACTAAAACAAGAAGCTCTGGCTATGGGCGCACAAGTTGCGGCTGGGGTCGGTGGTCAAATTGGTAGATCAATTGCATCAAATATAGGTGCTAATGAATCTTTCAGTCTTGATAAACTTGGAGAAGGTGTTAGTGACTTTTATAAAAATTTTAAACTTACAGATACTTTTGGCGCACCTAAATCTGGGCCTTCGTCTAAAATAAATTTTAGTGAAGGAAGTAATAATGCACAAGTTGCATCTCTAAATAAAACAATTTCAAAAAATCAAGTAAGTGCAACAGACGCTCTCCTTAATCCAGAAGGTGCAAAAGCTACTTCTGATATAGCAAAGAACGCCGAACTAGAAAAGGCGGCACTTATTGGAAAAGGTGACGTTGGTTACTTATCTGGAATGGGAGATAGATTTAATGCCTTTGGTAAAAACTCAACTCAGGCAGGTCGGTCAAATCTATATGGATCTGCTGGAGCTGGGTTAGCTACTGCCGCCGCTATGTTAATTGGTGGCGCAGATTTAAAAACAGCGGCAAAACAAGGCTTTAAAGTTAGTTTGGGTGCTTTTGTCGGAAATGCAATACTTCCTGGTTTTGGTGGGGTTATTGGTAGTATGCTTGGTGGTCGTGTAATTTGTAACGAATTACAGCGTCAAGGTATTATGACACGCAAGCAAGTTGTGTTAGATTATCGCTTTACTCGTGATTACTTAACACCAACGCACGTTAACGGATACCATATCTGGGCTGTGTGGATGGTTAAGCAAATGCGAAAAGGACGTTTAGTTAACTTCTGGACGCATGTTGCAGGTCATCGTGCAAACGAAATCGCTTACATTTACGGAGATCGTGACAAACCAGATTATCTTGGTAAAGTGTATCGTAAAATTTTAGAACCGATTTGCTGGTCGATTGGTTTCTTTTGTAAAAAAACAGACTGGTCAGTTCTATATAAACAGAAAGAGGTCTAATATGGCTAGAGAACCAATGCCTATGCCAGATATGTCTGGCGCAAATATGAACGCTGATAAGCCAATGCAAAATCTGCCACCAGAAGCAAAGAAGAATTTGCTAAAACCTGATGAAGATATTGGTGCAATGCTTGTAGCTCGTCTCTCAGCTATGTCTGATCAAGAGTTGGCAATGTTGGATGATGTTATTACCCCAGACGTTGCACAAGTCCTCATGAAGCTACTTCCAGAGCTTGCTGAACTTATTGCGGCTGTTGAAGGTGAAGAAGGTGGTCGTAACTTAGGCCAACCTCAAGAGCAAATGCAAGACGCTCCAGAACCACAAATGGCTCCAGAAATGGGCGCATTAGGTGGCATGGGTTGATAATAAGAAGTGCAACAGTTCTCGATATATCTGGTTTGTATAATATGTTAAGTGTTATGCATTCAGAGACTGTTGAGACTGTTTCACCTATTGATCCTGAAATACTTACATCTGCTATTAATAGAGCAATTCATAGAGGTGTAGTGTTAATCGCAGAGATTGATGGAAAGATTGCAGGGTCAATTGGTGGGGCTGATACATCCGACTGGTGGTCTACTGAAAAATATCTAGCAGATATGTGGTTTTTTGTGTATAAGGAGCATAGAAAATCGCAGATAGCTGTAAAATTAATTAAAGGCTTTATGAAAATTGGTAAAGACGCTAATGTAAAAGTAAAGTTAGGCCATGTCTATTCGGGAGATGGTGAACGCAAAGATAAATTTTATGAGAGGTTAGGCTTGGTTAAAGTTGGCTCTCTTTACACGGAGGCTTAAATGGGCAGTTTTTGCACACCATCATACACAGAGTTACCATCCTCAAGTGAGACAGTAGAAGGTACAGAGATTCCATCATGGGTCGCCGCCGCAGGTCGAACAGCATTTGAGCGCGCCGCAGAATTAGCAAACTCTCCTTACCCAACATACGAAGGTGCAAGAACTGCAACATATGGTGGTGATCGACGCACTGAAGAAGAGCGCATGGGTGCTGACATACTTACAAAAGGTGCTGAAAGCTACATGCCTTTCATGAATAAGGCATCTGGAGTAGCAGATACTTTAGGTCGTGGTTATGACGCCATGTCTCAAGAGGAATTACTGGGTAGCCCATTTAAAGGTGCAAGCCGTGAGGAACTTTTAGGAAGCTATTCAGGTGCAAGTCGTGAAGATCTTTTGGGCGACTATCAAGGGGCGACACGAGAAGAATTACTAGGAGATCCATTTAGTCTTGAGTCTGCACAGCCTTACATGGACATATATCAAGATGCCATGAACCCTGCTGTTCGTGAAATAGAAGAACAGACAATACGCGCACAAAATGAAGCCAGAGCCAGAGCATCTACAGGTGGTGGAGGCTTTGGTTCACGTTTAGGTATTATGGAAGCTACAACTGCTGGAGAAGGCGCACAAGCCGCAGGAGACTTACGAGCGCAAGCCGCACGAGAAGGTCTTGGATTTGCCGCAGGTCGATATGACACTGATAGGGCGTCACGCTTTAACGCAGAAAACACAATGAGATCTGGATTTGAGCAAGACAGAGCCGCAAGATTTGGCGCGGAAGATGTTATGCGTGGTCAGTTTGAGCAAGATAGATCAGCAAGATTTGGTGCAGATTCTGCGTTGCGTAGTCAATACGATATAGATCGTCAGGCACGTTTTGGTGCAGATGATGCCGCTAGAAATGCATATGAAACAAATGAAGCGTCACGCATTCAGCAAATGAACGCATACCAAAACATGGCTCCGCTAGTACAAGACTTACAAACTCAAGCGGCGGCTGGGTTAATTACAACAGGTGAAGCTCGTAGGCAACTTGATCAACAGGCACTTGACTTGGCATACGCTGACTATCTTGACCAAAAAATGTATCCACAAGAAATGCTTAACTTCACATTAGGTGCATTGTCTGGAACGCCATACAATACAATTAATCGTAGTTATACTTCAGGATCTCAGATGAGTGCAAACCCATCTCTTTACGGACAAGCAATAGCTGGTATGGGTGGTTTGGCAAGCGCATATAAAATAATGAACTCGTAGAATAGGCAATTGATATGGCTGTAGAAGACGAACAAATTGGAAATGCTAATACCAAAAATTCAAGTTATGGATCTGTTGGAGCATTTAATGGCCTCTTTCCACAAGACATCGCCAATCAAGCAATGTCTATTTCCAATCAATTATACCCACAACTTCCAGAGCCTGATCCTTGGGAAGCGGCATTCCAATTCTTTGCAGAGATGGGTCGTCAGGCATCACAGCCTGGTGCAACTGTATTAGGTTCTGCCGTTGGTTCTATGCAAGCTCCACTAGATTACCTGAATGCCAAGAAGAAAGAAAAGGCAGAATCAGATCGAGCTAGAATGCAGTCTACTATAACTTTAGGAACTGCACTGAAGGGTAAAGACCCATCACTTTCTGCTATTGCTAAACTAAATGCAGATTTTAAAGCAGGAAGAATAACTAAAGAACAATTTGACGCGGCATTTGCAAAAGCTACTAATATTTCAGATAGTAAATCTGGAGCATTATCTCCTTTAGGAAAGTTAGCTGAAGATTTTAAAAATGGAGTAATAACTGAAAAGGAATATAATGCAGGAGTTAAAAAAGCTACTTATATTGCAAATCAAAGTGACAATAAACTTTCTACTTTTGGAATTTTAGATTCTGAATCCCAACCATTAGGAGAAAATGTTCTAGCAATAGAAACTCTTCTTAATAGAAAAGTTAATGTAGATGACGATGGTAACGCTCTTTTATCAGGTCAAGAAGTAGAAACTGTAAATAATGCAGGTCTTTTAGTTCCTAAAAAATCAACACAAAGAAAAATTACAACCAAAACTATTTCTAAAGGAACACTAGCTGAATATATGTCTGCGGAAGATGCAAAGTCGTTTCTTATAGATCAAGGCCTTTCTGAAGAAAATTCTAATTTTAACAGAATTGTTGAAGAGTTAACGGCAGTAAATGAAAATCAAATTGGAAAACCAATTATTAAAAATGGTATTTTTATGGAGTTATATCCAGTTTACCAAGATGAAAATTTAATAAACTTTCAATTATCTAGTTCAGATTCTTCAATTGTTCCATATTTTACAACGTATACTCAAAAACGCCTACCTCTTCTTGCTAAGTCATCCGATACATACAATGTTCAGGCAAGAGAGGTGTTGCCAAGAGTAGATGAGGCTCTAGCTTTATTAAAAACTGGAGAAGTAACTACAGGATTGTTAAGTGAAAAAATGTTACCTTTCAAACAAATCTTTAGTCAAGCATTTGGAATCAACGATCCAGAAATAAACAATATGTTGACGCTTCAAGCTACATCAAACTTTATGGCTCCAAAAATGCGTCCTGTTGGTTCTGGTTCTACTTCAGATATGGAATTTAAAGCTTACCAAAAAGCCGCTTTATTTATAGGTAATACTCCAGAGGCAAACTATATATCTTTGTATGCGTTTAAAAAGATGGCAGAAAATGCTATTGAACTAAATAGAAAAGAAATAGAACTTTTAACTTCTAATCAATATTCAGATTTAACCTCTATAAACAAAGAATTAAAAAGTGGAGACTCAGGGATATTTGAAAAATATACTGGATCTACTGAAGGACCAGACGCTGAAGCAGAATTTAAACAATGGTATGACAGTTTAGAAGATGGAGCAGTAATTATAAATAATGGTCTGTTTGATGTTTCTGATTCATATGTAATTAAAGGGTGGGGTTCATAATGGGTTTCCAATTACCAGATGGCGCTGGAACAGTAAGTACATCTAAAACAAAGACAGATGTAGGATTAGATGTAGAAAATGCAGAGCGTTCTCTTTTTGAAAGAATATCCTCTGCCCCTAAAGTAATTAAAGATGCCATAACTGGTGAAGGACAGGACATAGAATTTCCAGATTTACCAGAGACATCCACAATGGGTGTTGAAGAAGGCCCAGATTTTTGGGAAGGTTTACTTCCTAATTTAAAAATGATGTCAGCAAGAGATGACTTTGCTAAAACAGAAATAATGGAAAAATCTTTTAAAGATGACCCACGTTGGGGTGGAGCATTTGTAGATAAATTTGGACTTCCAATGATTATGTGGAATAAAAAGCCATACTATGTAAACAAACCTGGAGCTACTGCCACAGATTTAACGACTGCTCTTGGTGAAATTGTTAAATTTATTCCTGCAACAAAATTTGCTAATTTAGGTAAAACTATTTGGGAAGTTCTTCGTAGAGGTGCTTTTGGATATTCAGCAACTGAAGGTGGAAGTAAAGTTTTAGAAAATCAATTGGCTCCCAAAGTTGCAACAGCAAAAACAAAATCTGGTGAAGTTACTCCCAAAAGCATTAGAGATGACATTGCCTTATCAACTGGTATTGGTGTTGGGGCTGATCTTCTACTTCCTCCAGCGGCTAGACTAACAAGAAAAGCAATAAGTGGAGTTAAATCAACAGTTCCACCTGCTGTTAAGAGTTTGTTCCCTAGAATGACTCCTGAAATCATGAACACTTCTAGGTTTCCACTAACCCAAGGTCAAAGGACATCTGCTCCATATGACACAAAAGCAAGTGGATCGGCGCAAACGCAAGCATCTGATGCAATTACTGCCGAAGATGTTTTAAGAAACTCTAAACTTGAAGGTGGCGGTGGAGAAACAATTAAGGCTTTTGATGATAGGCAACTACAAGAAATAAGACTTGAAGCTAAAGCTCTTAGAGATGAGTTTGGATCTGGTAATGTAGGGTCATTAGATTCTGATCTTGTTCCATATGAATCAGCGACAGGTGTCCAAAATATTGTTACTGGAGAGGCAGATAAACTAAAAAGTACATCTTCTTCTGGTTATGAAGCAGTTAAGGAAGCTGTAGATCAACCAATTTTAACTGCAAAAGGTATGAACGAGACAGTAAACAGAATGCTATCTACTATTGATGAGCTTCAACTTTCTACGAGAGAACTTGCAGATTTTCCACAGCTATCAAGAGAAATTAAATATCTTAAAAAACTTCAAAAAATGAGTGCAAACCCTAGATTTAAAGGATCTCCATTTAAACTTATTTCAGGTTACCAAAAAACTATAAATAGATTAATGAGAGACGCCGCTACAGATACTGAAAAAATGGCATTTGGTCAAATGAAGTCAGTGGTAGATGACACAGTATTTAATGGAATTGAGCAAGGCTTTATAACTGGCAATAAAGAAATAATTGATACTTTATTTGAATCTAAAGAGGCTTACAAAAAATACATTGGATTAACTGGTAAAGCTAAAAATAAAGATAATAACGCATCTAATAACATTCTTAAAATGATAACAAATCCAGACTACGATCCTAGTTCTTTTGTTAATGCTTTATTTGGTCATGCAAAATTTAACCCATCAAAAGAAATGACTAAGATTTTAAAAAATTATAAAGCTAATCTTCCTCAAGAAAAATATGATGAAGTTGTTGATCTTATAAAAGATGGAGTGCTTGAAAAGGCGTTTGCTGGTAATGGCAAGTCAGATGTCACTAGGTTAAATATTGTAAACAATTACAATGAAGTTTTTATGAAAAATAAAAATCTTATTAATGAGTTATTTAGTCCTAGTGAAATTTCAAAAATAAAATCATTTCGTGATGATGTTATGCCAACATTGTGGGCTGACCCAAGTTTAAAACTTAATGCTCCTGGAACAGCTTACACACTTTTAAGTGCAGGAAGAATGGCAGGAATATTTAATTATATGGCTAAAGTACCTGTTGTTGGCACAGTTGTTGGTGCTGAAGTTATTTCTAAAGGATTAAAAAGAAGCCAAGAAACTGGTGATGCTTTAAGCGCAATTAAACAATATATTAGTAGATCAAATAAACCTTTATTAAGTGTTACTGGTCAAACAATAGTTAGAGAGCCTGTAGTTGAAGAAGAAGTTGATGCATCGTTATCACCTGCATTGCAAAGTCTTATCAAAACTACAGACCCAAGTTTGTTAAACCAGATAAATTAGTTTAATTATCTAAGCACTGCAACCGAAGTCACAGTGCTTATTAATTATACTTTAGCCCAATAGCCGTAGACCATTTTGTGAGAGCAGTTCCATATGTCGTGAACAGCACCATCAATAACAGCAACGAAGTGCCTTGCTTGTCTGGCAATAACAACACCATCAGGCATATCTTCAGCGCGAGCTTTTACGCCTTTAAATTTTGGTGCTGAATGCCAGACCCATCCATGACGCTTTAAAACTGCGCCATACACGTCTTTCATAACGCCATGACGAACAGACTTAGCACGTCCATTTTCTTTATTGGCTTGTGCTATTTCTTTATAGCAAGCATCGTAGTCTAGCTCTAAAGCTATAGCCATTGCGCGAACTGCACAATCACCAGCTAAACCTCTTCGGCCTGATTCGACACGTCCGCCATCATTATAGTAAAAGTCACTCATAGAAAATCTCCTTTTTTCTCTCTACATACATTATATAGCATACTAAATGTAGTATATCAAGGGGAAAGTTTTGTTTGTTTTCAATGACTTAGAATGCTTTTTGGGAACAAACTAAGTTGCTGTTGAATATGTGCATGTGTTTTTGCACTATTCTTGCCACCTCTGGACGCCCCTTCTTTGCTTAAAGTACCATTTTTCAATGGCTTCTGGCTTAACCTTAATGCAGGATTGTCATTTTTATCTTTCTTGGCTTGTATCCTCCACGCCTCTCCATATTTATCTTGAGCTTTTTTATAATGCTCTTGATTTCCACATATTATTTTTTTTATTTCCCACGTCATTCTAGTTTTCCTTTCTCCATAAACTCCAATACTTTCTTAGAGGCATCACTTGCGCCTTTCCCTATGATAACTGTATTTCCAATACTTTCTAAATAATTTATCATTTCTTTCTGATCAGGCGAAAGTCTTCCACCTGAAGCTCGTTTCATTTCAATCCACAAGTTCCAAGTAGGAACATATAAATCTGGGACGCCTCGAACTACACCTTCAGCTTTTAATCTTTTGGCAACGCTAATGGCTCTCTTCTCGCCATTAGGAATTGCAAATATCAAAACACCTGAATATTTGGCTCGAAACCAATTGATAAATCCAACTTGCTCGTCATGCTCAGAAGGGGATATCTTCACCAGTCCAATCGTAGTAGTCCGAGTTTTGCGTTTGCGTCTCATGTTTCTTCTCCACTTGTGTATAATCAAATTCTACAATTTCTTTGTATTTTGGATTGTGAGATGATGGTCTAACTTTTATGCGACTAGGCGTTATCCAAGAACTTGATTCGTCCAGAGCTTCATCTGTTGTATCTGCCGTTGAGTTAAGCAAAGGCTTTCTGGATCTATATCTACTGGCGGCGTATCCACCATGATCTGGACACAGCCACTCAGAGTTTGACATCATTCCACAATGGTAAGTCACCTTCACACTGTCTGGCTTTCCATCTTTCTTATGTCTTGAATACCATACACTATCGACATCAACCCACTCGGATTCTACTTGAGACGATAACATAGCACCTCGGTATGAACTTGAACTGTGATTAAGCATAGGCGGTGGAAACTGAAATCCACACTCAGGACAAACTTGAGCGGCGGCGTGAACCATCGTCTGGCATTTCTCGCATGTCTTAACTGGAGCTTCTCCATCGCCACCACTCATTTTATCTTTTGGCTTAACCTTATCGATAAATCCGTGACGCTCAACATTTTGACCATAATCTAATATCAGGCAGTTTTCTTTGCCATCTGCAATTCTAGTGCCACGTCCAACCATTTGCACATACAATCCAGTTGATGCTGTAGCTCTAACCAACGCAACGAGATCCACAGAAGGATGATCAAAGCCAGTGGTCAACACATTCACATTGATCAGGCATTTTAGTTTGCCAGATTTAAAATCAGCAATTGTCTGATCTCTGGTTTTCTTTCCATCTGATCCAGTGACAACTCCAACTGATATATTGTGAAATTCAAATTCATCTGCCAACATTTGTGCGTGGCTCACACCAGAGCTAAACACCAACCAACTTTTCCTATCTGATCCTAAGTCAACTATCTCTGCGACTGTAGACGCAACCAACTCTGGATCTGATGCGGCAGTAGCCAATTGGCTCTCGATAAATTCACCACCACGTTTCTTGACATTTGTCAGGTCGATCTGTTTAATTCCGCCCTTGGATATGACAGGAGATAGGTAACCTTGCTCCATGAGCATCTCAACAGATATGTCATGTGCAATTCCATCAAAGATAGCTCCCTCGCCTTTGTGCAAGTATCCACTGTCTAATCGGTATGGCGTGGCAGTCAGTCCAACAACTTTAACATCTGGATTACAACTCTTCATGTCAGCTATGAATTTGTTGTATCGAGTGCCTTCATTCTTGGGTAGCATGTGAGCTTCATCGATTAATATCAAATCAATTGCAGGCACGATCTGGTAGGCTCTCTCCCATACACTTTGTATCCCTGCAAATATAATAGGTTTGTCTAGTCGCTTCTCACCCACAGACGCGCTGTAGAAGCAAAAATCAGCCTGTGGGTACAGTTTGACCAATCCTGAAGCACCTTGCTCCAGAAGCTCTCTAACATGCGTTACAACCATAACTCTTGTGCCGTGGTAGCTCATGGCGTCTGAAATTAGTTGTGCGATGATCGCAGTCTTCCCAGAGCCTGTAGGCGCAACGATTAGTGGGTTATCCCCTGACTGGCTTGCCCAGTAGCTGTACAGCCCATCTATTGCTTCTTTTTGGTAGTCTCTAAGGGTAAATGTCATTTAACGTCTCCTATTATTAATCCACTTAGCCAATTGGGATCGTAGTTATATATATTGA
>VMHT01061018.1_pt1 | contig 18433 bp, 19 predicted proteins | sample 4693611 | NCBI WGS metagenome assembly VMHT01 (sample SAMN12280063, study PRJNA550983) | marine metagenome | isolation source: seawater sampled from same location over 5 years 0.02-0.2 micron viral filtrate | place: USA: collected off the coast of southern California halfway between the port... ...
AGGGCTCCGAGAACAACTAGGCACAGAATTTCGTGAAACTAATCGTGTTACAATGCCCAGAGACCACAATATGTAGTGTTAGGGGAGGAATATGAGTACGGGTGGAGTCAAATTAGGCTCGTCTTATGATGAAGCGCGCACGAGAAAGGTAAACGCTGAAGCTGAGATAGCCGAGCTAGAGTTAGCAAAGATAAAAGGTGTACTTGTCGTAGCAGAAGATGTTACAAGTGCATGGGAAGACGTGCTAGGCGCGTTCAAAGGGAAGCTCTTGTCTATCCCGTCTAAAGCTGCGCCGGTCGTTGCATCTGAAATGGAGGCTGGCGGATGTCAAAAAGTACTCGAAGACTTAATCAACGAAGCTCTGACTGAATTATCTAACTATGACCCTAAAGTTGACGCGACAACAGCGACAGTATCTGTCGAAACACTTGAAGAAGGCGGTACAAACGCTAAAGCCCCCGCAAAAGCTAAGCGTAAGCCAGTGGGCAGACCAAAAAAGACGGCTGGACTCGCAAACAAGTAGTGAGCCTGGTCGATGGCATACGTCTCGTGCTGAGTATCAGCGTGGGATTATGGATGCGTGTTCTGATCCCGAGATAAGAGAAGTCGTTGTGATGGCCGGCGCTCAGTTGGGTAAGTCGGAAGCCATCTTAAATATCATTGGATACCACATTGAGAATGACCCTAGTCCTATACTTGTACTACAGCCTACGGTGGAAATGGCACAAGCCTTCTCCAAGGACCGTGTGGCTAACGGCCTGATTCGTTCCACGCCTAGCTTGAGAGATAAGGTAAAAGACCCACGCTCTCGTGATTCTGGTAATACAACCCTTCATAAATTATTCCCTGGCGGTGCTCTAACGCTCGTCGGTGCCAATTCCGCTGCAGGTCTCGCTAGCAGACCAATAAGACTCGTACTTTGTGACGAATGTGACAGATATCCCACTTCTGCGGGCTCTGAGGGCGACCCAATACAGCTTGCACGCAAAAGGGCTGCTACATTCTGGAATAGGAAGATTGTAATGGTGTCCACTCCGACGAATAAAGGCGCTAGTCGTATCGAGGATGCGTTTGAGCAGTCGGACCAACGGCATTACCACGTTCCTTGTAAACATTGTGAGACTTATCAACCTTTGAGGTGGGCAAATGTACAATGGACTGACGATGATCCAGAGACGGCGGCTTACTCTTGCACTCATTGTGGCACTCTTTGGAGTGATGCTGAACGCAGATGGTCTATCAGAAACGGCCAATGGGTGGCTGACAAGCCCTTTAATGGTGTTGCTGGATTCGCTATAAACGGTCTGTATAGCCCCTGGACGCCTCTCTCAGACGGTGTAAGGGACTTCCTATCTGTCCGTAAGAACCCAGAACAATTGCGCGTATGGACGAATACGTACCTTGGAGAGACGTTTGAAGACCAAGGTGAAACGATTGATGAGCTATCTCTGTCCGATAGGCGCGAAGAATACGGTGATTTAGTCCCTGAAGAGGTGATTATGCTCACTGCGGGCTGCGACGTGCAGGATAATCGTCTAGAAGTGACGATTGTGGGCTGGTCTCGGGATTTTGAGTCGTATGTTATCGGTCATGAGGTGCTTTATGGTGATCCGAGCACGCCGCAACTGTGGCAACAGCTAGATTCGGTCATTTTTAAGCGTTATCGGACGTATGACGACCGAGATATGGTCATTAGAGCGACTGCAATCGACTCTGGTGGTCATTTCACGAACTCTGTCTACCAATACGCTAAAAAAAACGCTGGACAAGGCGTTTTCGCCATAAAAGGAGTCGGCGGAGAGGGTAAACCCATCGTTGGGCGCCCCTCTAAGAACAATATTGGACGATGTAACCTGTTCCCGGTCGGTGTAGACACTACAAAAGACCTTTTGTTCGCTCGTATGCGGATAGAAGAGCCTGGGGCCGGCTTTATACACTTCCCGAAGCACTTAGACGACGAATATTTCAGGCAATTAACGGCTGAAAAGGTCGTCACCCGGTTCCATAGAGGGTATAAAAAACGGGTGTTTCAGAAGATAAGGGCTCGTAACGAAGCACTAGACTGTTTTGTATACGCTATAGCCGCGTTAGCAATACTCAACGTGGATGTCAATGCGCTAGCAGATAGGACGAAATTCAAGCATAATTCGGATGATGATACCCGCGAAAAGGAACCAAGCCGCCAAGCAAAACAACCCTTCGTGCCTAAAACAGGAAGAGGATTCGTAAATTCTTGGCGATAGAGGATTTTTATGGCAAATCTCTTTGACGTTGCAAATGCTCCCGAGGGGGAACCAGAAGAAATCGTCGTAGGCGACTTCATCCAATGGAAGCGGTCTGATATTGCCGGTGACTATCCTACATCAAGTGGTTATACAGCGGAATACGTCGCTCGTATCACTGGCGGCGGCGCAAACGAAATCAAGATAGCTCAGGCTGCTGGTTCAACTGACACTTACTATCTGTTTACTGCAGATTCTACGACTAGCGCTGACTTTGCAGTTGGTAAGTATCACTGGCAGCTTGAAATTACGCAGACATCTTCAGGTAATCGTATCGTCGTAGATATCGGCGACTTCACTGCGATACCTGACATGGACAACAATCAGGCTGACCCTCGTGTTCACGCTGAGATTATGGTCACTAAGATTGAGTCATTGCTGTCAGGCAAGGCGGACTCTGATGTTTCTAACTATTCTATTGCTGGACGCTCGCTTACGAAGATGAGTTTCACCGAGCTTGTTGAGGCTCGTGATTACTATAGAAAAGAAATCGTCAAGCACGAGAACGAAGCTCTGCTGAAGCGTGGGAAGAGTAATGGCGCAACGATAAAGGTACGGTTCTAATGGGCATTTTTGACTTTGGACGTAAGAAGAAAGAAGACAAGCCTCGTTTTGTGAAGCGTACTTACGCTGGAGCGGGCCAGAATAGATTGTTAGCAGACTTTTTTGACTCTCAGCGCTCTGCTGATAGTGAGTTACGTCCCGTCATCAAGACTCTACGGAATCGCTCGCGAGACCTATGTCGCAACAATGAATACGCCAAGCGCTATGTAAACCTGATGAAGACTAACGCAGTCGGCGCCAAAGGGTTCAACCTGCAAGTTAAGGCTCTGGGGGGAGATGGCTTGTTGGACTTGCCAGGCAATCAGGCAGTGGAAGGCGCGTTCGCTAAGTGGGGACGCACTGGAAACTGTACGATTGACGGCCGGTTGTCTTGGGTTGATGCACAAAAGCTAGTTATTGAAAGCTTAGTGCGCGATGGAGAAGTGTTCATCATTAAGCATCGTGGCCGTGACTATCACGACTCATTCGCTCTGCAGTTTATCGAGCCTGATGAGATTGATGAGCAGAAGAACGAAAAGCTGCCTGGCGGTAACGAGATCCGCATGGGCGTAGAGCTAGATGCAAACAAGCGGCCGGTTGCTTATCACAAGCTTACCTATCATCCGGGTGATTACGACTACGCGATGATGACAGGCAAGAGCAAGCACATCCGTATACCTGCTGAGCAAGTTATTCACATCTTCATGCCTTTGCGCGCTGGACAGACTCGAGGCGAGCCTTGGCTTTCTCCTGTCATGCCGGCCATGAAGCAGTTGGGTGGATTCCGTGAAGCGGCAGTGATTAACGCTCGCATTGGTGCATCTAAGATGGGATTTTTTACGTCACCTTCGGGTGATGGGTTTGTTCCGGATGATACCGACAATCACACACCTATCATGGATGCCGAGCCCGGCACCTTCCATCAACTTCCTACAGGTGTCTCGCTACAAAGCTTTGAGCCTACGTTCCCAAGTAATGAGTTCGACGACTTCCATAGGTCGGTACTCAAGGGTATCGCTAGTGGACTAGGTATATCCTATACCTCTCTCTCTAACGACCTTGAGGCAACATCCTATAGCTCTATCCGGCAAGGCGCGCTCGAGGAGCGAGATTTCTACCGTGACATTCAGCAGTTCATGATTGACCACTTTGTATACAAGGTATATGAGGCATGGCTCGATGCTGCGATGGAGTTACGGTCATTCGGCATTGGCTCTAATCAGTACGAGCGTTTCTTGAATGCTTCTACGTTTACAGGTCGTGCTTGGAGTTGGGTTGACCCGCTTAAGGAAATGAATGCGGCTATCCTCGGAATGAAGAATGGCGTGCTGTCTATACAAGATGTTGCTTCGCAGTATGGTAAGGATGTTGAAGACCTGTTCGCTCAGATACAGCGCGATAAGGCGTTGGCTGAGCAGTTTGGCGTACAGTTCGCGCTCGAGCCTTATGGTTCGGAAAAAGCTCAAGTAGACGCGGAAATAATCGGAGATGACGATGGCGAAGTATAAAGGCCGGGACATCAATACGACTCCCACGGATGCAATGATAGCGGAGGCGAAGCGTGGTCTCGAATGGCGGAAAGAACACGGTAGAGGCGGTACTGAAGTCGGTGTTGCTCGCGCTCGCGATATCTCTAATGGGCGGGAGCTATCTATTGATACTGTTAAGCGTATGTACTCTTATTTTGCTCGACACGAAGTTGATAAAGCCGGTAAGGGATATAGTCCAGGGGAAGAAGGATATCCATCCGCCGGACGAATCGCATGGGCATTGTGGGGTGGTAATCCTGGACAGACCTTCGCCAAGAGAGTTATCCGTTCTGTCGAAGCCGCGGACGAAGACGACCGGGCAGAGGTTAGCGGCAGCATTAAGAAGTCTTTGGAGAAGAAGGCTAAAGACCACAACGAGAAGGTAGGCGATACGGCTAGTAAGCGAACTAGCGTTCGTACCCTAAGTGCAGTATTTCGCCGCGGTATTGGCGCCTACAAGACTAACCCCGGGTCAGTAAGACCCAGCGTTAAGTCGCCCGAGCAGTGGGCGCACGCCCGAGTTAATTCATTCCTTTACGCTCTAAGAAACGGCAAATTTAGAAGCGGAAAGCATGACACAGATTTGTTACCATCTGGACATCCCATGTCTTCCAAGGGAAGATGCGAGGAAGTCGTGACATTTGCAGACGAGGATATTGAAATGAGCGATGCGATAGTAGAAGACGTGGAGCTTCGGGAAGAAGACCTCGAGCAGCGTCACATCCAAAATATTGAAGAGACTGAAGAGTCTTACGTTATTACCTATGGCAAATCTATGCCAGAGGAGCGTGATGGTCACGAAGACGAAGAGCGTGACGGTCATGAGGAAGAAGAGCGAGAAGGACATGATGCTGAACGTGATGTTCCGGCAGAAGTTGAACGTCGCTCTATGCACTTAGATGCGAAGCCGGTAGAGGAAGACACTCGCCGTGTACGTATGTCTATTTCATCCGAAGAGCCTGTTGAGCGCTCTTACGGTAAAGAAGTGTTAGAACACAGTGAGGAGGCCATCGATATGAGCTTCCTCAATAGCGGTCGCGCCCCGCTGCTCCTGGATCATGATCCAGAGAAGCAAGTTGGCGTCGTAGAATCGGCAGAACTTGACGGCTCGGCGCGTAGACTACGTGCGACGGTTCGCTTTGGAAAAGGCGCACTTGCTAGAGAGGCTTTTGACGATGTAGTAGACGGCATCAAAGCCAATATTTCTATTGGTTATGCCGTGAAAAAAATGGAGAGAAGTGAGAAGGATACATTTGTAGCCAAATCATGGAAGCCATTAGAAGCCTCGCTTGTAAGCATCCCCGCTGACCAATCAGACCTGGTCGGCGTCGGTCGTTCAAATGAAGCTTCTACCCAACCTTCAATCAAAACCAACTTTAAGGAGGACGTAATGTCTGAAGTTGATATTGCAGCGGTTGAGGCAGAAGCCAAGAAAACCGCACAACGTGATGCCGCTCAAATCATGGCATTGACCACTAAGCACAACCTAGCAGACCTCGGCCAGCAAGCAATTGTTGAAGGCCGTTCGTATGCAGAAGTGCAGGGTCTTGTACTTGATAAGATTGGCACTAAGCCCCTCGAGTCAACCGACATCGGTTTGACTGAGAAAGAAGTTAAGCGCTTCTCTCTCTTCAACGTAGTCAACGCTCTTGCTAACCCATCTGACCGTCGCGCTCGCGAAGCTGCTGCTTTCGAGTTTGAGGTATCAGAAGCAACTGCTAAGCGTTCTGGCAAAGACCCACAAGGTCTTATGGTTCCTTATCAGGTACTTAGCCAGCGTGACCTCAACTCAGCGGATGAGTCAGATCTGTTCTCAGACGACTTCCGCGGTGGTGAGTTCATCGACGTACTCCGCAACTCATCTTCAGTTATGCAAGCTGGTGCTCGTATGCTGACAGGTTTGAGCGGAGATGTAGCTATTCCTAAGAAGGCTACTGCAGCTTCTGCGGCATGGATTGCTACAGAAGGCGCCGCGGCTACTGAGTCAGAGATGACAACTACTTCTATCAGCATGGTTCCACGTCAGCTTGCTGCTTTCACTGACATCACTCGTCAGCTTCGTCAGCAGAGCTCGCTTGATGCGGAAGCACTTGTACGTGATGACCTAGCACAGTCTTTGGCTCTTGCTGTTGACTTGGCTGCTCTGCAAGGTTCTGGCTCTTCTGGTCAGCCTACAGGCATCAAGAACACATCTGGAATCAACACTGTTGACTTCGGTACTTCACCTATACTCGTGCCTTCATACGCTAAGGTTGTAGCAATGGAAACTGCGGTTGCGGAAGATAACGCACTTGTAGGTAACCTAGCTTACATCCTGCCAGCGGCAATGCACGGTGGCTTGAAGACAACTGAGAAAGCAACTAACACTGCTCAGTTCGTTGTAGAGCCTGGCGGCACAATCAATGGATACCGCGCAATCGTATCTAACCAGTGTACCGCTGGCGATATGTTCTTCGGTAACTTCTCTGATTTGCTAGTCGGTATGTGGGGAGCCGGTGTAGACATCACTGTTGACCCATACAGCCTGTCAACTACAGGTTCTGTTCGCATCGTAGCGTTCCAGACTATCGACGTTGCTGTACGTAACGCTGTTAGCTTCTGTCTCGGTAACGACGACCAGTAAGTAGTATGACCCGCCCTTCGGGGCGGGTTTCCTTTTAGGAGGTTTTATGAAATACGAAGTAATCCGTGATTGTGTAATCAAAGGCGCACGCCACAAGGTTGGAGATGTTGTCTCTGACTTGAGTGAGCAGCTTGCCAAAGACTTAATGGCTATTGGTCGGTTAGCTCCGCACCATGAGGCCGAGTCAAAGAACCGTGCTATCGGTGCGAAAGATTCTGAATCAGCACCTAAGAAGCGCGGCCGTCCAGCCAAGAAAGAGGCGGAGCCCGAGGCTGAATAATGGCTGTAGAAACGGATGTATTCCGTTCCACCATGTTGGCTGACTTTGGTCAGACCATCACGTTTAAACCACAGTTCGGTGCGTCAACGACATTCACTGCGATTTTTGACGCCCAACATATGTTTGAGGAAGTAGGCGGCTCTGTCGCCTTTTCTGTTCAACAGCCTCGCCTAACGTGTAGAGCGAGTGACGTTAACGAAATCGTTGAAGGTGACAAGGTCACGCTCACGGTTGAAGGTGTACTGAAGGAATATAAAATTCGAGCCAAGATGCCTGATGGCACTGGTATTACTGAATTGCAATTGGAAGAGCAATGAGTCACATACGCACTCGCATACGTCAGAATCTTGTGACGACTCTCAAGGGCATGACTCACACCGACCAAAAGGTGTTTGATAGTCGAATCTATCCCATGAATATGGATACGTTGCCGGGCATTTGTGTCTACACGCCTAGCGAGACATCTGGTTATCTGTCTATCAGCCCGCCACGCACCCTGGACAAGGCAATTACTGCGTCAATAGAGATATATGTTCAGATGATTGACGAGTATGATGAGCGCCTAGATCAGATTGCCGCGGACGCAGAAGAAAAGCTGTATACCGACTTGACTCGTGGCGGTTTGGCTACAGATACAAAAGTATTGTCATTTGACAGTACGTTTTCCGGCGATGTAGAACAGCCGGTAATTATGGGTAAACTTACCGTAGAGATTAGGTATTCCGCGGTTGAGGGTAGCCCGGAAGGTTAGTCAAGGTATTTTTTTTAAGGTAAACTTGAGCTTTGCGCTCGCTCGTTAAGAGGAAACTTCAATGTCAACATTTCTAGGTAAAGAAGGAGCCGTATACATCGGCTCTAACGCGGTAGCAGAGGTACGCGACTTTTCTGTGGAAACTACTGCAGAAACAGTCGATGCAACTGTCATGGGCTCCACTGGCGACTTTATGGTCAAGAAGGCCACTCAAAAGTCATGGACTGCTTCAGTCAATTGTTATTACGACTCAAGCGACACAAACGGCCAGCTTGCTATGGATGAGGGTTCTGAGGTCGCTCTCAAGCTGTACCCAGAAGGCAACACCAGCGGCAAAAAATATTACTACGGTCAGCTAATCATTACTTCAATTAGCCGTTCAGCATCTTTTGATGGCCTCGTAGAGATATCATTCTCTGGTGATGGCACAGGCGCATTAACAGAAGACGCGGTCTAATATGAAGCTGATTGATGTAGCGGTAAGCCACTTCAACAGCAAAGATGTCCGACAGATTGAGGTTCCAGAGTGGGATACAACGCTCTACTCGAAGAACCTCAGTCTTGCTGACAAGTCGAAGTGGATGAAGCGAGCGGACGGCGATAACTGGAGCTACATGGTTTACGCCGTCATACTTGGAACGACCGATGCAGAGGGCGAACCCGTTTTTGACATTGGCGATAAGTCTGCCCTGATGAACAATGTTGACCCTGACCTTGTTAGTCGCATCGCTACGTTCGTTTTAGATATCGGTGAAGAAACCGAAGAGGAACGCGAAAAAAACTGATAGATGACCAAGGCAATGTGACCGAAGCTTATATGATGTTCGAGCTTGCGGAACGCCTTGGTCAACCACTCAGTACGATTCTTGAGATGACTGTCTCCGAATTCAACCATTGGTTGACGTTCTACAGGGTTAAGGCAGAGAGGCAGAAGCAGCATGAGTCAAGACGTAGTCAACGTACTAAAGTTCGTAGTAGATGATGACACTGCTGCAGGGTTTAGTTCTGCGAATCGCAATCTCAAGAAGAATGAAAGAGCTATACAGCGTGTTATCGACCAGCAAAAGAAGCTGACTCGAGAAGCAGGTAAAAGCGCTGACCAGATAGCCATCGAGACGCTCAAACGAGCAGACGCAAAAGATGAAGTAATCGCACAAGTGATGGCGCTCCAGAAGGAGCGTCAAGCGATTATGGATGCAAAGTCCGCCCGGACTGAATCTATAAATGAAGTCGATAAGATGATTGCTGCCATGAAAGAACAGGCAGCAACTATTGGTATGTCGTCGTCTGAGCTAGCAATTCACAAGGCCACTCAGAAGGGTGCGACTGCAGAACAGTTAGCGGCTATCCAGGCTACGCAAGCAGAGATTAATGCCAAGAAACAGGCATCGACAGCCACTGTAAATCAAGTCAATTCTGCAGAGCAGATGATACAAAAGCTACGTCAAGAGATTGATTTGTTTGGTAAATCCGATGACCAAATCTTGGCTTACAAGCTGGCGCTCGATGGTGCGACACAAGCACAAATAGATGAAGTCATGGCGTTGCGGTCGAAGATGGCCGTGATGGGCAAGTCTCTCCCATTGATGCAGAGAATGAAGCAGCAACTTCGTTTTATGCGCGGCGGTTTTGGTCAGGTAGGCCATCAGATACAGGACGTTGCGGTACAGCTGCAAGGCGGCACGGACGCGATGATTGTGTTCGGCCAGCAGGGTTCGCAGATTGTGTCTTTGTTTGGTCCTGGCGGTGCGGCTTTAGGTGCGTTGTTAGCAGTAGGTGCTGCGGCCTACACAGTATTTAAAAACTTTGAACTAACCACAAATCAAATCGCAGAACTGCGCGATGAGATGGAAGAGTTCGAGCCTAAGTCAGAAGAAGCAAGGAAATCTTTAGAGAGAACTCAAGCGCTTCTGTTAGCAAGTGAGCGCAACATTTTGCGAGAGCAAATAGCAGATTTAAGTGACGAGCTTAATGACGCGGCGCGAGATGGTTTCTTAGCGATACAAGAGTTTGAGCGAATCGGCCATATCATGTCGAAGGAGCGAAAAGAGGCGCTTATTGAATCGATTAGAAGCGCTGGCCTTGAGGCTCAAACGGCAGAAACACGGTTGTTCATGTTGCGTGATGAGCTTATTGCTCTAGGCGGTGCTGTCACTGACTTCCCAGAGGAAGAGTTCTTAGAGAGGGTGCGTAAACTTTTCGCGGATCCTTTGTTTGGCGGTCGAGAGCCAGAAGTAGCTACACCGGAAGTGGATACATCTGATGCGGAGTCAGCTGCAGAGAAGTTTTTAGATATTGAACGGTCTTTTTTGACTGGCATTGACAAGATTAATTCTGATTTCAAGCTTATTGAAGATGATATAAAAAGCTTAGCTGCGATAGCAGGAATCGAAGGCGAAAGGTTGAATGAGCTTATACAGGCCAATGAAACAGCGCGAGTTGCCGCGATAGAAGCTCTTCGCGCAAAAGAACGTGAACTGCAAAACGCTCACTTTACTGCCACACTGAAAAGACACATTGAGCATCATAAACGCAAGCAGGAGCTTGCGGAAGCCGATGCGCAAAGAGAAAAAGAAATACGTGAAAGTACTTTAGACGATTTTGAAGCAAGCCTTGAGAGAGAGGAAGAACTTTTAGCTGCTCAGAGAGAAATGCGTCAAGGCAATCTCGACCATATGTTAGATGTCATGAGACGTGAAGAGGCAGAGCGCGAAGCGATAGCTAAAAGGAAAAAGGCTATTGATAGCTCTTTACTCGACCAAGCAAATAATTTAGCTGCCGGTTTCGTAGCGGCAATAGGTAAAGAAAGTAAAGCATACAAAGTGCTTTTTGCTGCGCAACAAGCTTTAGCAATCGCTCAAACTATCATAAACACAGAGGCGGCGGCGACCGCGGCTTTGGCTCCTGTGACTATGGGAGGCTTGGGGCCAATAGCTGGTCCTAGTTATGCAGGCAAAATACGTGCGATGGGTGCCGCATCTGTTGCTTTAATAGCGGCACAAACGGCCGCTTCATTTGAAGGCGGTGGTTTTACAGGCCGTGGATCACGTTCTGGTGGTGTCGATGGTCGCGGTGGATTTGCAGCAATTCTTCACCCGAATGAAACGGTTATCGACCATGAAGGCGGCGGTATGGCGCCTGTTGTGGTCAATCAAACAATCAATGTAACTACAGGTGTACAGCAAACGGTTCGTGCTGAAATAGCTAACCTGCTTCCACAGATTAGTGAGGCAGCTAAGTCAGCAGTGGCGGACTCTAGGATGCGTGGTGGTAGTTATGGAACATCAATGGGCGTGTAATGGCTGACTTTGACTTCCCTAATATTGGCTTTCAAAAGATGACGATGAGGTTAAGGTCTGCAACGGCTATCAGCACGTCTCCTTTTACCTTTGACCAGCAAACATATGAGCATCAAGGTGTACGTTGGGAGGCAGAAATAACCTTGCCTCCACTTAAGCGCTCCGAGGCGAAAGCAGCAGAGGCATTCTTCGCTCAGCTTAGAGGCCAGGCTAAGACATTCACGCTTGGCAATCCTCTGCATAATGTGACTGGTGCAACTGGCTCAATTACTAGTGGCGCTCAAGGAGCTACTAACGTAACCGGGACTGTCAGCAGTCATGTAGAAGTTGGTGATTATTTTGAGGTCGGTGGCGCGCTGTATATCTTGACTGCAGAGAACGCAAGTACCCTGGATATCATGCCGCCTCTCCGTACAGCTATATCATCTTCCACGGCTCTCGATTTCACCTTGCCTAAGGGAGAATGGCGCTTGGCGTCTAATGATATCGATTGGAATATCAATCGGGCTGGAATTTACGGATTTACCTTTGCGTGTGTCGAGGCGATATGAGCAGGACTCTTACCAGTGCGATGCAAGCTGTTGCCACTGCCGAAGTGGTACGTCCTATTGTTTTGGTTCAGTGTGACTTTGATAGTGGCGCTCTCAATTTATGGAATGGTATCGGCGACTTAACTGTTAGCGGTGTTGACTATGTCGGCGCTGGAACTCTTCTGCAGATTAGTAGCATGAAAGAATCTGCTGATTTGGCAGCTAATGGGATGAACGTCACATTATCTGGCATAACTGAGCCTCTGATATCTAAAGCAAGAGACGAAGATTACCAAGGAAGAGAGCTTAAGATTTTGCTTGGTGCAATGGACTCTACTAATAGCGTCATATCGAGCCCGGTAATAATTTTTAATGGGTTCATGGATACGATGAGTATTCAGGACGGAGCAGAGACTGCGACTATTACAGTGGCGGTCGAGAATCGATTGATTGAGTTCCAGAGAAGCAGGATTCGTCGATATACAGCTGAGGATCAGAAAATAGACTATCCCACGGATAAAGGTTTGGAATTTGTTGCTGAAATAGCAGAGAAAGAAATTGTTTGGGGCCGCACACAAGCGGCAACAGGCGGAGGCGGCGGCGGCGGCGATGAACAGCCACATGGCGGGCAGCATAGATAATGAAATTTGCACACGAGAATCTTGCTAACGTGAAAGAAGACATTCTGCCGCTCATTGAAGAGCATTGGCAGGAGATAGCTCTAAACAAGGATGTCATCAAGTTAAATCCCGATTGGGATGCTTATGCAGCTTACGACTATATCGGCTCTTTGCGTGTCTACACTGCTAGAGATGAAGGACAATTAGTGGGTTACTTTGTGGTATTAGTCAGCAAATCTCTGCACTACAAAGACCATACCTTCGCTAACAACGATATTATCTTCCTGCGCAAAAGTGCTCGAGAGGGCATGGCCGGCGTCAAGCTTATTAAGTACGCAATCAAGTGTCTCGAGACTGAAGGCGTATCCAAGATACTTATCAACACCAAGATTCATCAGCCATTTGATGTCATTCTAGAGCGACTTGGGTTCGATTGTATCGAGCGCATCTACTCTAAGTGTTTGAGGTAAGTCATGGCTGTTAGTGCTGTTGCGGGATTAGTAAGTGCTGCTGGCGGCTTAATCGCTGCAAAGGGCGTTCTTACCGCAGTTACGTTTTTCGGATTGACTGGCGGTACAGCACTTGCGGCCATGTTTGCACTTGGTGCTGGCGTTTCTATGCTTTCACGAGCATTGATACCAAAACCTGACTTGGGCGCTCAAATGCGCGGCACTACGGTAACGACTAGAGACCCTGCTGGTAATAGGAAAATTATTTATGGGCGAGTTCGCGTTGGTGGCAATGTTGTCTTTATCGCACACTCAGGCAGTGATAATAAATATCTTCATCTTGCTGTTGTTTTCGCTACGCATCACATTACTGCTTACGACGAAGTTTGGTTTAACGACAATAAGATTTGGACAGCATCGAGCGGTTTCCAGGATGATTGGGGAACCTACGTCACAATGGACACCACAAAACTTGGAACATCGGGGCAGACTGCTTCTAGTGTTCTTACGCCCGTTACCGAGTGGACGACAGACCATAAATTAAGTGGTATCGCATATCTGGCTTTCAAGCTAGAGTGGAATCAAGACAAGTTTCCGCAGGGCGTACCAAACATAACTGCGGTAATTAGAGGTAAGAGAGTCTTTGACCCGCGTACAAGTGTCACTGGTTACAGCACCAACCCTGCATTGTGTGTTAGGGATTATCTGCTGGATCAAGATTATGGATTGGGCGAAAGCAATTTAAACATTGACTCTACTGCTGTCGAAGCTGCGGCTGATTTGTGTGAAGAGCAAGTTTCAATAGATGCCGGCGGGACGCAGGACCGTTATCAATGTCACGGCGTTATCGATACTGGCAATCAAATCAAATCTAACATTGAGCAATTACTTTCTGCGATGGGAGGTAGGCTCACGTATTCTGGTGGAAAGTATTTTATAGATGGCGCCGAGTATCGCGCTCCTACGGTTACTATTGATGAAAGCGTCATCATCTCGCCTATAAAAACTCAGACCAAACAATCACGTAGAAGCATCTATAACGGCGTTAAAGGCACGTTTATATCTGAGGAGAAGAACTACAAGATTCTCGATTATCCCGCTCAGATAAGCTCTACGTATGCCACAGAGGATGGTGACCCTATCTTCTTAGATATGCCTCTGCCTTTTGTTACCAATAACTTACAGGCGCAAAGGCTGGCAAAGATTGCGCTTCTCAAATCGCGTCAGCAAGTAGTCATTTCTATGACTGTCAACTTGGCAGGGCTCAAGATAAAAGTAGGCGACACGATTAGTCTCAATTACGACAAACTTGGCTACAGCGGCAAAGTTTTTGAGGTTATTGGGTACGAGCTAGTTCTTACTAATAACGGCGAAATCGGAGTACAACTCGAATGTATCGAGACTGCTTCTTCTATCTACGATTGGACTACGTCTGACGAAGAAGACTTCCTATCTGGCGGTGAACTGGACTTATATGACGGTAGAACGGTCGATAACGTCACTAGCTTGTCATTGACAGAGATAGGTTTGCGCGGTCCTGATGGCGGCGTAAGCTCAGCCGTGCAGCTCACTTGGACTGCGCCTGACGATGCGTTCATCGAGTATTACAAGATACGTTACAACAAGAACGGCACGACTGATTATTTCGAGATCCAGACTCGCGAGACCAATATATTTATTCCCGGTCTGGATATCACGTCTAACTATGATTTCCGGGTGCAGGTAGAAAACCTGTTAGGCGTTACCAGTACTGGTACGACGCTTTCTAATCAAGCGTTGAACGGCGATACGACAGCGCCTGGTGCTGTAACAAATGTGGTCGTCACAAGCACAATAAAAACTCTTGTTGTGGAATGGGACAACCCTACTGATATCGATTTAAAGCACATCAATATTTATGCAGATGATAATGGTGTAACTCAGCCGGCCACTCCCGTAGCGCAAGTTAGCGGTACAGAGTATGTCTATCCAGCAAAAACAAGCGAGGGACTGAATTTTAGGAAGTATTTTTGGCTTGAGGCAGAAGATTACTCAGGCAATACATCCACGGTATCTGGTCCACATAATGAAGTGATACTGCTTCCAAAGTCAGAGGAAATAGACGGCGTTCTTTCGGAATCAATCACGTTTGGTATTTACAACGCAACAAGCACGTCACTATCGTCTTCTCTTACACAATTTGGAACATTTACAACTCCTGCTCCAGAGCAAAGCGTTTCTAAGCGCGCCTCTCTTCATGCGATGATGGGGATTAATGCAAGTTCACCGTCAGGAGATTTTACTGTCGGTGTTAGAATCGAACGCTATAGCAAAGGCGAAACCAGCGGAACAGCACTTGGTACAGTTGTCGCTAATGGCAGTATTGCGTTTGGCGCCAGATACATAGAAATCGCTGGGAATGTGGCTGCTCAGTTAGATATGTACGGTGGAATCGCTACGTCTGCCACATCACCTAGCTCTGTATACAACGTCGTTTCTGTTGAGTATCAAGAGAGCTCAGATAGGACGCGCATCATATATGCAAGCAATGATGTCATCAGTTCCGGCACTGTTTATTACAACGCAGATAAATGGACTTCATCGGGAACTTGGCTGACATATGCGCCATTTACAGAGCCTCGATACCAAATTATCGGCGTTACCGCACTTACAAATCATCTGATATTTCAGCCATTGGCCGCTAGTGATTCCGTTGAAACGTATCGTATTCGCGCACAGACTTACTTGCTGACAAGTGGCAGCGCGAGCATGACGGTAGGAATTGCAGGACAGATACATTTATTGAGGTAGCTATGAGCTTCACACTTGGATATACGCGCACTACTGACAACCAAGAAATTGTTATAGCCACTTATGAAACAATGGCTGAAGCAGAAGCTGCCGTTGCATCTCAGTCATTAAGTAACGTATTGCAGTATTGGCTGGCCTCATACATCGATAGTGAAACCAACGAGCCAAGCATATTGGCGTATATTGATCCATAGCTGATGATATAATCGGCTTAGGAGGAAGCCATGAAAATTAATTTAGTACAGGGCGATACTGGCCCACAAATCAAAGTCACACTGACACGCTCTGATACTAACCTGGCTGAAGACGTATCAGATGCCACTATAAAGATGCACTTTCGCAAGCAGGATACGACAACTGTTCTCTTCTCAATGACTAATCAGTCAACACCAGAGCAGCAGGAAAGTGGCATTTGTATATTTTTGTTCTCTAGCGGTCAGTTAGATGTTGACGCTGGGTACTACGAAGGCGAAGTAGAAGTAGTTTTCCAATCTGGCACGCGAGAGACCGTCTACGAAGTTGTTGAGTTTTACGTGAGAGAAGACTTTGCGTGAGAATCGATGCCTTTTTAAGAAATGCGTACAGCGCCTCTAGGCTAGTAGCAAAGGTTACCGGCCAGGCTCTTGTCGCCTCTACGCAAGCGATTCGGCTGCAGGCAGAGGTTGTCTTAGGCTTCTTCCTCCGCATCTTCTTAATCTCAGATAACGTTTCTTCCACGGATAACGATACTCTCGATGTCACAAAGAATTTATCGGAGTCGCCTTCCGGCTCAGACAATGACACGTTAGACGTAGTAAAGAATACAACAGATGCCTCGGCTATCAGTGATGATGATGTCCTAGCGATTGTCAAAGCTCTGACAGAGCAACCGGCATTAACCGATGCTCATGCATTCGACCAAACCAAACCTTTAAGTAACTCTGGATCTGTTGCAGAGGACGCAACTCTTACCCCGGGCAAAGTCCTTGCTGATGCATCTGCATTTACTGACAATGACACACTGGACGTTACAAAGGACGTAGGTGGCGATACGGCGCAGGACTACTGTGATGTAACGTACTTCCTAGAGGACTATACGGTTGGCGACAGGCTAGACCGGATATTCCTGGGAGACGAACAAGAGTTTAGCTACGTCAAGAATATCTCTGACCAGACATTTGTTACGGATGACTTGGATGGCGAAGCGTCTGCAGAAGACGACCAGGAAATCGACTTCGTCAAGACGCGCTCTGAGATTGTCTCTATCGGCGATGTATTCGACAGGGACGTAGCCTACAGCCGAGCCTTTACTGAGGCGCCAGCGGCCAATGACAGCCCTGCTATGGGCGTTACAAAGCCGACAAGCGACAGTGGTACGGCGTCAGACACCTTTGCTAAAACGGTCGTTTATATCCGCGACTTTACTGAATCACCTAGCACCTCAGATACAGACACGATAACCTTTGGTGCTGTCAAGTCTGATGATGGCGCATTAACTGATTCAGATGTAAAATCAATGAGTAAATCGCTTACTGAATCACCTTCAGCAGCGGACTCTGGTAGCCTAAGAAGTCAGGGCTATTGTGACTTCACTTACTTTGCCGAAGACTATGTCGGCGCATCGAGGACATTTACATGATGAACGATGGATTGAAACTACGAGGCGATGTCGCACTGGTTCTTCGTGACAAGGACGGCAACATCAAAGATGAGCGCCTCATCGAAAACTTGATTGTAGACACAGGATTGAACTTTATCTGTGACCGCATGAAGGATGATGAGACAGCTATGACGCACATGGCGTTGGGTTCTGGCTCTACCGCTGCGGCGGCTGGCGATACCACCCTGGGATCTCAGCTTGGCTCACGCGAAGCACTAGACTCTTCCACAGTTACTAACAATCAGATTGTCTACGTCTCTTCATTCGAGGCTGGTGACGCAACTGGTGCGGTGACTGAGGCAGGTATCTTCAATGCTGCATCTGGCGGAACAATGCTCTGCCGTACTGTGTTTAGTGTAGTTAATAAAGCTAGTGACGATACGCTAACTGTCAACTGGACTATCACTTTAACAGCATCCTAATTTAGTAAGAGGTAAACCATGACTACGATTACAACACGCTCTGGGAAGGGTTCGCCTCTGACTAATAACGAGGTTGACGCTAACTTCACCAACCTTAACACTGACAAGGTAGAAACGTCTGGCGATAGCATGACGGGTGACTTGTCATTCGGTGACAACGACAAGGCTATCTTCGGTGCTGGCTCTGACCTACAGATTTATCATGATGGCGTTGCAAGTAGAATTGTTGATAGCGGAACAGGCAACTTAACTATTCGTGGAGAAGATTTATATTTACAAAACGCTGACGGCAGTAAAACTTATGCAAACTTTGGTGCTACCAATGGAGATACAACTCTCTGGTACAGCAATTTAATTAGGTTTAAAACCACCTCCACAGGCATAGATGTTACAGGTGTTATTACCACAGACGGTATGACTACCTCTGCTGACATTAACTTTGGTGACAATGATAAAGCAGTGTTTGGTGCTAGCTCTGACCTACAAATTTACCACTCAGGCTCCGCAAGTTTTATATCAGACCAAGGCACTGGTAATTTAAAAGTCTTAGCTCAAGATTTTGCAGTAAATAATCCTGCTGATTCTGCAAACATGATTACAGCTAATGTTGGCGGCGCTGTAACTGCTTTTCATAATGGGGCAGTTAAACTAGCCACAACCTCCGCAGGCATCGACG
>VMHT01149539.1_pt1 | contig 18424 bp, 17 predicted proteins | sample 4693611 | NCBI WGS metagenome assembly VMHT01 (sample SAMN12280063, study PRJNA550983) | marine metagenome | isolation source: seawater sampled from same location over 5 years 0.02-0.2 micron viral filtrate | place: USA: collected off the coast of southern California halfway between the port... ...
TCATCAACCAGAATTATTATACAATGTTTATAATGCACTATTAACTGGTAGATATGGTATGTCAGTAGATTCATTTAACTTTTTCCATTGGGTTGATTGTGCAAAGAGTAGACCAACTGGTGGCTATCCTGTTGGATTTTTCAGACAATTAGAAGCTATTGATTTGTCTTATCGTTCTTACTTCCATTGTCCTGTTAGTTTAGATTATATGAAATCTAATTGGGATAAAAATGACCATACCGCAAAAGGTGTTGATGATAAAGTAATGAAAGAAAAAATAAATTACTTCCCATTGGGTGTTGGTGATTTACCTGAACCGGAACCATTTCCATTACCAGATAAAAAGATTTTAGTATTCAATCACAGATGGAATAATACAACAGGTATAAAAAAATTAATTAAGTTTACAGAAGATTTAGATAGAGATGAGTGGTTAGTTTGGGTTACAGATGATGAAGCTAAAAAACCAAAAGCAGGTGCACCAGCACCAGATTGGATGATGGTTAAGAACTTACCAAGTGGCGGAAATTATCGTTATCTATTAGACAAATGTTTTGCAAGTTTATGTTTTGTAGATGATTATATGACTTGGAATTTATCAGCTCAAGATGCTATTAAAGTTGGTAGACCAAGTTTAACTTATAAACACGATACACACGAGTATGTATTAGGTAAAGATTATCCTTTATATTTCAAAGACAAGAAATCATTTAAAGAAATGTTAGATAATATATCAGTTGGACAAACATTAGATTGGACTTTACCAGAACACGATAAACAATTTGAAGAAAACTTAGTCGGTGATTTAATCAACTCTTTAGATAGTAAAAAGAAAAAAGTAAACAGCACAAAATCTGGTGTAGAGTGGTTATATCACATTTTACAAGGAAATGGATATAAGAAAAATTTACTTCACAACTCACACCCAAATTTATTCCTAAGTAATTCTTGGGAAAAGATTAGACTATGGTGTTTGAGTAAAGGTGTATTAGATGACCCAACAAAAGAATTTACAAGACTATGGATACCTGATGAAAGACGAGATGAAATACAAAAGATAGTTGATGACGCAGGTGGTCTCGGGGAAAATGGTAAAAAGTTAGAACATTCATTAAAAGACCCGACTTTTAATGATAAAGAAAACCAATGGTGGTAAGATGAGAGAATTAACAGCAGAACAAATACAAAAAAATTATGATACATTAATTAATACTATTCAGTTATATATAACTGGAGATAGGAAAGATAAAGTCTTAAAAATGTATAATGATATGGAAGATAGATTTATGATGGCTCCCGCAAGTGCTAAGGAACATTATCACAACGCAATGTTAGGTGGTTATGTAGACCATATAAACAGAGTAGTAGATTTATCATTAAAGGTAAAAGAATTATGGGAACAGAATGGTAGTAAAGTTGACTTTACAGAAGAAGAATTAGTTTTTTCAGCGATTCATCACGACTTAGGTAAGGTTGGTGATTTAGAAAATGATTACTATGTTCCACAAGACAATGAGTGGAGAAGAAAGAATATGGGGGAAATATTTACACACAATCCAAAGTGTGAATATATGTCAGTAACAGATAGAGCATTTTTCTTATTACAATATTATAATATCACAATTAGTAAAAAAGAATTTATTGGTATTAGATTAACAGATGGAATGTATGAGGAAGCAAATAAAAGTTATTTAGTAGCTTATAAATCAGAGTTTCAACTTCGTTCAACCATACAATATATTTTACATCAAGCTGATATGATGGCCGCTCAGATAGAGGGTCGTCTAACAAAAGAGTCAATTGAGAAAGATGAAACAGAAGTTCAAGAAAGAATACAGAGTATAAAAAATGTTGTTGGTAGTCCCGATAATGTTACAGAAGAAAAACCTAAAATAACAAACGATTTATTTGAGGAATTATTTGGAGAAAAAAGATGATAGTAGAAATAATGTTAGGAATCTTTGTTGTGATTTGTTTAGTTCAAGGATATGCACTTTGGAACTTAATGGTTAAACAAGAACAACTCGAAGATTGGACAGAGGGTTATATACAAAAAATTGGCCAAGTTAATCAAAATATCGATAGAATTGACTACAAAGGATATTTTGAAGCAGATGACGAGGTGGGTCAGATATTTGAACAGATTAAAGAAGAAGTAAATTCATTAGAAGAGTTAACAGACGAGGGAGTATTAAATGCCAAGAAAAGCTAAAAAGGGTTCATCAAGATATTATTTTACACAGAAAACAGAGGACGCTATAATTCGTTATAATAACGAAGAAAGAGCTCCTATGAGAAATAAGATTTACAACGACCACATAGCTGCGGCATTTGATAAGTTATGTGAAAATATAATTCACACATTCAAGTTTTATTACTTTGATGTTTCTTCGGAAGAAGTAAAACACGAAGTGGTTAGTTTTTTAGTTATGAATATGCATAAATTCACAGAAGGTAAAGGAAAAGCTTTCTCTTACTTTAGTATTGTAGCTAAAAATTATTTAATTTTACATAATAATAACAATTATAAAAAAATGAAAACACACGATAAAGAAGATGTGTTGGATTGGGATAGAAGTATCCAAACAGAGATACAACAAAAAGATACAAGTCAAGCATATAATGAATTTGTAATACAAATGTTAGAATACTGGGATAACAATATGAATGTAATATTCAGACGACAGAAAGATATTCGTGTCGCTGACGCAGTATTACATATTTTTAGAATAAAAGGTAATATAGAAAACTTCAATAAAAAAGCGTTATACATTTTAATCAGAGAAATGACGCATTCAAACACACAACACATTACACGAGTTATTAATGTAATGAAGAAATATCAGAAAGGCATTCACAAAGAATTTCAAGTAAATGGATTCATTGATACGAAGACCACAGGGTCATTTGTAATCCATAATTAATATATATAATTACTTATTAAAGAATTTGGGTTTATTGCTTTTACAGGATAGACTCAATGTTAGTTCAATAATACGGAGGATATAGACTATGAAAGATATCGTAACAACAATAAAGGGATATGTAAATGATTTACTTCAATTATCATTATCACTTATTGCATTCGGAGCAGTAGCAGGGATTTTATTTCCAGGTGGAATGTTTGGAATGGATGTAATCGGTAATCTGATATCACTAGTTAATAAGTTTGGGGAAGCTGGTTTTGCTGGTTTCATCACTTTAGTGGTATTAGTCGGTTTATTTCGTAAGTAGGAACACGAAATACATAAGCAATAAAATCCTACATATTGCTTAATTAAAAATTGGGAACAGAATAAAATATTTTGTTCCCTTTTTTTATTTCCATATATTTATTACCAAAGGATTATATTATGTCAAACGATTATGAAATATTCAAAGGTAAATCGTTAGCTTCACTCTTTCAAGATATTTACGAAAATCAAAACTATAACAGAAATCAATTAGATGTTTTGACAAAAAATATTACAGCAATGATAAAAGATGGCGATACAGCAGTTCAAATTATACCAATGATGAAAGAATACTTAGAAATCAATGTTAGAAATGATGAATTGTTGATTAAATTAGCATCTATTGTTCAAAAGATTATGACTGCCGAAGGTAAAGGTGAGTCTGAAAGTGAATTCGGTTTATCTGAGGTAGAAAAAGAACAGATACTTAAAACCATAGTGGAACACGATACTATGGATTTACAACAAGCAACTGATAAGATTACAAAAGAAATAAGTTCTTCTAAAAAAGATTAAAAAATGCCATATAGAGATTATAAAAACAGAGATGAAACACTTGATAGTTCAGGAAATTCAATCACTCGTAGAAGAATTCGTGATACTAAAAAAGTAGTAAAAGCAAATGAATTTGATTTTTACGAAATGGAAGCTTTTGAAGTAGAAGAAGTTTTTTTAGATGAATTATTATTACCAAATGATGATTACACTTATTATGGTGCTATTCGTGGAACTTTTATAAGTAATCCAGAACAAGAAATTTTACCAAAAGATGAAATATATGTATTACCACTAAATTCAAATATTAAACAATATCCTGTGGTAGGTGAAAATGTAATATGTGTGAATTATCTTGGAAGAACATATTATACAAATACTATTAACATAAGAAATAATCCCAACAATAATATAAAAATAGGATTATCAGAAGAAAGTCAGTTATCAAGACAAATAGATATTTTTCAGACAATTGATGAGAGTCCAATATATCAGAGAAATATAAAAGCTAATCCTGGTGATATAGTTATTAATGGTAGATTTAATAGTTCAATTAAGGTTGGTGAGAATAAACTGAGTCCTTCCATACAATTAGTAGTTGGACATAATAGTGAAAATAACACATCAACTGAACCAGTAGAATATGATATAAATAAAGATGCCGCTTCTATTTATATAGAAGATGGTGGGGTGGTTGATTTAGAAAACCCAAATGAAAAATTTAAAACTTATTCAGTTGGTGGTAAAAAAATTATATTAGACGCAGATGTTATTGTAATAAATGCAAGACAACATATAAGATTACAATCAGGAGATTTAGTAGAAATTCTTGGTCAAGATATTGAAACAAAACATAATGAAGGTGGAACAATATTTACAGGTGAAACACAAAATGCAATAGATGAGTTCAGAAATAAATTTATAAGAGATGTTCAGAGAGAAATAGACATATGTATAAATAATCTAAGACAACAGACTGGATTAACACAAGAAAATTTTGAAGAGGTAAAAGAATTAAAAGAAAAGATTGAAGCTTTTGTAAACTCACCTAAACAGAAAATTTCAGATTTTTTAACTTTATTACCAACAGTTAAATTTAACGAGTATAATGATTTGGTAACAAGGTTTAATAATATTGTAGCAGAATTACCAACTATTCCACCAACCGACCCTGTTCGTTTAGCAAGAGTTGGAGCAGAATTAATTAGTGTCTTAAATGATTTTTCAACATTAAGTTTTTTAAGACCAGACATAGTAACAGACTAGGAGTAAAAATGAAATCGAATAAATTAGTATCGTTAATAAAAGAAGTTGTCAAACAAGAGGTTAAAAAACAGATAACTGATATACTTATTAACGAAACAAATATTCCCAAAGTAAAACCAGTAGTTAAGAAAAGAAAAGTTGAGAAAAGGAATTATACAGATAATCCAACACTTAACAAAATTCTAAATGAAACTGCACAGAATCCAAAAGAGGAGTATCCAACATTAGGCGGAGGAACTTTTGATTCAAGTCGTATGACTGAAATGTTAGGATACGGCAGTGGTATGGGAAATAAAGAAGTTAAACGAGAAGTAGCGGCCGCAAGCACTTTACAAAGTGCGGGTATGAATCCAGAAGCAGCTCCAGAGCACTTAAAGAACGCTCTAACAAGAGACTACACCGATTTAATAAAAGCTATTGATAAAAAAAAGAAAGGTAAGTAATGTCAAGTGCAAGAGAAAATGATTTAAATCCAGATATTCGTATTGGTTTAAAACTGCCTTTTACACGAGACAGAGCTGGATTATTCGGACAAACAGAAACTACATTAGAACAAGCTGGATATAACATAAAAAATTTGTTACTAACATCAAAAGGTGAAAGAGTAATGCAACCAGAGTTTGGTTCTGATTTAAGAGACTTGTTATTTGAACAATACACAGAAGACTTAACAGATAGAATTAAAGAGGCTATTGAAGAAGCAATGTCTACTTGGTTACCATACATAGTAATATCAAGTGTAGATGTGACAGAAGATGAAACAAATCCAAATCAAACAAAAGTTGATTTAGATTTTTCTCTAAATTACGAACCAAATAGATTCGAGTCTATTACCTTAAATTTTGACAATACAACAGGAACAACAAGTGGAGCAAGTTCTATATATTAGGAGTGAATAAATGCCAACAATAGAAAAAGAAATAAGATATTTAAACAAAGACTTCTCTCAGATTAGAAATAATCTAATAGAGTTTTCTAAGCAATATTACCCAAACACACACAAAGACTTTAATGAGTCTTCACCGGGTATGATGTTTATTGAAATGGCAGCTTATGTCGGTGATGTAATGTCATATTATGTAGATTCACAATTTAAAGAATCTTTACTAGGATATTCAGAAGAATTAAGAACACTTTATTCAATGGCACAAACATTTGGATATAAACCAAGATTATCAGCTCCTTCTAATGTAACTTTAGATGTTTTTCAATTAGTTCCAGCAAAAGGAACAGCATCAAGTATAGAACCAGATTATGATTACGCATTAAATATACCAGTAGGAGCAAGAATTGAGTCTTCTAATGGAACAACATTTAGAACAATACAAGATTGTAATTTCAAATACAATACAACACGCTCACCAAGAATAACATCAATCTTTGAAAGAGATAGTAATGATTCACCAACATTTTATTTATTAAAAAAACAAGTTAAAGCTGAAAGTGGAGTTGTTACGGAAGAAGAATTCACCTTTGGTTCAGCAAAAAAATACTCAAGTATTAAATTATCAAATGAAAATATTGTAGAGATAATAAGTTGTGTTGATTCAGATAATAATAAATGGTATGAAGTTGATTCATTAGCACAAGATACGGTATTTGATGAGGTTGAAAATACTTCAGACAACGACCCATCACTTTCAACATACGCAAGTGATGCTCCTTATTTATTAAAACTAAAGAGAGTAGCAAAAAGATTTACATCATTCAAAAGAGCTGATGCAAAAACAGAATTAAGATTTGGAGCTGGAGTTAGTGATAATGCAGACGAAGAAATCATTCCAAATCCCGATTCAATTGGTTCTAACTTACCAGATAGTCCTTCAAAGATATTGGAAACATTTGACCCAGTTAATTTCTTAAAAACAAAAACATATGGACAAGCACCATCAAATACTACATTAACTATAAAGTATTCATATGGTGGTGGTATAAATGATAATGTTCCATCGGAGGACATTACAAAAATTCAAGGAATTAATTATGTTATAGATTCCACAAGTTTATCAGCAACAACATTAGATACTGTAAAACAATCAGTAGCATTTACAAACCCTGAAGCATCAAGTGGTGGTATGGGAGCAGAAAGTGTTGAAGAGTTGAGAGAAAACATTAAAGCATATTTCCAAGCACAAGGTAGAGCAGTTACTAAAGAAGATTATATAGTTAGAACATATGCATTACCAGACAAATATGGAAACATTTCAAAAGCTTATATGGTTCAAGACGACCAACTAAGTGGAACACCACAAAGTTCATATACAATTACCGAAGAAGATATTGGAAAACCAATTTCAGAGTTATCAAATAGAATACCTAATCCATTAGCACTAAACTTATATGTTCTTGGATATAATTCTAATAAACAACTTTCAGTTGTAAATGATGCAGTAAAAGAAAATTTAAAAATTTACCTATCAAGATTTAGAACAATAACAGATGCAGTAAATATTAAAAATGCATATGTTATTAATTTTGGTATAAATTATAAGATATTAACACAACCAAATTACAATCAAGACGAAGTTTTATTAAAAGCTTCAAACAGAATTGAAGAATATTTTGATATCGATAGATGGCAAATAAATCAACCAATTATGTTAGGTGATTTGTCATATGAAATTGCACAAGTAGAAGGTGTAGCATCAGTAACAAATATTACAATTAATAATGATAACACATATAAAGTATCTGAGGGATATAGTGGTAATGCTTTCGATACAGCTGGAGCTACAGAAAACAGTATAGTTTATCCTTCACTTGACCCAAGTATTTTTGAATTAAAATATCCTGGAAGAGATATCATAGGTTCAGTAGAGGGAACTAATACAGGAGGGAATCAATAATGCATTTCTTTACATTTGCAGAAAAAGACGCAACACTTTATGAAGGTAGTGCTACACAAAGTAGAAATACTGGATTAGATGAAATATTAGAAGTTCGTAAAGATATGAATACTGATGGTTCAGTAGTAAATGTATCACGAACTTTAATTAAGTTTGATATAACTAATATATCTGAATCAATTGTAGCAGGAACTATTCCTGAAAACGCAAGATACTATTTAAATTTATATGACGCAAGGTCAACAGAATTAACAACAAGTCAATCATTATTTGCTTATCCAGTAAGTCAATCTTGGGTTCAAGGTGATGGAAGATTTTTTGATAGTCCCGCAACTACCGAAGGTTGTTCTTGGAGATATCGTGACGGAGAAACCACAGGAACTCAATGGGTAAGTGGTTCAAACAATACAGGTGGAACTTGGTTTAACCAATATGAAGCATCTCAGTCATTCAATCACGAAACAATAGATATGAGAATGGATGTTACTGATATTATGAAACAATGGTTAAGTAGTTCAATAGCTAATGAAGGATTTATAGTAAAGCGTTCAGGTAGTATTGGTAATACTTCATCTTCATTAGACGAGGGAAGCACAGATAGACTTGGAAATTTCGCATTCTTCTCAAGAGATACACACACAATATATCCACCAAAGTTGGAAGTAGAATACGATGATTCAATATTTAATACCGGTTCATTATCAACTTTAGATGCAGATGATGTAGATGAGGTTACTATTTATATGAAAGGTTTAAGAGAGGAATATAAAGAAAAATCAAAAATTAAATTTAGAGTATATGGTCGTGAAAGATTTCCAACAAGAACTTATTCAACAAGTTCTCAAAATTTAAATGTAAAATTTATTCCAAGTCAAAGTCAATATTCAGTTAGAGATGCTTTGAGTGAAGATGAAATTATACCATTTTCAACTGGTTCTTATCTAAGTTGTGATGGAGCAGGTAATTATTTCAGATTAGATTTAAACGCATTTCAACCAGAAAGACACTATCGTTTTCTTTACAAAGTTGTAAGTGGTAGTGGGAATACAAGAGTAGAACACATCTTAGATGAAGACCACATATTTAAAGTAACGAGGTAAAAAAGTGCCTTACACACGACAAGAATTAGAAACATATCAATGGTATCAAGATAGAATTGAAGCAAGACAAAATGAATATCTTACTTATTTAAAAGAATCTCAAGATGAACAAGAAGAAAATGAAAGACAACATATGGTTGATGAAAATGGTGTTCTTTTAAGTTTTGAAAATATTGATGATGAAGTAAGATTGAAAGAACCATTTAGACGAGCAGGATTAGATACACCAGACCAAAGAATTAAAAAAACAAATCAATATCCAACTTATGTTAAAGGACAAAAATTTGACATTACTGTTGATACAACAATAAATAAACTTATTCCTACAAAAACAAGTTTACCTTTGATAAAATTAACTAATTCACCACAAGAAAATTTATTAGAACCAAAATTAAATGATGAACCAGATTCAGACGGAACTATTACAACACCTATACTTCTAACACCATCAAGAAAAGTTCCAAAAATTAGAACAAATGGATACACAATAGAATTAGTAGATGGTGATATAATAGCACCAAATGGGTGGAATAATCCAGAAATAAACACAGAAGAAGAAATGGTAGATAATTATTTACAAGTTTATTATATGGAAAATAATCGTAGAAGACAATTTCCAAATTTTAATATTTTTAATTCTTATATAGGAACTTTACTATCATCATATATTGAACACGAAATAATTTTAATTGAAAAGAAAGAATTAGACTTAATTCCATTGGGTGTTCCAATGGGTTATAATGTAAGGTAATAAATGACACATTTTTTAGACAAAAAATACAAATCACAAATATCTGATAAAGATTTTGATATTCTTTTTAGTGGTAAAAAGAAAAGGGTAGAAAATCCTGTATTTGGAGAATCGTCAAGAGACTATATAGAAATGAATATTTTCAATACCAATGGAAACTTTTTAGAATCTATAAGAGTTGGTGAAGTAAAAGAATATATAGATACTGAAGGTGAATTTAATATTAATCCTGGAATTATATTAAGACGAAATGGATATTTTTCGGGTGATTATAATATAGAATTTAATTTCTTAAGAGAAATAGCAGGAAGTAATCAAACAGTTTTAGTTGATAGTAACAAAGAAATTTATACTGGTGAATATGATGTTTTAATTGATGGTCGTATTGTTAAAAAAGGAACTACAAGAGAATTAACGGAATTAGATTATAAATATTATATTGAAGATATATCGTCTGATAAAAAAGAAGTTAGACTAGCAACTTTACCAATTAAAAATGACAGATATAAACAAGAATTTAAAAGTTTAGCAGAAAAACAAGCTACAATTTATCCAAAAGACATAGGACAAGATGTTTTAAATTTTGATAATCCATCATTAAAACCACCTTCTACTGAGTTTGTATTAAACAATAATAGTAATATTACATTAGACAAAAGTTTAATTGGTAGTGAACTTATTATTAATGATGCATATGAAATAATGGACTTAACAGAATTTGGTGCGGAAAATGATGGGTTTGCTATATTTTTACAATCAAGTGCTGTATCAGAATGGGTAACAAACCAACAAACTAACAGGACTCTCGCTACTTTATTACCAACAACACAGACAAAACAATTTTTATATGGTGCTTATAAAGCCGGAAATAGTAGAATCAATTTTGGAGATAAAGATAATTTGTCAACCGAAGATGATTTTAGAAACTATTGTTTCAACGATTTAGCAATAGACGATGGGAAGGATGCAAAGAGTAGTGCTTCAAAAAAATTATCTAATATAGCTACAGAACTTAAATCAAATTTGGGAAATTTATCTTCTGGAAGGCCTTTCTTAGGTGGAGCATATATTATGGGATATAAAACATCAAAAACTTTTGGTTTCCCTTTCATAATTGCAACAACAATTTCTGATTTAGATAAAATACAAAAATTATCACCAGAGTTAACAATTAAAATAAAAGGTATAGATTTAGTTTCTGGAAACGAATTTGAATCAACATTCAATCCAAAATATTATGGTAATGAAACAAAAGGAACAATACCAATACCAACTGACCACAAAAGATTCGGTGGACTATATAGTGCAGAATTTAACTTGGAATTTGATGTAAATGGAACACGAAGAGGACTTAAAATATACAGACCAAACTTATTTGCAGTTATACCAGATTACAAGATATCAAATGAAGAAAGTGAACCAGCAGAAGAATTTATAAGACAAGGATTTAATTACTAATGAAATTTAAATTAAAATACGGCCCTAATTTTTCACTTTCTGATGGAAATCAAGTATTTAGTATTACCGACACTACAAGTAAAGGTATTATCGAAGTTGTTACCACAGATGACCCAACTGCAGCTACAATAACTGGATATCAGTATTTGTTGATGTATAATGGAACACCACTGCGTCCACAACCAAGAAGTAAAAATTCAAAATTAGAAATAGATTACAGAAACAAAACAGGTAATTGGAATGTTGAAGCTTGGATATATGTTATAGAAGAAGAGTTTGATGAGACTTCAGAACAAATTTACAAAATTCCAGGAACTTGGAAAGTAATTGATGATAGTATTGTGGATACCGCAGGAGGTGGTTCACAAGGAGAAGTATCAACAGATATCCCAAACAAAGTTTACACAAAATTTCGTTCTATTATTACTAAAGTTGATGGTAACATAATTGAAACTAAAAAAGCATTATCAGATGATTTAGATTTAGAACTTTCACCTAAAACATATGAACAAAGTTTAAATTGGGCAATAAAACAAAATAAAGCAGATTATAAAAATTTAGATACTTTAATTGATTTTGGTAATAATCAAAAATCAGTTATTGTAAATTCACAAGTTGATGCAGAAACAATAAAAATAGAACCTTATTCGGTTGTTTTAAAAACATATAATAATATTCCGAATGATGTTCAAATAAAACAAAATGTTTCTATTGTTCAAGAAATAGCAGAACCAATACGAGAAACAATTAGATTATATCCTTTCAATGATGCAGAATTGGGTGACCCAATTTTAAGACAACCAACTAAACAATCAAAAGATTTTATTAATAATGCTAAAACACAAGAAAAAAGTTTAGATGATTTATATACAAATGATACATTTTTATCGAGTTCGTTATTTAATGAAATTCTAAGTGGTAGTAATCAAGCAGATATTAATGTTGATTATAATGATTATGGTAATTACTCAACATTTGGTTCAGTAGAAAAAAGAATAGAAAATTTCAGAACAAAATTAGAACGATACGAATACTACTCGGGTGAGAGTGGTTCGTTAGCCGTAAAAGCTGCTTCAACTTCTTCGGTATATGATTCTGAAATTGTAAAGAATGAAGAATTAAAAAATGGTATCACTAATAACTTTGACCATTATGAAAAATATTTATATTACCAAAGTTCATCAGCGAACACAAGTTCATTTGGATTGGAATTTGATACATCTTGGCCAAAAGAAAATTCATCAAAACCACATAATCCATTAAGTATTACAGCTTCAGCTGCAACCACTTGGTATAATACCAATATTGAATCAGCTTCAATATATGATAGTAATAATCCAAATCGTTTAGTAAACTTAGTTCCTGAACATATTAAAAGAGATTCAAAGAATCAACCATTTTTAGATTTCTTAGATATGACAGGACATTATTATGATAATATTTTAATTTACATTAAAGCGTTTGAGGATATTTATGATAGACGAGAAGATTTAACAAAAGGATTATCAAAAGACTTAGTATGGGCAGTTTCTAATGCGTTTGGTTGGAAACAACCATCAGGTAAAGAATTATTAGATTTACACAGATATGTAAAAGGATATCAATTAAGTGGTTCAGCAACTTCATCAAACTATGAAGTTTATTCAACAGAACCAGAAAAAGATATCGAAAGAGAAATATGGGGTAGAGTTTTATCAAGTATGCCTTATATCCTAAAAAGAAAAGGAACAAAAGAATCAATTCAAGCTCTTGTTAATGCATATGGTATTCCACCAACGATATTAAAGATTAAAGAATATGGTGGACCAGATGTAAAAGAATATCAACCAAACTTTGATATACAACAGAGATTTACCAAAGCATTAGATTTCAAAGGAAGTCAATATGTTTTAAATAATTGGTGGACAAGTTCAAGAAAAAGTTTACGAGCACCAGATAGTATTCAATTTAGATTTAAAGCGGCATCAAGTTCTAATCAAGTTTTATTAGCCAAAGATGGTGATTTTGCAATAAGATTGTTAGATGAAGGTTCAACAACTGATAATAAAGGTAAAGTAGAATTTGTCATAAGTAGTTCCCTTCCATTAACAGGTTCCGTATCAGAGAGTGTAACTTCTTCTTTATTCCCAGTATTCAATAATGAGTTTTGGTCAGTTGGTGTTACAAGAGAATTAAGTAGTGGGTATGACCCAGAAGTAACAGCAGAATTTGATACAACATCAAGTATAAAGTATAATTTATATTTAAAACAATATGAATCTGGTAGAAGTAAAATACTTTACGATTCAGCAACATCAATGACATTAAGTGGTTCAACTACAGGTGATGCATCAGCTTCAGCTCATATAAATGGACAATGGACATCAAGTGGTAATTTCTATTGGGGTTCAACTGGTTCATTTGGAGATATGGGTGTAGAATTTACAGGTTCATTACAAGAGTTAAGACTTTGGAACGCTCCACTTACAGAATCAGCCTTTAATAACCACACAACCGCTCCAAAAGCAATTAATGGTAACCACACATCAGCATCATACACGGATTTGATATTTAGATTACGATTGGATGATAACAAAGATTTATCAACATCAACTGGATTAAATAATATATCACCAGACCAAGCGTTTACAGCCGATGTATTCCAATCTGGTAGTGCAATAGGATTTACAGCAAACACATTTAGTAATATTGAACAAGAAGAAAAAGCACTAACGCCAAATGTTGGGTATGGATTAAGTAATTCAAAAGTTCGTATAGAAAGAAGTTGGATACCAAGTGGTTCTGAATTATCAGTTGATTATAGAACAGAGGAAAGTTCTTATGATACATCACCATTAGACTCAAATAAACTTGGAGTATTCTTTTCACCAACAGATGTTGTAAATAGAGATATCATTGAGTCATTAGCTGATTTAGATTTTGACCAAGAGATTGGAGACCCAAGAGATGAACAAGAATATTTTTATAGAGGGTTAAACAAATTAGCAGAATCATACTTCCAAAAATATACAGGAACAAATAACTTTTGGGAATATATGAGATTGGTAAAATACTATGACCAAGCTATATATGAACAAATTAAAAAGGTAATACCAGCAAGAACTAAATTTAATTTTGGTTTATTGGTAGAACCAAACATTTTAGAAAGACCAAAAGAAGTAATTAGTAAATCACCAAGTGTAGAGAGTTTAGTATTAGAGGGTGAAATAAATGTTGGTATATTAGAAGCAACACAATCATTTAGAAGACCAGTGATATCAATAACTTCGTCAAGAGACGATTACTTTGGAGTAGTATCTGAAAGTTTCTTCCACGAACCTTCATTATATTTAATAAGTAGTGGTTCACTATCTTCATCATTAAATGATAACAGATATAAAGATTCGTTTATTAGAAGTTTAGTAACTGGTTCAATGACAGAGGGAATAAAATTACAAGATGTATTATTTACAGAAGCTCTTTCACCATTTATATCATCATCAGTAGAAAGTGAGAGAAGTGAAATAAGAGAAGTATTTTATACAAGTTCAGCCGCAGTTGGAGAAGCGGGAACAAATTCTATTCCAGTAAAATATGCTCCACTATCAAGTTCATTATCACACGCGTATTCATCATCATTTAAGAAAGCAGAATACACACCACTTTCAGATTATTTAGGTGGATATAGAAGAAGTAGATTTGAAGGAGTAAAAAATACAATAGATACCACATCCGATGGGGAATTACCTATTATAGTTAGTGCAACATCACCAACGGCGGTAATATCCAAACAAGTGGGTGAGGGTAAAAAATTAGAAGTAGTAAGAAAGAAATAATTTAATCAAAAATTTTGTTTTCATATATTTATAATTGACACCAAAGTGTTTCAGAATGAAATCAAAATTTAATCACAAATAGGAGTAATAATGGGAGTTTTAGACAATACAACCATAACAGTAGATGCTATCTTAACTAAAAAAGGTCGTGAGTTATTAGCACAAGGAGAAGGAAAATTTAAAATTACACAATTTGCATTAGCAGATGACGAGATTGATTACGGATTGTATGATATCACGCATCCTAATGGTTCAAATTTTTATGGAGCTGCAATAGAAAATATGAATCTATTGGAAGCTGTTCCAAACCAAACATTAGCAGTTAAATACTTTTTAACGAATGATGTTGGAGATGGAACAACTGGAGCTGTAGTAACAATTACAGGAGCTACAACAATCAATTCTGGAAATGTTGGAATATTTACAGCAACAACAAGTGGTTATCCAAGTGAATTGTATGATTGGACATTAGAAAGCACACAATATGCAACTCTTATAACAGTAGGTGGTAGAACAACTGCTCAGTCAGCAAAAGATGATGAATTTGGTTTAGGATACGCCAGTGGTGGTGGAGGTGGTGGAACATCTACATCAAGTGCTACGGGAGTAGAAGTAAGTGTTAGAGCTAAATCTGCTGCAGTTCTTGGTGGACAAGATAGACAAGTTGTTCTTAAAGCTGTAGGTAAACAAAGTGGTCAACCTAAAACTGTAACAATTGATTTAGTAAGAAATTAAGGAGATAAAAAATGAGTTACCAAAGTAGATTAGATGAACAGAACGACATAGTAAGAGAAGTAGGTTCTACTATATCGTCAGGAATTTGGTCAGAAGGAGCAACATCTTTGACTTCCTTTTTCACATCATCAGTTCAATCAGGTTCAAATGGTGCATACTATATGCAAGTATTTAATAAAGATGTATCGGACGCATCATCACAAAAACAATTCTCAATTCTATATGGACATAAAGGTGGTAGTGGTTCATTAGGAAAACCTGGAACAGACGGAAACAGAGAAACAGCAGTTGTTTATGGACAAATGTTAAATTTAACACAACCACCAGAAACAGAGTTGTTTACATTTAATAGTGATGTAGAAGTAACAAAGCAACATATCTTCGCAATATCAATTGACAGAAGTCGTATGAGAGAAAAAGTTGACCCAGGAAATTGGGAAATAAAACTTGGTAACTCTGGAAGTGCGGCCGGACACTTTGTTAGTTTAATTGATGATAGTTCTACAAACACGGCACCGATTAACGCAAACGGAGTAACAGAATTTAATGTTGTAACTGGTTCTATACAAGGTGGTTCAACAACAATTCATACAGCAGCCGCTTCAATGGGTTCATCAACAGGTTCTTATGGTAAGTTTTATCCAGATTTTGGATTGATTATTTTAAATGCTCACGCATTAACATTATCACAACTTGGAACTTTAGGTGGAAGTATATTAGGTTCTGCTGATACATTTGGAATTTCAGGTCCACTACTAGCTCTTAACACTGGTTCTAATGAACTATTACCAGTTGGTTCAAGTTCTTTATCAAGATTTTACGGAGCATTAAGTTCTGGTTCATTATTCCAAGCTCGTAGAGAAGAAGTAGTAAGTTCAACTCATTACTTTTGTAGAGTTAGAAATAGTGAATTTAATCATAGTAATAATCCAACTTATGTTTCAAGTTCTGGTGATATAAAAATTGAGTCATTTAAAAGTGACCCTAAAACTTATATTACGACTGTAGCATTATATGGTGATGAAGTGGGAGAACCATTAGCAATAGCAAAACTAAGTCAACCAGTATTAAAATCAAAATCAAGAGAAGCACTTATTAAAGTTAAATTAGACTTCTAATAGGAGATATCATAAATGGGTATCTACAAAAATTTAAACCCGGAAGATGTATCACTTAGGTCATTTGAAGTTCATAAAGAGTTTACATTCTCAAACAACGATAGTGGGAGTGGTGTTTATGGAATTCGTGCAATAAGTGGAAGTATTCACAATTTCCAACATTCAACAGCAAATTCACAAAGTTTTGGGGTATATAATTCCCTTTCATCATCAGTAGGAAAAAATCCTTATTGGGCAACATTTTATGAATCACCAATGTATTTCACAATAAACAATATGTTCTATCGTGATTTAAATATTGTAGATAGTTCAGAAGTTGATTTATCACATTGGGAACAATCAGAATCACCTAAGAAAGCAATCGTATCATCATCAAACCCAGATTTCCCTAATAGATTTACACACAATTATTCATCACGAATATTACACGATTCAGCATCAATTATCACCATACCAAGAAAATTCTATGGTGAGAAAATAAAACCAAAATCAGTAACAATAACAGACGAGAGTTTAGGATTCACATTGACTTTAAAAGACGATGGATTGGGTAACCTATACGACAATAATTATTCAGCATCATTTACACAAGCCTCAGAATCATCACTTGGTTCTACACAATTAAGTGGTAGGATTGTAGGTAATGTTATGTATAGTCACGGACTAATTGTTATTACAGATACTGGTTCATATAAAGATGTGGGTAATACTGGTGGTAGTGATGGTTGGGAAGTAACTTTTAAAGGAACACAAACTATTCACGAAAGAGAAATTCAATGTACCGTAGAAAAGGGTGAATTTACAAAAAGCACAAATGTCACATTAACACCTGGAAATAGTGGTAGTTTCCCATTACCAGCAAACTTTATGTCAGGTAGTTTCTCAACAAGACATTTAAATTTAAGACCAGCATGGCCAGCGAGTTCATCATACAACGATGAGGGTTATAAAGGAACTGGTTCTTTATTAGACATAGTAACAGGTTCAGAGTTCTCACCTTATGTAACTACTATCGGTTTATTTGATGACCACCAAGATTTAATAGCTATTGGAAAATTAGCTAAACCTATTAAAAACGATAAAGAAATGGATATTAGTTTTATCGTAAGATTTGATGTGTAATAAAATAAGTTACACATATTTATTTACAACGGAGATATAGATATGCCTAACAGAGGAGCCAAAGATAGAAAAGCAAGAAGACAGAAGTTAAATACTAAATGGGCTCGCGAAGGTAGAACAGCTATTCAACATAAGAAATGGAAATCAAAACAACCACAAGGTCAAACAACGGGATTTGGTAGAAGATAATGTCTGAAGTTTTTAAAGCAAAATCAAAAGAAACTGGTAGAATTGTAACATATCAGTCTAAAGATGCAAGAGATAAAGCAATCAAAGCTGGTCGTTCTACACAAATTCAAAAAAAACAAACAACAAAAAAATCAAATATATTTACACCTAAATTTAAAACACCTAAACTTGACTTTTCTAAAATAAAACTACCAGATATTGGTGCAAGAGTAAAAAAAGAAAAAGAAATTCATAATAGTTTTGTAGACAAAGATAGAAAACCAAATATTGTGAATGGAGTTGATATAGTAAAAAAA
>VMHT01117974.1_pt1 | contig 18423 bp, 21 predicted proteins | sample 4693611 | NCBI WGS metagenome assembly VMHT01 (sample SAMN12280063, study PRJNA550983) | marine metagenome | isolation source: seawater sampled from same location over 5 years 0.02-0.2 micron viral filtrate | place: USA: collected off the coast of southern California halfway between the port... ...
AGCGAAGCTATTCAAAGAAGATGTAAAAACTTACAAAAAAATAACTTAGATCTCCCCGAAGTTATATTGTTAGATGGAGGAAAAGGACAATTAAATAGTGTTAAAAAAAATCTTGATAAAAAATTTTTAGAGAAAATAAAAATAATTTCTGTTTCAAAGGGTCCAAATCGAAAAGAAAAATATGACATCTTACATTCCGAAAAAAGCAATTATGAACTTACTCATAAAAGTGAAATATCGAAGCTTATTCAATTGGTTAGAAATGAATCTCATCGATTTGCTATTAACCATCACAGAAAAAGAAGATCTAAGGAAATGTTTTCATCTAGTTTGGATGGAATAGTTGGACTAGGACCTAAGTTAAAAATTGATCTGGTTAGACATTTTGGTGGCGTAGATAAAGTTTCTGAAGCAACACTAGATGACTTAAAGTTAGCACCTGGCATAGGTGAAAGTAAAGCTAAAAAAATCTTTTACTATTTAAAGAACAATTAAATGAATCTCCCAAATATCTTATCTATTTCTCGTATATTGCTTTTAATTCCAATTATTTTCTTTTTTGAACTCGGTTGGTACTTGTTTTCAACTTTTGTTTTTGTAATTGCCGCCATTACAGACTTTTTAGATGGTTATTTTGCCCGCAAGAATAACCAAAATTCAGATATAGGAGCTTTGCTAGACTTGCTAGCTGATAAGCTTTTTGTATCAATTTTATTGATTTGGATTACTTTCAATTTTAATAACATAGCTATCTTAATTTCATCAATCCTTATAATATCCAGAGAAATTTCTATCAGTTATATAAGAATGTATTTTCTTTCTTTGTCAGGGGAAATAAAAGAAACCAAGTCTGACAAAACCGGAAAATATAAGACCACATCACAAATGATTGGGCTTGGACTTATTCTAGCTTCTCCTTTAACACCAAATTTTATTTTTAACTTTAGTTTAGTTTTGATTTTTTTTAGTGCATTAATATCTTGGTACTCTCTTATAAAGTATTTAAAAAAATGGATTGTTTAAACCAAATATATACAATAGCGAAGCGGCTGAGTGGCAGAGTGGTCATGCAGCGGATTGCAAATCCGTCCACGCCGGTTCGATTCCGACCTCAGCCTCCACATTAAGGGAAATATATAAAGAAGATATTATGAATAAAGTTTCGGTTAGTGGGGGTTTTGACCCTGTCCACATAGGTCACGTACAAATGTTGGAAAAGGCTAAGGCTTTAGGCGATCATCTGACTGTAATTTTGAACTCAGATAAATTTCTCCTTGAAAAAAAGGGCTACATATTCATGCCCTACAATGAAAGGAAAAAAATTCTCTTAGGATTCAAAGCGGTTGATGAAGTAGTTAAGTGCATCGATAAAGATAATACCGTAAGAGAAACCTTAAAAAAAATGAAAAAAGAAAATCTTGTAGATATATTTGCCAATGGTGGCGATAGAAAAAATATACAGGATATTCCTGAGTACGAAATTTGTAAAGAAAATGGAATAAAGATGATTTTTGGAGTAGGGGGGGGAAAGATCCAATCAAGCTCAAAATTGGTTAGTAAGTTTAATAATTATCGTGAGGAAAGGCCTTGGGGCTTTTTTGAAAATCTTTTAGAAGAAAAAAACTATAAAGTTAAGAAGTTAGTAATACTACCAAAAGGCAAGATAAGTTTTCAATTTCATAATCTAAGGAAGGAAAATTGGTATGTGGTTAAAGGTACTGGAAAAGTATTTATTGAAAATAAAGTTTATCCCTGCAAGAAAGGCTCTTCTTATGAAATAAAAAAAAGACAGAAACACAGCATTGAAAATACAGGAAGATTTCCTCTTGAAATTATAGAAATTCAGTCAGGTCCAAAATTAGTTGAAGAAGATATAGTCAGGCTTCAGGACAAATATGGTCGAGCTTAATAAAGTTACAAAAGCAATAATTCCTGTAGCTGGCCTTGGTACAAGAATGTTACCTGCAACAAAAGCAGTTCCAAAAGAGCTTTTACCCATTCTAGATAAGCCGCTTATCCAGCATGTTGTAGAGGAGGCAGTAATGGGTGGAATCAAGGAGATTGTATTTGTTACAAGAAGTGGTAAAGAGGCTATTGAAAATCATTTTGATAGTAATTTTGAACTTGAATCTATTTTAAAAATTTCCGGCAAGCAAAGAATTCTAAAAAAATTTCCAAAAAATACGTTGAAAAATATTTCAATGATTTCGGTGAGACAGGAAAGTCCTTTGGGTCTTGGACATGCTATTTTGATGGCTAAAAAAACATTGCAAAAAGACGAACCTTTTGCGATTTTCTTACCAGATGAATTTTTAATCTCAAAAGGAAAGACATCCGATTTTCAAAAAATGATGAAAAGCTTTAAAGCCACAGGAAAAGGTCAGATTCTTTCTGAAAAGATAAAAACCTCAATGGTTTCAGAATATGGAATTATTAAATTTAAACAGAATTCGTCCTCTCGACAAGAAGATAAGAATATCTTAGAAATTATAGAAAAGCCTTCTCCCTTAAAGGCTCCTTCAAATTTTAGAGTTGTAGGGAGGTATATCTTGCCTTATAAAATAATGCATTATTTAGAAAAATTAAAACCTGGAAAAGATAATGAAATTCAACTTACGGACGCTTTAAAGGCTTTAATAAAAAACAAAGATTATGTCTTTAACGCTATCATGAGCGAATCACAAATTTTTGATTGTGGCTCTTTAAAAGGTTTTCTAGGTGCTAATATAGTATTAGGATCAAAAGATATCGAAATGAAAAGATATCTAAGGAGGTTAATCTAAAAATCAAGCCCAGGTGGTGGAATTGGTAGACACAAGGGACTTAAAATCCCTCGAAGGCGACTTCGTGCCGGTTCAAGTCCGGCCCTGGGTACCAAATTTAGTAAATTATGGATGATTTGATAGAAAAAAAAGATGAAACCTTGTCTAAAAGCAAGGAAACAGATCTCATTGAAATTTTACAAATTCTTTGGTCTAAAAAACTTCAGATTCTATTCTTTACAATTTTTATTTCGGTTTTTTCTGGATTTTTTACCTTTTTCTTAAGCGATATATACAAAAGCGAAGCAGTCTTAGCTGCTGCAAATGATGGGGAAGATTTATCATCTTTGCCAGACTCCCTTGGTAGCTTGGCTGGATTAGCAGGAATTTCCCTAGGAGATATAGGTGGAAATAAAGTTTCAGAGGCATTGGAAATAATGGTATCACTAAATTTTTTTGAAAGATTAATGTCAAAAAATAATTTGTTCTATGAACTTAATGCTTCTAAAGGATGGAATAAAAACTCTGCTGAATTAATAATTGACCCAAAAGTATTTGATTCAAAAAATCAAAAATGGATAAGCAAAAAAAATTTTACAATTAATGGGAAACCTTCTCTTCAATCTGCACATAGAGAATTTTTAAAGAAATTTAAAGCCATAAAAAGTAATTCTAATGGCTTCGTAACTCTTTCAATGGAACATTACTCACCAATAGTTGCTCAGAAAACTTTAACTACTGCAGTAGAAGAAATAAATAAACTGATCAGAGATGAAGACATCAATTTAGCTGAAAATTCAATTTCTTTTTTAAAACTTGAAGCTAGTAAAACCTCAATAAGCGAAGTAAAGAGGGGAATTTATGGCCTTATAGAAGCTCAAGTAGAAAAAATTGCACTAGCTAATGCGTCTCCCGATTATGTCTTTAAAATTTTATCTAAACCTATTGCGCCAGAAAAAAAATTCAAATATTCTAAATTATTAATCATACTAACCAGTTCTTTGTTTGCTTTATTTTTTTCAATAATCTATTTCACAATAAAAGAAAAAAGTCCTTATAAATACTTATGAAAAAAGCTCTCATTACAGGTGTTACTGGTCAGGATGGATCATATCTTGCTGAATTTCTCATTAAGAAAGGATACAAGGTTCATGGTATTGTCAGAAGGTCATCTTCTATAAATACATCAAGGATAGACCATATTTATGAAGAACCATTTTCTAAAAATAAATCACTTACTCTTCATTATGGAGATATGACAGATAGCTCTAATATAACTGACCTCATACAAACAATTAAACCCGATGAAATTTATAATTTAGCCGCTCAGTCACATGTTGCAGTCAGCTTCAAGACCCCAGAATACACAACGAATGTTGATGCTTTGGGGACGCTACGAATTTTAGAGTCAATTAAGTCCTTGGGATTATCAAAAAAGACAAAATTTTATCAAGCATCATCATCGGAGCTTTATGGACTGACACAAAAAACTCCTCAGAATGAAGAAACTCCTTTTTATCCTAGATCGCCATATGCAGTAGCCAAACTATACGCATATTGGATAACTGTAAACTACAGGGAAGCATATGATATTTTTGCTTGTAATGGCATTTTATTTAATCATGAGTCTCCTAGAAGAGGAGAAACTTTTGTTACTAGGAAGATAACCAAAGGACTTTCAAAAATAGCTTTGGGAATGGAAGACTGTTTGTACATGGGAAATCTCAACGCAATGCGCGACTGGGGACACGCTGAAGATTATGTTGAAATGCAATGGCTAATGCTTCAACAAGATAAACCTGAAGATTTCGTAATTTCAACTGGAAAGCAACATTCAATAAGAGAATTCATCTTGTGGTCTGCAAAAGAATTAGGTATCAGCTTAACTTTTAAAGGGAGCGGTATGAAGGAGCTGGGTATTGTAAAGTCAGTTGATAATAATAAATGTAAAAATTTAAAGAAAGGAGATGCTATCATAAAAGTTGATGCAAGATACTTTAGGCCCACTGAAGTTGACTCTTTGTTAGGTGATTCTTCAAAAGCACACAAATTATTAGGCTGGAAACCAAAAAAAACAGCAAAAGAATTGTGCGCTGAAATGACACGTAAAGATTATAAAATTTGTTTAGAAGAATTATCTAAAAAAAATAAATATCATTAATGAAAAAAATATTTGTTACTGGTCATCAAGGCATGGTCGGCAGTTCATTATTAAAAGAGCTATCTAAGAAAGATAATGTGGAGATTATAACTGCGACTAAAAAAACTTTGGATCTAACCGACCAAAAAAAGGTTGAAAAATTTCTAAATAAAAATAGACCTGATGAAGTTTACCTATCGGCTGCAAAAGTCGGCGGCATCTCAGCAAATAACAGTTATCCTGCAGACTTTATTTCTATAAATCTAAAAATTCAGATCAATGTGATAATGTCATCTTTTGCAAATGATACAAAAAAGCTTCTTTTTTTAGGATCTTCATGTATTTATCCAAGACTATCAAATCAGCCAATTAAAGAGTCCTATCTTTTGACTGGAGATTTAGAAGAAACAAATGAACCCTATGCAATTGCAAAAATTTCCGGTCTAAAACTTTGTGAATCACTTAATCGTCAATATGGAACTGATTTTAGGTCAATTATGCCAACAAATTTATATGGACCACGAGATAATTTTCACGATAAAAATAGTCATGTTATTCCTGGTTTAATAAAGAGAATTCATGATGCAAAAATCAATAAAAAGAAAAGTGTGAAAATATGGGGTACGGGAAAGCCAAAAAGAGAGTTTCTTTTTGTGGATGATTTGGCTAAGGCTGCTATATTCTTAATGGATTTACCAAAATCTAAATTCTATGGCGAAAATAAATTTAAAAATTCCCACATCAATGTTGGCACTGGTTTAGATATTACAATCAAAGAATTAGCATTTTTAATTCAAAAAGAAATTGATTATCAGGGAGAACTTCTTTTTGATACCTCTATAAGCGATGGCACGCCAAGAAAACTTCTAGATATTGATAAACTAAATTCTCTTGGTTGGAAACACCAAACTAACCTAAAGGAAGGTATAAAAAAAACATATTTATGGTTTTTAAATAATACTGATAAGGTGAGAGCGTAACTTATGAAATACTCAGCAAAAGTTTTTTTAATGGGGGGCTTAGGTAATAATCTTTTTCAATTTGCTCGCGCTATTGATTTAAAAAAAAATAATTACGAAGTAGAAGTTTTTTATCTATCAAACAGAAATTTATCTCTTTTAAAAATAATCGGACATACAGTTCGGGAAGATTTTCATCTTATAAAAGATATTCTAGATAACTTAAATATTAAGCATTCTGAAGCGAAAACGTTGGATTTGATAAAGCTGTTTTTTATATATTTAAAAAAGCAGATTGGTTTTAAATCAGTGTTTGATATGTCAAAACAACATTTGAAAGAAATTAAAAAAAAAAATTTATTGATGCAGGATATTTTCAGTCATTAAATCATTTATCTTTAGAAAGTATTAATATAATCGCAAGCCAACTCATTACAATATTCAATCTATGCGAAACTCAGTCTAAAAATGAAATAACCTTGCACTATAGAACAACCGACTCAAATCCCCTTAATAGGCCTAATCAAGGTGAACTCTTAAATTTCATAAATTACACTAAACAAAATAACTTAAAAATTAAAGTTGCTACTGACGACAAAAAAAAGACTTCTAAAGTTTTCCATAAATTAAATGTTGAACCAAGTTTCGTATCAGATGACCCAATAGAAGATTTTAAATACCTTTCATCCAGTGTAAATCTTTTCTTGTCTAATTCATCTTATGCATTTTGGGCAGCAATGTGTTCAAAAAATCTTAACCAAGATACTAATTTTTTTGCAACTAAATCTTGGGAGTATGAAGACTTCATAAAGATGAATTATTTCGAGTAATTTTAAGTTCATGATCTATCTGATTTCTTTTATCAGCCCTTTTATTTCTTTGTTTAATTTCTTAATACAAATTCTTTTAGTCAGAAGTTTTGGTTTAGGGGAGAAGCTTGATATTTACTTTCTAACTTTAAGTATTCCATTTTTTCTATATCAAATTGTTCATGCTGGATTTACTTTTGGGATTATGCCAATTCTTAGTAATGATAAAACCAAAGAAAATAATTTTTATATATATCAAATGTTTTTAATTCTTTGCTTTCTGATTGCCTTTTTATATTTTCTTGCAAGTTTTTTTATTACATATCAAATTAATTTTTATAAAATTTTCAATGATTTAGATCTTGAGGAGTTTAAATTTTCTTTTGCTTTGGCATGGATATATGGAGCCTTTGCAATTATCCTCGCATCGCTAGGTACTTTATATATATCTGAGAAGAAATATATTCTTGGAGTGTTGTTACCATTTGCTCCGCAATTTGGATTATTTTTAGCTTTAATTTTATTCGGGAAAAACCTTGATGTATCCCATTTGATTTTTTCTTCAATAATTGGTTCTTTTTTTGGAATATTATTTTTTTCAAAAAGTATCTTAATCTACTTGAAATCTTTATTTCATTTAGAATTTTCTAAAATTTCTCTAAAGCCTTTTTTTAATGCAATGCTATATGCAGGCGTGGGATCAAGTATTTTTGGTTCTTATGTTTTTATTGATTCTTTACTTGGACCAGCTTTTGGAACAGGAGTGCTTACTTCTTTGGGCTACTCTCAGAGGATAATCATAGGCTTTGGAGGTATTGCAATTTTAGGTCTTTTTACTGTCGCTGTTCCAGAATTAAAAGAGAAATTATACGAAGGTGCTTGGATAGGTTTTTATAACCATTTAAAAAAGCTTCTAACCAAAGCGTTTATTTTCTCAGTAATTTTGTCTTTATTTATGTATCTTTTTATTGATATTTTTATCGACGTATTTTTTATATCTGAAAAGTTTAGTCAATCAAATGCTTTAATACTGGCTGGTTTGATAAAATATATGCTGCCAGGAATGACAGCGATGCTTCTTGCTAATATTTGTTTAAAAGCTTTATTTTGTATGGATAAAATCAAAACAATAACAGTTTTTATCGGAATTTTTTGGCCTGTTTCTTATATCTTTTTTATAAATTATTTTAAAAATTTTGGCGCCTTTTCGTTTGGAATTTCATATTCGATAAGTTGGATATCTTTAACTACAATGATTTGTTTATACTTATTAATTAGAGTGAAAAAAGAAATCAAACAAAACAATTATTTTCAAAGAAAGTAATTAAAAATGAAAAATAACTTCTTTAACTTCTCAATTTTTCTTATTTTCTTGCCTATTATTTTTAGTTTAATTGACTTTGTATCAGTTTATTCTTCCTATGATAGAAATTCTATCGAAGCGTACGTAAGTATAGATTTTTTTTCTTCTTTGATTTATCTATTTTATGCAATTCTTTTTGGAGCTATTTCATTTTTATCATTTTTATTCTTTTCTTCTTCTTTTAATAAGAGATTAACTTTAAATAAATCTTTAAATGAGAATTCAATAGATAATGCATTAAAGTTTTTTTCATTGATTTTTTTTATACTTTCTTTGGTCGGCTTTTACAGAATTTATACTTTCGGTTTATTAAATTTTTTTTTGGCAGCTAGAGAAGGGCTAACCTCTATTGGTCCGATAATATATTTCACCATCATAATGTGGCCCCTTGTCCTTGCTGAAAGATTCTTCAAGAAAGGAGCTACATTTTTTAATATTCTTTCCCTAGCAATTCTTATTTTTCTAAATCTTATTACTGGATTTAGGTTAATACTAGTTTGGGGCCTGGCAGTCCTAGTAATTTTCAATTGGCAATACTTTATTTCTTTGTCAAATTTCAAGAAATTTACTTTCATAGTAGCCTTTTTATTTATTTCATTTCTGTATCAAACCTTCAGGAGTATAACCTCTGGCGAAGATACAACTTTTTTTAGTTTTTATGGATTGATTAATTCTTTAAACAGAACATATCCTCTTCATTATTTAGATTTAATATTTCAGAGTGAAACGAATCTTCATTTTTTTGATATTCTATTTTTTTGGTTGAATCCATTATTTATCTTTTTTAATTCACTTGGCTTACAATTGGAACAAACAGTGAACTTAAATTTTTATGTTCAAGAAGTTTCTACTCCTCTTTTTAAAGATTATTTAGCTTTTAGAGGAACTCCTACCTACGAAGCTACTGGTATATCAATTTCAATTGTGAGCTTTTCATTTTTGTTTAGTAATTTTATAGGCTATTTACTTTTTTCTATTTCTTATGGTTTCTTTATTTCTTTAGGATCTATTTTTAGCAGTCAAGAATCCTATATTTTAAAGATTTTAGGAGGTACTCTGCTAGTAGGTTGTTTATTTTGTAATGAATCAGTAACAGTCTCTACTCAATTATTAGTTTTCTCTTTTGTTTTTATAGTTTTCTTTGTTTTTTTTGTTTTATTTATCACTTTACTTCCCACTTTTAAAAGAAAAAAGAATCGAATTTATACATCTAATATATAATTATTTTTGTAAAAATTTTTTCATTACTTTTCAATAAAATATTTAACTAATGAATATATGGCTCATTAATCCTTATGGACCAATTCCTAATGAAAATTGGAGAGATTATAGCTTCACCATTTTTGGAAAAGCCTTGTCACAAAAAGGTTATAAAGTAACATGGTGGACATCAAATTTCTCACACCATTTCAAAGAGCATAGAAGTAAGGAATTAAAAGAAATCTCAGTTACAAAAAATTTTAGTATAAAACTCATTCCTTCTCCTTCTTATAAAAAAAACATAAGTATTAGAAGAGTATTTAGAGACTGGGTATTTTCTTATAAAACCTATAATTTAGGAAAAAAAGAGACAAGACCTGATTTGATAATTTATTATGAGTCTCCATTAAATTTTGGTTATGCAGGTCCTGCTCTTGCAAAATTTCATAATTCAAAATTAGTTTATGATCAAATGGATTTATGGCCAGAATTAATAATTAATTCATTCCCTAGCTTTTTACATCCTTTATTCAACTTTATTTTTTTACCAGTTTTCATTAAGAGGAAAAAAATTTTTAATAGTTTGAATGGAGTAATTGCATTGGCAAAACCTTATCTAAATGAAGCTTTTAAAGTAGCACCTTCATTAAAATCTAAACCTCATGAAGTTATCTATAACGGAATCAGCGTTAAAGAATTTAGAAAGAAAAATGAAGATGAAGCATTAGATCCCATTTTAGATAAAAAAAATAAAATAAAAATAATCTTTGCAGGCTCATTAGGACCTTCCTATGATATTGAGTCTATTTTGAAAGTTGCAAAAAAACTAGAATATGAAAACCCCGAATTCCATTTTTTAATTGCAGGAGATGGACCTAAAAAGAAAATGGTTCTTCAACAAGAAAAGAAACTAAGTAATCTTTTTTATTTAGGAAACCTCAAACCATCTAAACTATCAGAGGTATTGAGAAAGTGTGATGCAGGTCTGTTAGCTTATGCTAGTAATTCAAATGTTGAAATGCCTGATAAGTTTTATGATTATTCTGCTGCTGGGATTGCAATGATCTGCTCTCTAAAAGGAGAGGTATCAAAAAAAATTAAAAAATTTAATGCAGGTAAGCAATATAGCGCTGGAAATGCTACTTCTTTGGAATCTGTTATAAAAAATGTTTGTTTAAATAAAGATGAATTAAACAATTATAAGAAAAACTCATATGACTGTGCTTACAAGTTTAGTAGTGAGGAGCAAAATTTAAAATTATTGAATTTTGTTGAAAAGATTATAAGAAGCTAACATTAGAAAACACTTCAAAAATATCTTTTCCTACAAATGTTATAATTTCTAAATACGAAAGATAAATGACCTGGAAAATACCTTTATTCAAATTAAATTATGATCAGGAAGAAGAAAAAGCTGTAAAAAAAGTTTTATCTTCAGAATGGTTAACAATGGGTGAAGAAACTATATCTTTTGAAGAATATTTCAGCAGCTTTTTAGGAAAAAACATTTATTCTGTTGCAGTTTCAAGCGGAACTGCATCGATGCACCTCGCTCTTATGAGCTTAAATCTTAAAAAAAAAGATGAGGTTATCATTCCTGCTCTTACATTTGTCTCTGATGCAAATACAGTCTCAATTTGTGGTGGAACCCCAATTCTGGCAGATTCTAAATCATCTGAGGATTGGAATGTATCACTGAATTCTATAAAAGAAAAATTCTCCAAAAACACAAAGGCCATAATCGTAGTACATTTTGCAGGTTATCCCTGTTCTGAAATAAAAGAAATTTCACAGTTTTGTAAGAAAAATAATCTAACTTTGATTGAGGATGTAGCTCATGCTCCTGGAGCCTCAATTTTTGGAAAAAAATGTGGCACCTTTGGAGATTATGGATCTTTTTCCTTTTTCAGTAACAAAAATATTGCAGTAGGCGAAGGAGGGATGATAACAACAAAAAATAAAAGACTTTATAAAAAAGTAAAGTTTATTAGATCACATGGCATGAGTTCTCTTACACTAGATAGACATAAAGGCCGCTCTTTTTCGTATGATGTTCTGCATATTGGTCTAAACTATAGAATTGATGAAATCAGATCTGCTTTAGGAAGGGTACAATTAAGAAAACTAAATAAAGCAAATATTAAAAGAAAGCTTTTAACAGAAAGATATATAAAAAATTTAGGAAATTCCGAAATATTAATTCCCTTTACTAAGCAACCTAAAAGTTCAATTTCTTCATATCATATTATGCCCATACTACTCTCTGAAAACTCTTCGAGAGAAAGTGTAATGAAAAAACTTAAAAAAAATGGTATTCAATCCAGTATTCATTATCCTCCATTTTGGAATTTTTCCGCTTACAAAGGAAAGTTTTCCCAAAAAGATTCTCCAAATACAGCAAAAATTTGTCAGAATGAATTGACACTCCCCTTGTATCCATCAATGAAATTAGATGATGTAGATTATGTATCTGAAGTATTAATAAATTCCATATGAACATTGATGAATTCGCTTCAGACATTTTAAAAAGAAAAAATTCCCTATTTTCTCAAGATGTTTCTGACTTTGACCTTAGAAACAAAAATACTTTTGAAAATTCAAATTTTCTTGTCATTGGTGGTGCTGGCTCAATTGGCCAAGCTGTAACAAAAGAAATTTTTAAAAGAAATCCAAAAAAACTTCACGTAGTCGATATTTCTGAAAATAATTTGGTAGAACTAGTTAGAGATATAAGAAGTTCAGTAGGATACATCGAAGGAGAATTCAAAGCCTTCGCTATTGATTGTGGAGAACTAGAATTTGAAGCTTTACTTCTTAATGAAAATTATGATTATGTTTTTAACCTTTCAGCTCTCAAACACGTCAGAAGTGAAAAAGATCCTTACACTTTAATGAGAATGGTTAATGTGAATATTCTTAATACCATAAAGACAATAAAAATTTTAAAAAATAAGGGAGTAAAAAAATATTTTTCCGTATCAACCGATAAGGCCTCTAACCCAATTAATATGATGGGAGCAAGTAAAAGAATAATGGAGCTTTTTCTCTTTGAAGAAAGTAATTTTATAAATATTTCAATGGCAAGATTTGCAAATGTTGCGTTTTCAGATGGATCTTTATTGCATGGATTTAACCATAGGTTTTTAAAGGGACAGCCTCTTTCAGCTCCAAAAGATATTGAAAGATATTTTATTACTCCAAAAGAATCTGGTGAACTATGTTTATTATCCTGCCTGCTAGGTGGAAATAAAGATATTTTTTTTCCAAAACTAAGTAGAGAAAATGATTTGTTTAATTTCTCTGATATTGCTCAAAGATTTCTAAAATCAAAAGGGTTTGAGCCGATTATATGTTCATCTGAGGAAGAAGCTAGAAATAAATTTTCAATATTTTTCAAAGAAAATAAATGGCCTTGTTATTTTTTTTCATCCAACACAACAGGAGAAAAAAGCGAAGAGGAATTTTACACTACAGATGAAAAAATAGACCTAAATAAATTTAATAAAATAGGAATCATTAAGAATGAAGAAGGTACTAAAAAAGAAAAATTAATTAAATTTTTGGAAAAGATAAATAAATTTAAACTAAATAAAAACTGGACACGGCAGGAAATAATAGAGTCTTTCAATCAGATTCTTGAAAATTTTGATCATCTAGAAGAGGGAAAATTTCTAGATGATAAAATGTGATATGACTCGTATTTTTGATTTAGTTCTTTCTTTGACGGCTCTATTAATTCTTCTTCCGTTTATATTTTTTCTGTTAATTCTTTTAAGGATAACTGGCGAAGGTAAGATTTTATTTTTTCAAGAAAGAATAGGAAAGAATGGTGAAGAGTTTAAAGTAATAAAATTTGTAACAATGCTCGAAAATAGCCCAAATATAGGAGCAGGCAGTATCACTGAAATCAACGACCCTCGGGTGTTACCTCTTGGAAAAATTCTACGCAAAACAAAGATTAATGAAATTCCCCAACTATTAAACGTTATTAAAGGAGATATGAGTTTAATTGGGCCAAGACCGCACGTGAAAAGAGATTTAGATGGAGTCAACCAAGAAGTTTTGAAAGACGTTCTAAGTGTAAGGCCTGGTTTAAGCGGCGTAGCTTCTATTGTTTTTAGAGATGAAGAAAATATAATTCATAATGCTGAAAATGGACGAGCTTTCTATGATGAACATATTGCCCCTTATAAAGCAGAATTAGAGTTATGGTTTGTAAAGCAGAATAAAAATTTAATTTATTTTCCTCTAATATTCTTTACAATTTTACAAGTATTGAACCTACAGCCTTTAAATATTTTTAATTTTTTTTCTCTACCAGCAATACCTTCCAAGCTCAAAAAATTCCTCTAATTTTACATAATCATTAAATAGATGTTTCTTTATAAATTTTTTAAAAATCTTTTTTTTAGAAGGAAAAACATTTTCTATGTTGATACGAAAGAAAAATTTGATATTGCTTTAGATCTTATATGCCAACATAAGGAGATTGGAATCGATACTGAATTTGACTGGAGAACAACTTATTTACCTAAATTATCTATCATCCAAATTTCAACTCGCAAAAATATCTTTATCATTGATTGCTTATCTCTAAATAATTTTAAAAAACTAAAAATAGTATTGGAAGATAAAGAAATATTAAAAATATTTCACTCTGTCAGAAGCGATTCTACAGTTTTATCAAAGTGCTTAGGTATTTTTGTAAATAATGTTTTTGATATCCAACAGGCAGAAAAAGAAATTTCAAATGGAGACATAAAAAGTTACGGCTTTATTGTAAATAAGTACTTGAATATTTTTTTAAAAAAGGGCGAGACAAATTCAAATTGGCTAAAAAGACCTTTATCAGAAAAACAATTAAGCTATGCATCAGAAGATGTTGATTTTTTAATACATATTTTTCACATTCAAAAAAAAATTCTTTCTCAAGAAAGGCTAGCAAAAACATTTAAACAGTCAAATTTAGAATTGAATTTAGGTAATCAAAGTTTAGGCAAACTAAGACTAAAAAAAAGAATAAAAAAACTGTCAAAAAAAGAGCAAAAAATCTTTATTTGGCGAGAAAATCTAGCTATGAAAGAGAATGTCCCGCCCAATTTTATTTTTAAAGAAAAACATGTTTCTTTTCTAGCAAAATTAATCTCAAAAAAAAATCATATTACGAGATCAACTCTTCTAAAAATAATAGGTGATACAAAATATGTAGAAGAATTTATATTAAAATTTAGTTAAATGTTTTGGACTCTTTATATTCTATTATCTGTCACTTTGATATTTGCATTATCTAAACTTTTTAAAAATATTTATTTAAAATTAGTGTTTTGTAATTTACTTTTAGCCTTATTCTTAGGAATCTGGTTTATCCAGCCTGGATCTGACGAAATTGCACCCATACTATCTATTTTTTTACTAGAGATTTCTATTTTAGAAAGTAATGGTATCTATAGGCTTTATAGGCCTTTTTTTACTCTTTTTGTTATTTCTCTTATCATTACAACAATTTATAGATATTTCAGAACTAAAAACTAATCGTTTTTACACTAAGAGTTGCTAAATCAATTACTCCAATTTTATTTTTTCCTTTCATGAATCCGGCACACTCACCAGGATTAAAAATTATTGATTTTTGGACTTTTTCAAGCCTGTACCTATGAGTATGACCATGCAAAATAAGATCGTTATCTTTATGCATTTCAGAAGTTATCAAATCAGGATGGTGAAGAACTACAATTTTTACATTATCGAGTTTTTCATAAAGAGGTTCTTCAAATATATTACAGTTAAAATCTTTAGCCGCTTCTTCTAAACCAGATTTTTCGTCTACATCATTATTACCAATTATTGCTTTCAAAGGACATTTTAACTCTCTAAAAGCCGTGAGTGATTTAGGAAGAGATATATCTCCAGTATGAAAAACTAAGTCTGTATTATTTTGGTTAAAAATCCTACAGATTTCAGAGATGTTTTTTAAATTATTATGCGTATCGCCTGTTACGCCAATAATCACTGAATTAGACTTTCTCTAAAATATGAATTCCACATGCGGTTCCTAAACCAATAACATGAGTCATACCTAGCTTAGCCCCTTCAACTTGCCTATTTCCTGCTTCGCCTCTTAAATGAGTACAAACTTCATAAATATTAGCAATTCCAGTAGCTCCTAAAGGGTGACCTTTCGAGAGAAGTCCTCCAGAAACGTTTACGGGGACTTTCCCACCAAGCTCTACGTGTCCTTCATCTATCATTTTTCCCGCTTCACCATCTTTACAAAGACCAAGATTTTCGTAATGAAGCATTTCTGCAGTCGCAAAGCAGTCATGTAATTCAACAAGGTTTATGTCTTCTGGGCCAACGCCAGCCATTTCATAAGCCTGTTCAGCAGCCAATCTAGTACATGCATTAACATCAGGCATTACCAAATCTCTATCTGTATATGGATCACTTGCAAGAGCGGAAGCTTTAACTCTTACAGCACGTCCCATACCTAACTCTTTTGCTTTCTTTTCTGAAACAAGAACTGCAGCAGCAGATCCATCAACATTTACAGAACACATGAGTTTTGTATTCGGATAAGAAATCATTTCGGCATTCATTACAACATCCAAAGGAGTTTCTATTTGATACATTGCCTTAGGATTCATTGTCGAATGATGATGATTTTTAACTGAAATTTTTGCAAATTGTTCGAAGGTTGTTCCATGATCTTTTGAATGTTCCATTCCAGCCTCAGCAAAAACGCATGGCATAGTACCTGAACCAAGAAGACCTTCTTTAGGAATACCGTCTCCACCACCAGCACCTCCTAAAAGACCCTTACCCATTTGTTCAACTCCTACTGCAAGCACAACATCATAAATTCCAGCTTTTATTGACATCCAAGCTTCTCTAAAAGCTGTAGCACCAGTTGCACATGCATTTGCACAATTTACTACTGGGATACCTGTTTGACCTATCTCTTGAAGAATCCTTTGTCCTACCATAGCGTTTGCTTGACCAAGGTTTCCGCAATACATAGCCTGCATATCCTTAATAGTTAAACCGGCATCATCTAAAGCCATCAATGCTGCCTCAGCTCCAATATTTGGAACTGTTCTGTCTGGAAACCTTCCAAACTTGATCATATCGACCCCTAAAACGTATACATCACTCATAATTTCTCCTTTTTTTTATATTTTATGCCGGTTCGAAGAAATAACTCAAGTAGGAGTTTCCTTCTTTGTCTTTTCTTCCTAAAGCATCCTGATATGTCAATTTAACTTTCATACCAAAATCTATTTTTTCTGGATCAGGTTCAATATTTATAAGATTTCCCTTCACAGTTCCACCACCATCTAAATCAACAATTGCAGAAACATAAGGAACATCAATACCTGGAAAAGATCTATAAACTACTGAAAAAGAATGTAAAACTCCTGTTTCATTAAGTTTTACAGCTGACATTTTTTCCCTTGCAAAGCATTTAGAACAAACTGATCTTTCACCAAGAAAAACTGCTCCACAGTCTCCACATTTGTAACCCTCTAGATAAGGATCTCCATCATCAGGAATTTTTAAATAACTTACTGCTGGTAAACTTTTTTCTGACACTTGTTTATCTCCCTCTTTAAAAGTACATTGAACCAAAAAAAAATAGAAATATAAACACTTAAATTATGAGTATTTGGGGCGGAATTACTGGCGGTCTCCTAGGGTTTGTAGTTTTGGGACCAATTGGAGCTTTGGTAGGAAGTGTTATTGGCTCAAATATATCGTCAAGATCAAAAAGAAGAAGACCCAATAATTTTGATCAACAAGTAGCATTTTTCGCTGCTTTATTTGCTTGCCTAGCAAAAATAGCAAAAGCAGATGGAAGGATCGATGAAGCAGAGATAAAAAAAATTGAAGAAATAATATCTAGCAAATTAAACCTTAATAAAGAGCATAGAAATTTTGCTATTAATATTTTTCAAAAGGCAAAAGATGATAATGTAAGTTTTGAAGCTTATGCTTCAAATCTTTATCAAGTTCTCTCGTCAAGTCCAAATTCATTATTGGTTTTTTATGAAATGCTTTTTGAATTGGCTCTCGCAGATGGAATTCTTCATCCAAATGAGGATAAGCTTTTAAAACAAATCCCAGGAATTTTTCATTTTGATGAAAAAGTTTACAAGTCTTTTTATGAAAAATTTGTAGAAAGAACAAATGATTATTTCAAAATTCTAGGAGTAGACAAAAATACATCTTTCAATGAAATAAAAAAAGCATATTTAAAAAAAAGAAAAGAGTTTCATCCGGATACCTTAATTGGTAAGGGACTTCCAGAAGAGTTTATTGAAAAAGCTAAAGATAAATTTATTGAAATACAAGAAGCCTATGAAGAGTTAGAAAAAAGACATCAAAAATGATAATTTAGATACATGAACTTAATTAAAACAGTTCTATTTAAAACTGATGACTTTCTAAAAGGTCTTGGCTTCCTTGATTTCCTAATTTTATTCATAATTAGGGTTTATCTTTTTTTTATTTTTTGGGGAGCAGGCACATCGTCAAATAAACTTTCTTGGAATGACGGACTACCAAGTGTAAACCCAAGATTTGCTGAATTCTTAGGCCCTGATGGGTCTGACAATTTAAATTTCATCTTCCCAACTTTCTTTGCTTGGCTTGTAATACTGGCAGAAGCTGGAGGAGCAATTCTTTTATTATTAGGCCTATTTACTAGATGGGCTAGTGTTCCCATTATTTTCGCAATGTTTGTTGCTGCTTATTTTCATTTTCCAAATGGATGGAATGCAGACGCAGGCGGATATGAAATGGCAGCTACTTATATCGTGATTCTTGCCATACCTCTTATTTATGGAGGAGGTAATTATCTTTCTTTGGATTACTGGGTAAGAAGAAAATAAGTGATTGAGAAAGGTAAAATTTCTCAAGAACCATTCGTTGAGATATTAAAAATTCTTGAAGAAGCTGAATCTGCAAATCTTGTTGATTGGAATGCTATGAATATTGCGTCTGTAGATCAAATGAATCAACCCAGTTCAAGAATGGTCCTTTTAAAAAAAATATCCGATGACGGTTTGGTGTTTTATACAAATTACAATAGCAGAAAAGGAAAAGAGATTGAACTGAATCCAAAAGTTGCAGTGAATTTTTGGTGGAGAGAATTAAAAAAACAAATCAGAGTAGAAGGATTTATCGAAAAAGC
>VMHT01192297.1_pt1 | contig 18421 bp, 17 predicted proteins | sample 4693611 | NCBI WGS metagenome assembly VMHT01 (sample SAMN12280063, study PRJNA550983) | marine metagenome | isolation source: seawater sampled from same location over 5 years 0.02-0.2 micron viral filtrate | place: USA: collected off the coast of southern California halfway between the port... ...
CTCTACTGGCAACTACAACACAGCTATCGGTACAAACTCACTAACCAATAACACTGGCGCAAGTAACACCGCTGTAGGCAATCAATCATTAGAGACTAACACTTCTGGCACACGCAACGTGGCAGTAGGTTCTAGTGCGGGATACAACACTTCATCAGGTGCAAACAACACGGCGATTGGAACGGTTGCTTTGTATTCTAACACCACTGCCAGCGACAACACGGCTGTGGGTGATAGCGCAATGTTTTCAAACACCACTGGCGCAAACAACACGGCGATAGGCTATCAAGGATTGTACAATAATACCACAGCATCTAACAATACGGCTGTCGGTAGAAATACTCTCGTTCTTAACACCACTGGTGCAGATAACACTGCCGTAGGTGGCAATGCGCTTGATGCTAATACCACAGGCAATTACAACAATGCACTTGGTTACAATACCCTGACTGCAAACACTACAGGTGGCAACAATGTTGGTTTGGGCCACGCAGTTTTGCAAAGCAACACCACAGCAAGCAACAATACAGGCGTGGGTTTTCTGGCACTTAGCGCAAACACTACTGGCACTGGCAACGTGGGTGTAGGAACCAATTCCCTTACCGCTAACACCACTGGCAATAACAACGTAGGAATTGGTTCTGAGGCAGTAAAGACAAACACCACTGGTGGGTCTATTACAGCCGTTGGTCAACAAGCTGCATTTAGTAACACCACTGCTGATAGCACCACTGCTTTTGGTGATAGGGCTTTATACAGCAACACTACAGGGACCAACAATACAGCCGTTGGTGCGGTTGCTATGTATGCAAACACCACTGGCGCATCTAACACAGCCGTTGGTGCTGAGTCTTTAAACGCAAACACCACGGGCGAACAACACGCCGCTTTGGGTAAAAATGCTTTGAAAGCGAACACTACGGGGAGCAACAGTGTCGCTGTAGGTGCAGGAGCGTTACGGAACAATACTACCGCAAGCAACAACACTGCTGTCGGAACGTCTGCTTTGAACGCAAACACCACTGGCGCAAGAAACACAGCCGCAGGCACTAGTGCAATGGCATCAAATACTACGGGCCAGCGAAACACGGCGATAGGCTATGGTGCGCTTCAAACATACAATGTTACTGATAGCGGCTTAGATTACAACACGGCTATTGGATACTCCGCTTTGAACTCACTCACCACTGGTGAAATAAACACAGCAGTTGGTGGCCTTGCAATGGAGACAAATACTACTGGCGGGAGCAATGTTGCTGTTGGGTATCAAGCGTTATATGCAAACACCACTGGAAGCACAAACACAGCGATGGGTCAAGGGGCAGGAGTCGCAAATACTACGGGTTCTAACAACGTATTTATTGGCTCAACGGCAGGTGACGCAAATACCACTGGTCAACAGAATGTGGCAGTAGGAAGCGCGGCATTGACTTCAAACACCACAGCAGGAAACAACACTGCTGTAGGATTTCTTGCACTTGGCGCAAACACCACTGGGACTGGGAACGTAGCTGTTGGCCACAGTGTTTTAGATGCGAATACTACAGCGGCTTATAACACTGGTGTGGGTGTGAATGTTTTAACTGCGAATACAACAGGAATTAACAACACTGCTATGGGTGGTGAAGCCCTTGAGAACAATACTACAGGGTCGAACAATGTAGCGGTGGGTGTCCTAGCGTTAGATAATAACTCAACCGCATCACAAAATACCGCTGTAGGTCGTAGTGCGCTTGGCACAAACACCACTGGAGCAAACAATGTAGCGTTGGGCTATTATGCTTTGAGTTTGAACACCACTGCCAATAACAACACTGCTATAGGAACTGGCTCTTTAGCAAACTGCACAACGGGTGCGGGTAACGTGGCTATAGGCGAGGTATCTGGCGCAGATGCAGTTTTGAATGTAATTACGCATAGTAATCGACTCATTCTTGGTCACAATGGGATTACTAACGCATACTGTAAAACAACGATTGCTGCTACGTCAGACCAGCGAGACAAAACAGATATTGTCAACATAGGCAGCGATAAAGGTCTTTCCTTTGTTAATCAGCTACGGCCCGTATCGTTCTATTACAATGAAAGTAGGGACAACCCAGACGTTAGAACTGGAACAAAACGGTATGGGTTTTTAGCGCAGGAAGTTTTGGCGTTAGAAGGTAGTGACAATGTCATCATTGATAATGAGCAGGCAGAACATTTGAAGTACCAAGGCGAAGCATTGGTGCCTGTGCTAGTAAAAGCATTACAAGAACTTTCAGCAAAAGTAGCTGAATTAGAAGCCAAGATAGGAGATTAAAATGGCTAGAACAGACGCAGAAAAAGCACAAGACTATGCAGCTATGGGTCACTCCGTTGAACTTATTACCGCTGTAATTGCAGGGTCACAGATGGCAGACCAAGATGCTGCTGACCGTCAGTCTTGTGTGGACAGAAATGTAGAACACCTTGAACTGATGAAGGCCAAGACTGATTGGGGCAGTGAGGATATGACCGCCACAACCAACGCAATCGCGGCTGGTAAGGGTTACACAGCAAGCTAATGTTTGCCGAAGCCGCTTTTGCAGAACTACCGTTTGCAGGGCAGGGGATTATTAGAGAAGGCGTTCAGACTATGGACGCTAACTTTACTCAAACCTCTAACGGGATAGGTGTGTTTTCTGGCGTCTGTCATATGATTGGCACCTTTAGCAAACTTCATGCAGCTAGTGGCATACTTGTTGCCGACATTCAGATGGACGCTAACTTTACCCAGACTACCACTGGGACGTATATCGGTGTTGGCGTATCTGAAATGGACGCTAACTTTACCCAGACCACCGCAGCCAATAGGGTCAAGGAAGCTGATGCGTCTATGGACGCTAACTTCACGCAGACCACGACAGCCATTCGTATAGCCAGTGCCGTTTCCGAAGCTGACTTTTTGTTTGTTCAGTCCGCAAACGGAAATGTAACTAAGGTCGGCGTATCGACTCTGGACTTTAACTTTACCCAAACTAGCACAGGTAATATCGTTTTATCTGGCTCGTCTGGCATAGAGTTTGTGTTCTCGCAAGACACTGACGGGATAGCTGTTAGAACGGCTGTAGCAGAACTGGTTGCCTCCTTTACGCAAACAACAGCAGCTAGTCTTGTCGCGTCAGGCGTAAGTAGTATGACGTTCTTGTTTGTGATGACAACAGACGGCGGTTTGTTGTGGGTGCCGATTGATCCCGGTGGTACACCTAACTGGTCGGCAATAAGTCATACGGGCGACTCGTGGACAGAAATCAATGCTGGTGGTACAGTAAACCAGTGGACAGAAGAGGTGGTCTAGATGGCTAGTACATACACAATAAACAGTGGCATAGAAAAACCCGGCTCCGGCGAACAGTCGGGTACATGGGGCGATACCACTAATACGAACTTTGACATCATAGACCGCGCACTTAACGGCGTTGGCGCGATTACCTTATCTGGCACAACGCATACGCTGACAACATCTGATGGTTCTTTGTCTGATGGTCATTTTAAAGTTCTTGTTTTAGGTGGTTCGCCTAGCGGCACCAACACAATTACTATAAGTCCTAATGATCAAGACAAACTGTATCTTGTTAAGAATGGGTCAGGTCAAACAGCCACATTTACACAAGGCAGTGGCGGAAATGCGAGTGTCGCAAATGGAGATATGGCTTGGATTTTTGCAGATGGTGCGGGTTCAAGCGCGGCGGTTACAACATTTACTGTAAATACCTCACAAATAAATGACAGCGCAATCACTTCTGCAAAGATTGCAGATGGTACAATTGTTACGGCTGATATAGCTGATAGTGCTATTACTTCTGCCAAAATAGCTGACGGGACAATCGTTACTGCTGATTTAGCCGACAGTGCGATTACAACAGCTAAAATAGCAGACGGCACGATTGCCACTGCCGATATTGCAGATAATGCAGTCAATTACGATAAGATAGCAGATAACACAATCGTTGGTGGGAACATTGCGAATAATACGATAACTGCTGCTCAGATAGCTGCTGACGCAGTGGGCGCTTCAGAGTTAGCTAATGATGCTGTAGATACCGCTGCTATTGCTGATGATGCTGTAACAGCCGCAAAGCTGGCCAGTGATGCTGTGGTAAACGCGAGTGTGGCCTCTGGAGCGGCTATAGCATTTAGTAAAATGGCAAATCTTACCGCATCAAGAGCTTTGGTTTCTGATGGAAATGGCGATGTAAGCGTTAGTGCGGTAACAAGCACAGAGATTGGTTATTTAGATGGCGTTACAAGCAGTGTGCAAACTCAAATAAACAATATCGCTGGCTATCCTCAAGTCATCACAATTTTAACTTCTGGAAACTACAGCATACCAAGTGATGCCCAAGCCATTATGATCCGCGCAAGTGGCGGTGGTGGTGGTGGAACCACCCTGTTTGCATCTGGCGGTGGATTAGGAACCGCTGATGGTACAGATGGTGGTAGCACTACAGTATCAAACAGCACCTTGAGTATTTCTATAACTGCTACAGGTGGTCGTGCTGCCCACTACACGACTAGCAATATATCAACTAGAGATGTTATCTCAGGTTCTACTGGTGGTGATGTTATAGTTGGCGCGGGTGCGGCAGGCGGTAGATCAACAGCAGGACAAGGCGGTAACTTCACCTATGACGGACCACCATCCGTTGCAACAAAGGCGCAAGTTGTCCACAAATACGTTACGGGTAATAGCGTGGGTGGAGAGACTTTAACTATTTCGTATGGTGCTGCTGGTGCTGCTGGTAATTCAAACTCAACAGCGGGTCAGGCCGGGTATGTAGAAATTTGGGTGTGGTAAATGCCTCTTACAAAGTTACAATTTAGACCCGGCGTAAATAGAGAAGTTACCTCGTACAGCAACGAAGGCGGCTGGCGGGATTGTGACAAAATCCGTTTTCGGTTTGGCTATCCTGAAAAGATTGGTGGTTGGGAAAAGTACGCTTCATCAACATACCTTGGTTCTGCTCGTGCGCTGCACAACTGGATTGCGCTTGATGGTTCTAACTATCTTGGTATTGGCACACACCTGAAATATTACATAGAAGAAGGTCAGTCTTTTAACGACATCACACCTATACGTTTAACCACAAGTGCAGGAGATTGTACCTTTGCTGCAACAAACGGCAGTGCAATTGTTACAGTGACAGACTCTAGTCACGGTGCAGTCGAGAACGACTTTGTTACGTTTTCTGGTGCGGCGAGTCTTGGAGGCAACATTACTGCGGCTGTGTTAAACACTGAACATCAAATCATACAGATTGTTAACGCCAACAGTTACAAGATTACTGCATCTGCTACAGCTAATAGCTCCGACACAGGAAATGGTGGATCTAGTACCGTTGGTGCATATCAAATAAACGTGGGCCTTGATACAACGGTTGGTGGCACTGGTTGGGGTGCAGGTACATGGGGCAGAGACGGCTGGGGCGATGCAGCGTCTAGTGGTCTTGTTACAACCACGCAGATCAGACTGTGGTCGCATGATAACTTTGGTGAAGACCTACTCATCAACCCCCGTGACAGCAACATCTACTATTGGGACAGAAGCAACAACCTGTCTACAAGAGCGATTGAGTTGTCCACACTCAGTGGTACAAAGACCAGCGTTCCACAGATTGCAAAGCAGGTGCTTGTTTCTGATCAAGACAGGCATGTTATTGCTTTTGGTTGTGATGCTTTAAACTCAAGCAGTTCTGCTAATCAAGGCAACGGGGTCCAAGATCCGCTGCTTATACGCTTTTCTGATCAGGAGAACCCACTAATCTGGTATCCGGCGGCAACCAATACAGCCGGAGATATTAGGCTTGGATCTGGTTCTACATTTATGCAAGCCGTTGAAACAAAGCGTGAGATACTGGTGTGGACTGACACTGCTCTCAGTTCCATGAGGTTTATCGGTCCCCCATTTACTTTTGGCATCCAACAGCTTGCTTCCAACATTACAATAGCAGGACCAAATGCTGCTGTTGGTACAGAAGATGTTGTTTATTGGATGGGTATAGATAATTTTTACATCTACGCTGGTCAGACACAACAGCTACCCTGCTCTGTAAAAGATAAAGTGTTTCTTGATTTCAACCAAAGTCAAAGTGATAAAGTTATGGCTGGAGTTAACTCTGAATTTTCAGAGGTTGTGTGGTTTTACCCTAGTGCTAGTAGTTCTGATAATGATCGTTATGTTATATATAACTATGCTGAAAAGGTGTGGTACTTCGGCAATCTAGCTCGTACAGCATGGCTAGATCGTGGTGTAAGAACATTCCCACTGGCGGCAGGAAATCAGTATCTATACAACCACGAGCTTGGGTACGATGACGATGGGTCAGCTATGAACTCGTACATCGAATCCTCGCCTATGGACATCGGTGATGGTGACAAGTTTACATACATAAATCGTGTGATTCCTGACATTACCTTTGACGGATCAACAAATCTTAGTAGCCCACAAGCTACTTTTACCGTAAAGTCCAGAAACTTTCCGGGGGCTGGTTTTGATAATACGGCAGCAGGAGATACAATACGCACGGCTGCTTCCCCCGTTGAGACGTTCACAAATCAGTTGTTCTTGCGGTCCCGTGGTAGGTCTTTTGCTTTACGGATAGAGTCATCTGCGCTAGGCGCGAGATGGAAACTTGGTAGTCCACGCATAGATATACGACAGGATGGTAGGCGCTAATGTCATCTAATCAGATTGCACCACCAAGACTGCCGGAAGCACCAACAGAGTATTCGGTTCAGTATATGTCTGATTTAATTCGTTCTCTTGAGTTGTTTATAGCACAAGAACGCAACCCCGGAGAGTTACGAGGCACTAAGATTACACTAACTAATTTGCCTACAAGTGCCACAGGTTTAGAGACAGGTGCGCTGTACAATGACAGTGGAACTGTGAAAATAGTGACATAAAAACATTTTACCCGTATAATTGTACTCGTTTATGAGGGAAAACCCATGGGACTCGATCTAGGAAAGCTTATAAAGCAAGCAGCGCCTATAGCTATAGGGGCTTTTGCACCGGGAATGATGCCTGCTGGGATGAACCCTTTTTTAGCTTCGGCTCTTGCTTCTGGCATAGGTGGAGTGGCTCTTGGACAAAAGCCAAAAGACGCTTTAAGATCAGCGTTACTTGGTGGCATAGCTGGCGGAGCTATGAGTAAGTTTGCTCCCGGTGCTGAACAAACGGGTATTATGCAAGGTGCTGGTGCATCAGCGGCTCCTGCAACAGCAGGACCGAAAGGATTTACACCTAAAGGAACACCAGCAGCCCCAATTGCTCCTGCTGCTCCTACAGGCACAACAATGAGCGGCAAGCTACTTGCTAAGTTTCCGGGCCTTTCAGGAAGCAAAGAAGATCCTAGTTTATTGTTTAACATTTTAAATTCACAGCTTGGCGAAGGCTTGACGGCTGGACTTTTGGCGCAGCTTTTAGCTGGTGGTGATGAAGATGATCAACAATCTCTTGGCTCTTTTGAGCGCCGTGCGTTTGGTGCAGGTGGACCCGGAGGTAAAATAGGTGGTATCAACTACATGGCAGAAGGTGGAGATCCTATGTACTTTCCACGCCGTAATGGCGGCATAGGACCGGGCGAAGGATCAGGAACAAAAGATGATGTTCCTGCTTTGCTGATGGATGGAGAGTTTGTTATGACCCGTGATGCAGTAAAGGGCGCTGGCGGCGGGAGCCTGAACAAAGGCATAAATAACATGTATAACATGATGGATAAGTTTGAGAGGATGGCGTAATGGCTGTACAAACTGTAGAACAAGTCCAGCGTCTAGCGCCGTACTTAGAAGGATTAGAAAAAAGATTACTGCAAAGTGCCTTTGGCGAATTTGACGGCGATGAGCAAACGAGTAAAGGTCTTTTAGATACCGCCCTTAATTTGCCCCAATTCCAAGTAGCTGGTCTTGATCCTCTGCAAAGACAAGCATTGGCGGCAGCGCCACAAATGTTCGGGTCTTATGCCCCTACTCTTAGTTCTGCTTTAGGACAAGCGGGAGCAGGTCAAGCCGCTTTAACAGGCGGTCTTGGGATGCTTGCCGATCCAAGAAGATCAATAGATAGATATACCGATCAAATGGCGTTGATGAGGCAAAGGCAGGGCGCTGATGCTATTAGTGGTGGAATTGGTGGAGTTGGAGGCGTATTAGGCCAAGCTGGCTCTGATGTAAATGTTGGCAGACAGTCTATCATGGGCGGTCAAGGAGCTTTTCAACCAACACAAATATCTGACTTTATGAATCCATTTCAGCAACAAGTTATTGATCAAGCAATGGCTGATGTTGCTAGGGCTGGCGAAAAACAAAGATTAGGTCTATCCGCACAAGCTGTTGGTGCTGGGGCTTTTGGCGGTTCTCGCCAAGGAATTGCAGAGGGTGAATTAGGTAGAAATGTACTGGAACAACAGGGCAAGATTGCTAGTCAACTAAGGCAATCTGGATTTGAAAGTGCAGCTAAACGCGCCCAAGAGGCTTTTGAATCGCAACAAAAACGTGCTTTAGCTGGCGGTCAGTATCTTGGTCAATTAGGCACAGATCTGGGTCGTTTAGGTATTGGTGGACAACAACTTCTTGGCACATTAGGGCAACAAATAGCTGGCCTTCCAAGTGAGTTTGGAACGGCACTTGGTAGAACAACTGACGCCGCTCGTTTAATGGGTGGTCTTGGACAGGCATACGGATCTCTGGCTGGCACAACGGCTGATGTTGGGCGTCTTGGCTCAGAACTTGGTCGCGCTGATCTTGGCATGCTTACGCAGCTTGGTGACATAGGGCGTAACTACCAATCTCAAGTCCTTGAGGCGCAGCGCCAAAACTTGTTGCAACAACAGCAAGAGCCGTTTACCAGATTGCAACTTGGTTCTCAGTTGCTTAAAGGCACACCAAGCGGTAGCCTTGGGTCAACATTTAAGTCTGCAACAACGCCTGATACAAACCCATTCTTGGCTGGGATTGGTGCTTACACGGCTCTGCAAGGTATATCGCCTAGCGGCGGCGCGTCTTCCAATTAGGAGATATAGATGGCTGAAACAATTCTTGACCGTCTAAACCTTATGTTTGGAAATAAACCTGTGTCAAATCTGCCTAGAAGCGGAAGAGATATAGATTTTGCAAGACGGCTATATCCGCAACCCGGAATTTCTGATGCTATAAGCGGCTCTGGTCTTGGGGCTTATATTAGCGGAAAAAAAGGATACCCGAAACCAAAACCAATGACGAGTCAGCCTGATACTATCGCAGGTGAAATAGGTAAAGGAATTTACAATATTGGCATAGGTCCGGGGCTTGAAGCTTTAAGATTGATCACCGCAGCGCCAAATGAAATCCCGGCTTTAGGAAGTGCTATCGGACGCTCTTTAGCATTGCCTAGTAGGGGAGCTTATAATCAAGAACTAACAGGTATAGCCAAAGCCTTGGCCTCTCAAAGAGGGCAAGATGAAGGCAGTAGAAGCAGGGCGCTTGCCATGCAAAAGGCAATGTTGGCAGGAGATGACCCAAGAGCTAACAGGCCAGCTTTTGTTGGTGGCCCAACATATCAACAGATCCCTACGTCTGCTGAAGCAGATGCTGGGCTAAATGCTGAAATTAAAAGATTACAAGAGTTATCTCAAGTCGCTGAAGATCAGGACATGGGGTTAAGCGTTGGCAGTGATACTGATGTCGCTCTTGGTAGGGCAGGTTTAGTCCCTTCAGACCCCACTGTGGGAGATGGATATACGGGGATCGGAGCCTCGCCCTTCGGCGAATATCAAGATGTAGATCCTGCAACCCAAGCTGTTCCGGGCGATGAACAACTTACTAGCAGAATAAAAGGCATCATTTCTGATGATGCTACAGTCAGTGGTGTTGGCGCTGAAGAGGGAGATGGCACTACAACTGAACAGTCATCAGGTTTAGGCTCAACAGATGATTTGCAATTTTTAGGCGAAGAGCAAAAAGGTGCTGATACAGGTGAAGGGACTACTTCTGATGCAGAACAAGGCGCAGGACAAAGTGCAACGAAAAGTGATTTGTACGCTGGCCTTTTAAAAGAGTCATTAGATAGCTACAACATGTTACTTGATAATGCTCCTTCAGAAGCAAAAAGCATGCAAGAATATAAAGATGAATTTTCAAAAGCTACAGGCATAGATATTTCTGGCGATCCAGATAACAAAGCAGCGATGGTTGCTTTTGGCACAGCCTTAATGCAAAACAAAGCTGGTAAAGGCTTTAATGTCGGAAACCTTTTGTCAGAAACGGGTAAGGCTGGTGAAAAAGCGCTGCCACTTATTCAAGAGGCTAGAAAAGAAGCCAGACAGGCACAAATTGCTGCTGGTAAATATGCTCTTGATGCGACTAAAGAGGCCACTTCTCTACGAACAAAATCTCTTGATGAAGCTAGAAAGTATTTAATTGGTCGTAGAGATAGAGTTCTGGATCAACAAAGGGCTAGAATTGAAGCGATTGAAGATTTTGACAAGAAAAAAATAGCAGAGCAAGAATTGGAAACTTTAAAATACGGCTATGACTTAAATCTTGAGGTTATTAAAGCAGAGGCTGAATTAAACGAAGATAACTTTAAAGTAGGAAACGTTAAAGATCTTACTCCTTTAGATAACAAGCCTAACTTAAAGCTTACTTTAGGAATTAAAGAAAAGAACGGAAGACCTGTTTATCTGTACCCAGCGGAACAAGCGACAGGACTTGGTTCTGCATTAGCTGACGTTAGAGATGGAATGAATGGACTTGATAGTTTGCGAGCCAAAATAATTCAAGCACAAGAAGATAGCCCCGGTGCAGGTATTAGTGGTCAAAAATTAAAAGAACTTGTTACAGGATTTACTGAATCACTTGGGTATAAATTTAATGAAGTGCCTCAGTTTGATAAAGAGGGTAACTATCTAGGGGTTAAGACAGAAGATAGGCCTATAACAGAGGCTAATGCAATCAGAGACAGGTTAGTAGCTCAATTTAAAAGGTTTCTTACTCAAGAAACTGGAAACGGAATTTCTAACATTGACATTCAAAAGATTGATAAGCTTTTGGGTAGCATTAATTTTGGAACTGCCCCGCAAGATGCGTTAAATAGACTTGAAGAAGCCAAACAAATATTTATAAGTGCGGAAAGTAAAGTCAATGAAACTTTAAAATTGCTAGACAATGAAGATAGGTATCAGACTCCAGAAGAATATGAATTAACTAGAAGGGCTGTTACTAACGCAATAAATAATTCTTACTACAGTAAATTTGGCAAGCCTCAAGACGCCTTTAACTTTACCACAGATAGTGATGGGGTCATGACTTTTGACCTAACGCAATAGGAGATGAGTTTTGGGAAAAATAAAAATCAATCTCCCTAATGAAAGTTTCTTTGTAAACATTGCAGGTGATCGGCCTACCATTGAGGAAGAACTAAAGTTAGCCAAACTCATTCAATCTCGTGGTGGACCTAAAACAGATCAACTCCAATCTGCTGCACCACAACAAGAACAATTGTTCGATACTAAAACTGGTATTCAAGATTTTGGGTTAAGGTCAGGGTTGTCTTTAGCAGACAATGAAGCTGAACAAGAAGCCAGCCTGCAAAAACGTGGTCTTGGCGAAGGTGATTACACTCGTGATAATCGCGGTAGGTTAGCTATTACTCCACAAGGCGGAGCCAAGCTTGGATTAGATTTAGAAAAGCCAACATTGATTGATGAAGAAGGCTTTTCTATGAGCGATATAACATCTGATCTTACAACTTTCATTGGTGATATAGGTGGAGGTGTTGCTGGCACATTAGGTGGTGCAGCATTGGGTTCAGCTATTCTTCCCGGTATAGGAACATTCATAGGCGGTGTTCTTGGTGCTGGCGTAGGCACAGCGGGAGGTGATTTAGCAGAAGAAGGTGTAGAAATATTATCTGGAGTTTCCCGGCAAACCGCTCAAGAAATAGCTAATGATGCTAAAGTAAACTTTTTGATCGGCGCTGGATCAGAGTTTGCTATTGGCGGTGCTATTAGAATAGTCGCTCCATTCTTTAGGGGGCTAAAAGGTCAGCAACTCCCTGATGAAGATATTATTCTAGCTGGTCAGTCAATAAAGGATTTTGGCATTGATCCGTCAATTGGTGCAATTGGAGGATCCCCTCTTGTTGCTAGGCAGCAAAAAATAGGAGAGACAATTTTTGGCGGGTCAAAAAGATTAAAACAAAATTATAATTCAATGATCAACAAGATAAACAAATACAAAGATGAAATAGGTGTTCCTGTTGGTTCAGTTACTGAAAGGGAAGCTGGGCAATCTTTGGTAGCCAGTATCGCTTCAAAAAATGCAGCCTTAAAACAAGCTGAAATGGAAGCTAAAGAGTCCGTCATCTCAACTTTTGATCAATTAGCGGTTGATATGGGCGCTGCCGCTGTAAAAGATGAGCAGATTAATCAAAACGTTTTTTCAACAATAGCTCAATCATTAAAGAATTTTGATGAAATATCGGCAACGAAATTTTCAAGCATAGATGAAGCAATAAATTCTGTAATTGGCTCATCTAAAATTATTAAAACTGGAAAAGGTTCTGCCATAAAAGAAAAAGCAAAACTTTTACAAGAAAGATTTAAGGCGGCAATAGCTGCTGGCGGTCTGTCACCAAAATCTCAATCTGAGGCAGCGGCGGCTCAAGCTATCATTAATGGTATTGGTGCTTTAGGTGAAAAATCATCTTTTGCACAAATATACGCTTTAAGAAGAGAACTTTTTGACGCTAAATTTTCTTTTGCTGGAACTGGTGGCGGAAAACTTTTAGATGATGCCGTGAACTTAGTTGATGATTTGTTAAGCCCTACAGCTATAGAAGACGCCGTGACAGTATCTAGGGCCGCTGGCATGGATTTAACTGAAGATAATCTTTCAATTCTTAGGAAAGCCGCAGACGAACTTCCCGGCGCGAAAGCATTTTTCCGTCAAGGTCAAACCGCTATTGAAAAAATGCAGGCAGCTACAGGTATCAAAGATCTTCAAACATTTGCAAGAAAAGGAGAGATACCCCCTAACGTTGATTTCATGAAACAAATCATAAAAAAGGGCCAACCAGAATCTTTACGCAAATCAATAGATGTTGTGCGAAAAAATATGGGTGGAGATGCAGCCAATCAATTTAGAAGAAAGCTTGCATCTGAATATTTGCGTGATGCTATATCGGCGGCTGGGACTAAAGCAGATGACCCACTTACATTTAAAGGATCTGCATTTTCCAATGCGATTGATGATTTAGGAGAAACGGGCAAAGTATTATTTGGCGATGATTATGGTAAGATAAAAAATCTTTCTAATCAAATTAGACAAACAACTATGGCAGGAACAAAGCAAGCAGTTGATGTAGAGCGTTCACTGGCAGCTTTGGTGGGCAATCAGGCTCCTGATGCTCTTGTTGATACTATGCGTAACCTAGCAAAAGCACAGAGCGATGCTTTTACAGCTAAAAGAAATTCAATATTTAAACGGATTGCTTCTGGTCAATTTGATGACAGTGTAGATGAGGTTGTTGGTTTTGTCACAGCGCCAAAAGCGAGTGCTAGTGAAATATCGTCTATTATGAATGTATTGGATGACACTCAAAGAGAACAAATCAAATCAATATATATGCAAAATATTTTGGATGACTTTGGGTCAGACGTAATGATCAAAGGTGATTCTCTAAAAAAGTTTGCCAACACTTTGTCAAAAGCGGCTGAAGGAGGGAAGCTTCAAGCTGTGTTTGGCAAAGAAATGGGCGATGATATGGCTAAGTTTGCAAAAGTTCTCACCTTTAACACTAGAGGTGTAAACGGTGGTGATCTTGTTGCGGCTAACATTGCCGCATCTCCTTTGCAAAATATTGGTGCAATTCTTCGATTTGGTGTGATAGGAAATCTTTTAAGCTCAAGATTTACTTACAGAAGAGTTTTGAAAGATTATGAAAGACTTTCTAAAGGATTGTCTACTAAAGAAAAAGCAGCCACTTTTGGGAAAGTCTTGGCTGCTGCCCTTGTACAAACTCCGGGTCAGGTTGCTGAAGAGGGAACTAGAGAAGCTGAAAGACAAATATCTAATTTAATTGAAAATTCACCTTCATTAACACCAGCTCCAGCGTCTGGCATTGGTCAAGTTGACCCTACGCAACCGCTTAACCCTAACATAGCTGCCGCTGGCAACACATCAAGCATTAGACAACAGGCAGCGCAAAATCCTGCCGTGGCACAGACGCTAGGGATTAACCCTGCAACTGCTACACTGTTGGGAACAGGACCATAATGAACATAGATCAATTGCGTGAAGAGCTTGCAGAGGACGAAGGCTGTAAGTTTGAAATTTATTTGGATCATCTTGGTCTACCCACGTTCGGAATTGGAGCGTTGATTAAAGACGGTGACCCTGAGTGTGGACAGCCTGTTGGCACACCTGTAGATGAAGAGCGTGTGCGTCAGCGCTTTAACTTGGACATTGCTGTGACCATAGAGGACTGCAAGGTTCTATATGACGACTTTGATGATCTACCAGAAGAGGCACAGCTAGTCATTGCCAATATGATGTTTAATATGGGTAGACCACGCCTGTCTAAGTTTAAAGGCATGAAAGCTGGCGTAGACGCTCGTGACTGGAACAAGGCGGCGGATGAAATGGTAGACAGCCGTTGGCACGATCAGGTGCCGAACCGCGCCAAGCGTTTGGTAAAACGTATTAGAGCGCTGTCCTAAAGCCTATACTCACAAGCCGTTCTGATGCACAGCATCTCCTGATTGCTATCCCGTTCAATATCTTGATCTACAAGAATGGATTTCTGATAGCAATCTTCCACGCTATCAGCGTCTGTGAGCGGCGTTACATAGTGTTCTGTGGGGCTAACCAAAGTTACTAGCACCAGAATGTACTTACACAGCATCCTTCAGCTTGACCGCAGAGCCAATCCCCTTATCGGAATACTTGCTATCAAATGCGTCAGCCGTTAGCTTGCCAATTTGCTGGCGCACATTCCTATGCTCATCTTCAGCCAGCTTGCACAGCTTGTGATATGTTGGTAAATCCACCGCAACGGACTTGTATCTTTTTGTGTCAGTCATTATAATTTCCCATGACAACCCATTGTTAAAGGCATATTATCATGTACACCCACAAACGCAAGAGCAAGTACGGCGCACGAAAAACTACATTCATGGGCATTACTTTTGACTCCAAATGGGAAGCAGAAAGATGGGGCGAATTAACAGCGATGGAACGCGCTGGGTACATTGTAAATCTGGAGCGCCAGATACCTTATGACATCTTAGTGAACGATATGAAGATATGTAAGTACGTTGCAGATTTTAGATATAGTCAAGTAGATGACTACGGAAACGAAACACAAATAGTTGAAGACGCCAAAGGCGTGGAAACGCCTGAATTTAAATTAAAGAAGAAACTGATGAAGGCGGTTTTTGATGTTGATATTTATCTTTCTAAAAAAAATAAAAACAATTTTTTAAAAATACCGTTGACATAAGACTATCAAGGCCTTACTTTCCTCTCATGGTTTTAGCGAACTGCGAAAGGATAGTCCAATGAACGCTATGAATATGCCAAATGATCTGTCTGCGCTTTACAACAAGCGTGAAGAGATCAAATCTAAAATCCAAGACCTTCAAGGCGAATTGAAGATCTTGACCAACTCCCTCAAAGATATGTTTGATGACACTGCCCGTATGCAGCTTGCTCAACAGGGCAAGGACTTCGGTCAGACCAGTATGACCAGTGGCGATTACAAGGTCACTCTTGATTACCGCAAGCGTGTTGAGTGGGATCAAGACGAACTGGTAAATGCTCTTAATGGCATGGACCCAGATACGGCACGGCATTTTGCTACTGTTAAATACAGTGTTGCAGAGGCCAAGTTTCAGAACGCTCCACCAGAAATCAAGGCGTCCTTATCAGAGGCTCGCACTGTATCTCTGCAAGGCGTTACTGTTGATATCAAAAAAGTGGAGGGCAATTAATGTTAAAAATCATTTCCGCAGAAGAGAGGCTGGCAGAAAAGCGCGGTCACAAGATTGTGATCGCGGGTCAGTCTGGTGTGGGAAAAACATCACTGGTGCGTACACTAGACATGAGCAAAACATTGTTCATGGACTTAGAGGCTGGTGATGCCGCCATTGAAGGATGTGAAGTCGATGTCATTAGACCACGCACTTGGCAAGAGTGTAGAGACTTTGCATGCTTCCTTGGCGGGGGAAACCCTGCGTTGAGTGAGGACTCTCCGTACAGCATGTCACACTATGAGTATGTGTGTCAGACGTATGGTGATCCAAACGCTGTGTTATCGAAATACGATACGATCTTCATTGATAGTATCACGGTGGCTGGACGTTTATGCTTCACGCACAATCAAAATCAGCCAGAGGCTAGATCAGAGCGCACAGGCAAGCTAGACACTCGTGCAGTGTATGGGGCGCAGGGCCGTGAGATGATGGCTTGGCTAACACACCTTCAGCATATTCGTGAAAAGAACGTGATCTTTGTCGGGATTCTTGATGAGAAGACTGATGAATATGGACGCCTTAGTTACGACTTGCAGATTGAGGGTGCAAAGACAGGGCGTGAGTTGCCCGGTATTGTCGATGAGTTAATTACTATGACGACAATCCCAGCAGACGATGGAACTATGTTTAGGGCTTTCGTGTGTACAACTTTAAATAGGTGGGGATACCCTGCCAAAGACAGAAGCGGCAGGCTTGAAGAAATTGAAGAGCCGCATCTTGGCAAGCTGTTTGATAAGATGTCTGGCCCAAGACCAGAAGCTATGCAGTTTGTAAACCCACAAATGGTTAACAATACAGAAGAGGACTCCTAGAATGCTTGATTTAAATAACGTACCACCAATGGAAAACTCCGGCGGCGGTGACTTTGAACTAATGCCTGATGGAACTATTGTTCGCGCAATCGTGTCACTACAAGGTGGCGACATTGAAATGCCGGAGTATGGTGCAGGCAAATTCTTCAAACAATCCAAAACCACTAGCGCAAAATGGTTGCCCATTGAGTTGACCATCGTTGGCGGCCCATTCGATAAGCGTAAGGTGTGGCAAAACATCTTCGTTGATGGTGATGCCCGTGATGACAACGGCATGTCGAAAGCCAAGAAGATTGGCCTGAACACCATTAAGCAGATGGTCGATAGTGGATTCGGCATCTCGCCCAAAGATGAAAGCGAGGACGCTAGGGCTAAACGCGCATCTATCCAAGGCATCAACATGATTAACAACATGGAGATTTGCTTTACGATTGGTGTGGAGCCGGGGAACAATGGCTACCCAGCCAAGAACAAGATGAAGACTGTCTTGACCCCCGACTCTCAGAAGTATATCTCTAGTGGCAACGTTGTTACTGGCTCTGCTACGCTGACACCGCCAGCACAGCCAATGCAAGCACCCGCTGCTCCCGCAACACCACAACAGGGGGTAGCACCATCATGGGCGCGTTAACATCATTGTGGCAGTTTATTAGTGGCAAGTGTGAACAGAGCGAGCCATTTAAACCTCTTAGCGGCAAACCTTCGCAGGTCGCTAAACCCGGTACGGGGGACGCCGGGGCCGTAAAGTCCCCCACTAAACTTGACAAAGAAGTACCTGCGTTTTGTGCCAAGACACTCCGTCTTATGTCACGCAAGAAGGGCGTTACAGTTTCAGAGGCCGCAGAAGCCACTGGAAAAAGCAAGGGTTCTATTTATCAAGAGATAACTCTTATCAAGAAGGCCGGATACAAGGTCTACAAAAACTATGAGAAAGCGTCACGCTCTCACAGGTACACGTTGGGCTAGACAATGATCCTGCGAGAGTATCAGAAGATTGCAATCAATGACGCTTCTGATGCACTTGATAAGCACGGTAACACTTTAGTCGTTGCGCCAACTGGAGCCGGAAAGACAATCATGCTCTCCGCTCTGGTTGGCAAACGCCATAAGAGTTCACAAAATGTGCTTGTCTTGCAGCATCGTGACGAATTGGTTTCACAAAATTCCAACAAATTTCACCGTGTTAATCCGTCTTTGAATATCAGTGAAGTGAACGCTGCTCAAAAGGATTGGTCTGGTGATGCCGTGTTCGCAATGGTGCAAACTTTATCCCGCGAAAAGAACTTGGAGAACATGCCCAAGGTTGATCTAATCGTGGTTGATGAAGCGCATCATACCATTGCGGATACATATCAACGTATCATTAAGGCCGCTAAGAAGGCCAATGAGGGGGTGCAAATCGTTGGCTTTACAGCCACACCCAACAGAGGTGACAAGAAGGGCTTACGGGACGTTTTTACGAACTGTAGTCATCAGATCGAAATCTCTACATTAATCCGTGAAGGCTTTCTCGTACCCCCCAAGACTTATGTAATTGATGTCGGGGTGCAGGACGAACTGCGTCAGGTCCGTAAGAAA
>VMHT01064139.1_pt1 | contig 18415 bp, 18 predicted proteins | sample 4693611 | NCBI WGS metagenome assembly VMHT01 (sample SAMN12280063, study PRJNA550983) | marine metagenome | isolation source: seawater sampled from same location over 5 years 0.02-0.2 micron viral filtrate | place: USA: collected off the coast of southern California halfway between the port... ...
ACCAAAAACACATTATTTATTATAATAATTATCAAGATCTGGAAGAAAATTTATTATTTTATTTAAAAAACAACAATGAAAGAATTGAAATAGCCAATAATTCCTATACATCTGCTCTAAACGAACATACTTATAAACACAGAGCAAACTTCATTTTACACGAAATTTATAATAAAGAAAATAAACTATTATAATCATTTATAAATACTAGGTTTTTGTAAGTTTTTCTTTTAACATTGTTGTGCTTATCTTTTTTGTATATGGAAAATATATAATTTTTACTCCATATTCTTTTAATTCCTTTTCATAATCTTCCCACCTTTCATTTTTATACCAGTCATCACCGACAAATAATATATTGTATTTCAACTTATGATAAGCATTCACTTTATTATGATCATCTTGCGGAATAACAATATCTACATATTTACAGCTTTCCAATATAGTTTTTCTATCATCATAATTAAAAACTGTTGTTGTATTTTTATATGAAACCGCTTCATCGGTTGTTAAACCAACTATTAATTTATCACATAATTTTTTTGAATTTTTTAATATTTCAACATGACCAACATGAAATAAATCATATACTCCACAAGTATATCCAATACTCATTATATATAAATATATAAATAATATTTATATATTTATATATTTATATATTTATATATTTATTTTAACAATGTGGCGCACTATCTATATGTAAATCATATGTAAAAAATCTAACAACAATATTAATTATATAATTAAGATCATCTTTAGATAACCACCATCCAACTGGTATACATACTAATTCTTTTTCTAAAATATCTAAATTGGGTAAACTTTCTATATAATCTTTAACACATGAGTTAATATCATTTCTATTATGAACTTGACTAGTCATTATATTTGCTTCTTTCATTTTTTCCATAAATTCTTGTTTTTTATTATTTAATACTCGAATACTATACAACCAATATGCAGAATTACATTTTTTATTATTTTTCATTAATTTAATTCCTTCTAAATCACCTAATTGTTGATCTAAATATTTTGCATTTTCTCTATTTTTTCTCAATAGTTCATCCATGTGTGGTAAATTATATAGTCCAATAGTAGCATTTATATCATTCATATGGAATTTATAACCATATTCAAGTATATCATTTTCCAATCTAAAATCTTTACCTTTAAAATTTCTTTTATCACGATTGATACCATACCATCTTAGTAATTTACATCTTTCATATAGATCTTCGCTGGGCAAAGTTATTAATCCTCCATCACCAGTAGTTAAGTGTTTAATAGCTTGTAAACTAAATACACAAATATTTTTATTACTTCCTATTTTTTTACCATTATATTCGGCACCAAAAGAATGAGCACAATCTTCTACTACTACCGGTTTAAACCCATATTGTAATTTATGTTCTTCACAAATTTTATCTAATTCATCTAGATCTACAGGATTTCCACCCCAATGTACTAAATATATTACTTTAGTTTTTTCATTTAATTTTTTCTTAACATCTTCAAGTGAAATATTTGCCGTTTCTAAGTCAACATCAAGCCATCTAATATTTACATTATTTGCCAATACTGCGGCTGTTGTAGCAAAACAAGTTAATGCAGGGGTTAATACAATATCTTTTTCATCATCAAACCCGGACCAATCTTTAATAGAATCCTTATTTTTTAATAAGCGTAATGCTAATGTTAATCCTGCTGTTGCAGAATTTAATGTCAAAATATAAGGGTTTTGAAAATACTCTTTTAATTTAGTTTCAAATTCTTCAACTACTGGTCCCTGAGTTAATTGTCCAGACATCAATAATTTATTTAATGGATTTAATACATCTTCATTCATGTAAACTTTGAATAAAGAAAGCATAAGTTATATTTTATATTGATTAAATGTATTTATATTTATATTTTAATTTTAATATAAATATTTTATAATATATAATTGTAAATGAAATCTTCATATAATTCTACTATTAATTATGGCGATTTAATATCTGGAATAACATTTGGTATGAAACCAAAACATATTCTTGAAATAGGTATATTAGAAGGATTTTCTTTAAAAACATTTATTGATAATACTAGTCCAACTACAAAAATAGATGCATATGATATTTTTGATGAATTTAATGGTAATTCAGCAAATAAGGATTTATTAATACAACGATTTTCTCAACACAAAAATGTTAATATTAATTATGGAGATTTTTATAAAATACATAATAATATATTGGATAATAGTATAGATATTATTCATATTGATATAGCAAATAATGGAGAAACATATGAGTATGCAATTAATAATTATATTTCTAAATTGTCAGAAAATGGGATATTAATTTTAGAAGGGGGTAGCGAAGATCGCGACAATATTGAATGGATGAATAAATATAATAAAGCAAAAATCAAACCCATTATAGGAAAATATTCTAATAAATATAACTTTAAAATAATAGGTAATATTCCATCTATTACGATAATTAATAAAAATTAAATTTTTATATAAAAATTATTTTTTTATATAAAATATAAATGGTAAAAGTATGTATATGTTTTTATGGATTGGTTCAGCGATCATTAAAATATACAATAGAAAGTATTGAAACAAATATTATAAATATATTAAAATCTAATAATATTGAATATGATATATATCTTCATACATATAATTCTAATATATGTCATTCAATTAGATCAGGAGAAAACAATATTTCCGTAAATCCTGATGATTATAAATTATTAAATCCATATCGTTTCATAATTGAATCTTATGAGAAAGCAGATAATTTTGTAAATTATAAAAAATACAAAGATAGAACATTTAATGATATTTATAATACAATGCTTAACTGGATACGTGAAATGTATAGTATTAAACAAGTAACTACTTTATGGCAAGATAAAAAAAATGAATATGATTTTTTTTTATATTTAAGACCTGATTTAATTTATGTTACTACGCTGCCTATTGTATATATACAAAAAAAATTAAATATGTCTTATAACAAAAATATTTTATTTACTGTTCCATGGGGAAAGTCAAATGGTTTAAATGATTTTATTGGAATAGGTAATTATAATGCTATTGTCTACTGGGCAAATAGAATTTATACATTTGATGAATATATGACTACAATTAATTATAACGCAGAAAAACATATACAATTTATATGTGAAAAATATAATATAAACAATATTGATTTGCCTATGCTTTTTTATAGAAAACGATCAACTGGAAAAAGTGTAATACCAATAGAATTTAAGAATAATTTTTATTTAAAAATGATTCAAGATGCTGAATGTAGAATTAATACAGATTATTTATAACAATCTACAACAATTGACATTGGTCTATAAGGGTCTTTTACTCTAATATCATTATCAGGTGTTCGCGAAATATATCCCATACTATAATCAATATTTTTCATTATTGCATTATTATTACTATCATAATAATGTAAAAAATTTACTTTTTCAATATTAAAATATGATTTTTCAAAAATTGTATATACACTTTCATATTTTGGAAACCAAACATGACCCCCGTTAATAACCTTATTATTTAAATAATCATAATTACCCCCACCACCCGGATCATGATAAATAATACCGTGGTCATTTTTAAAAGAACGTTCATATAAAATATTACATCTATAATCAGGCATTGATAATCTAAATAATCCATTTGGTTTTAAAACTCTGTATATTTCACTGAATATATCTGGAATCTTTTCATACTCAATATGTTCAAATACATCTTCTGTTTGATATATATCCACACTATTATCTTTTAAATCCATATTTTTTTGTGTTACATCATGTTTTATATGTAATGAATTATTATTATGTAAAGATAGACCTATAAATGGTTTGTCTTTTCTCCTTTCATTATTCATATCCCCCGCATATAAATAAATTTTATCTAAATTTTTTATATCATTAAATAAAACCATAATACTTATATATATATGATATTATAGTATTATTTTTATATATTTATAATTACAAAATTAATTATATAATATATTAGTTAAAAAATTTTTAAAACTATTTTTTGAATGCACATTTTTTTGATACCAATTATAGCAATTATTTGACATTGTTAACCATTCTTCAAGTGTTATATTCGATAATAATGTTTTTAGATTATCTGGATTATTGCATCTTATATAATGTACATTTTCTTTTGGTGGGTCCATATAAGAATCTATTGAAACCGATTCTGTAATAATTGGTACTGTGCCTACCGCCATTAATTCTACTTCACGATGACACTTCGATCCATATCCTCTCAAACATAAACCATATTTTGAATTTGCTAATTGTTCCAAATATTCTTCTTGTGAAAATTTATGTTGTGTTCCTTGTGTACAATGATAAACATGTAAAACATTTTCCCAATTATAATTAGAATTTCTATATTGATTTTGAACATTATTTTCAATATTTCCAATAAATATGGATTCTGTTGTTCTCTCGTTATAAGATTTTAATTTATTATTTTCTAAAAATTTTTCCATTATAAATGGTCTTCGTGGCCAAAATATCCAAGGTTTTACATTTAAATTATTTTGCTTCAATATTTGACCTTCTTTATTAATATCTCCATTACCTAATAATATTAAACTGCTTTTTGCTAAATCTTGATTAAACCATTCTTGTGTTGGTCTATCATATAATAATATATAATTTCCTAACATACAGTGCCCATTATCTATTAATTCAATATTAATAGTACTATTATTTTTTTTATATAACATTGCTAATTCTCTAAAACTATCATTTTTGTGATTCCAAATACCTTGTTGTGGTTGTTTTGGTATTTTAATAGTCCAATTTTTATTTATAATTCTATCAATAATTAATAATTCTTTATAACGTTTTAGTTTTCTAAGAGCATTAATAAAAATATTATTAATTTGAACAAATCTTTGATCATCAAAATGAGTATGTAAAAATATTAATGATTTATTTCCAATATTAATTACATTATTATTAATATTTATAGAATTAACTACTTCTTGAGGATTATTTGCTAATAATATTCTCCAAGGCATAAAATTAATTTCTTTATCAAATTCTTGAAAACTATATTTTTTTGCTAAGTCTTCAATTGATGCTTGATCGTGATAACGTGAAGTTTTTGTAAATTCTATCCAATCATCTGGAACATTTTTATTTTTTGTCCACAAACATCCTCCATTATAATATCCAACTTCATCTGTATTACTTTTTTTTACATAATGTGGTGATAATCCTAACGCTTTTGTTTTATCTATAATACTAATTGGATTAAAAAACAATATATCACTATCTAAAAACATTGTATCTTTTTCGTTTTCTAACGTATATTTAATAACATTAGCTTTTTGCATTTGAAATTCATCCCATATGTTTTCTTGAACCATAATATTTCGATTTTTATTACTATATTTATCTAAAGTTGTTTTCAAAAATAATTGTAATTGAATTTTTGGAATAAAATTTTCAATTAAATTATATGTATCAGTGTCTACTAATCCATAAACTTTTGAATTATTATGATGTATTGATAAACTTAATAACATTCCTATTAATTCATGACTACAATTAAATGTTGAAATAAAGCAAAAACTATCTGGTTGAGTCATATTTAAATATATTAATAAATATTATAAAGTTAATTTTATATTATTTATTGAGTTATAATTTTGAATTAGATTTTCTAAAAAAAATAATCTTTATTATATAATTAAAGTAAAATATTTAATAAATCTGCTGTATATTTTAATATATTATCATATGTTAATATTTCATTAACAAATTTTTTATTATTTTCTATAATTTGTAAACATAATTTTTCAGTATTTTCCAATTTATTATGTATATTTCTCAATTCATTTTCATTTTCATATTCTATATAATTTATATTATCTTTTAATAAATAACTATAAAATTCTTCATATGGACTCTTTTTTTTTATAATAACTGAATTAACATTAAGCAATAATTTTATTCTATCACTTAATGTATTACCATCATTATAAATTATATATTTATATTTAAAATGCTCATTAAAATAATGAAAATTTTCACCTGCCAAACTATTTAATTTTAATTTTTCAATAAAGTTTTTAGATAAATTTTTATATTTATTTACAGAACCACCATATATATGACCATTAATTATATCTTTATTTTCTAAACCATAAAGAAAATAATTTATTTTTGATTCATGAGGTATACAATTAGTATAAAATTTATTTAATTTTTTATTAAATGGATATATACTATATAAATTTTTCATATAGTTTGTTTCTTCTTCATAATTTTTAAATTTATCTTGAAACCAGTTTTCATCAAGTTTAATATCGCTTAATGTAAATCTAAAATCTGGTAAAAGAAAATAATTTTCATTAATTTTTCTACAAAAATTTAAACATCCTTTTTGTGGATGATCTGCCAAATTAATATTTATATTTCCATCTTTTATAGTAAATTTCGATAATACATTTGATATTAAAGCTATATATTGTTTTTTTCTAGTTGAATGTATCCAACCCAAACCATCTATTATATTAGAAATCTTATTATCTTTTATTTGAATTATTACTAAATCATTAAGTTTTTTATCACATTTTTTATATTCATTTTTAAAATTCGATTGACTTTCAAGTATTTTATAAAAAATAGTCATCATAATATTAATTATTAATATATTTTTAAATTTATATTTATTATTATAATAAATTATTTCTCCATAATCCTGTACAAAAATGCATACCATAACATCCATTTTTTTTTAATTCTTCTATGTATTCTTTGTTATGAATTGTAGGCGGATGAAATAAATTTCTTTTACTAACACAAATATCATTATTTGTGTTAGAATATTTTTTCCACATAGCAAAAAAAAACATTGGTCCAGTTCCCAATACATTTCCATCTATATTTTTATCTATTGTATACTCCAATTTTCTTCTATCGATTGTAAATAATGTATTCATTAAAGATTTCCAAAAAGGATGATTTGGTTCAGAAGCAAAGATACAATTTCCCAAACAAATAGGATTTTGATTTTCATCTTCTCTATTACATGGTATTACAACTTTTTCATTTAACATATCAAATGGTTTAAACATTAAATAATCCATATCTGTATATAGTCCACCATACTTATACATTAAAAAATATCGTAACATATCTATTTTCATTATTATTCTTGGTAATTCATTAAATTTTTCATTATATTCTGGAAATTCATCTTTCATAAAATTTAAAATAGTTTCATCTTTCCATAATATATATTCAAAATCTGGATTTGTTTGTTTAATTGAATTTGAACAATATAAATTAATATCAGGGATATCTTTAGAACCCATCCATATATGGTGTATTATTTTAGGAATCATGTTAATATAAATGTATATATATAAATATTTAAATTATTTTTAATTTATTATTTATATATTTTTCTAATATTTTTTTATGTTTATTTGCTAATTCTTGCGTTTCCAATCTTAATTTCATTACATTATGTGAAAATATTTTTTGTCTAGCCATTGGTATATTATTTCCTGTAAAATTTGGATCATTATTTATATCATATCTTGGAGCACCGCCATTATTTTCTGCAAAATGATTATGCAAGGGGTATAAATATTTTGGATGATAAACCATATTATACCAATCATCACAACACCAATTTTTTATTTCTTTTGGAAAAAACCAACCAAATATTTCCATATGTTTTCTTGAAACAAATGCTTGTGTTAAAATACGATTATTATTATTAATAGGACCAGCCAATCCTAAATCATTATTTGCTTTTAATACTTTAATACAATCATTTATCCATCCTTTTGTTTTAAATTCCATATCATCGCCGCACTGATAAAAATAACTACATCTCTCTTTATAAGCATCTTCAAATAATTTATTCCACATTAATGTTACATAACCTTTTGGTATATCTTCCATTGTTATAAATACAAATTCTATATTTTTTAAAACTTTATTAAATCTTGAAATTTCTTCTTGATCATTTTTGTTATCAAAAATTCTATCATTTTTATCTATTCCAATATAAAAAATATATTCATTTTCTTTATCTAATGTATTTAAAAATGATTTTAAAGTCATATTAAACAAATAACTATCTTTAATAGTTTTCCAATTATCACGATTTTTACTTGTAGCTAAAACTAATAATGCTACTTTCTCTTTAGATTCCATAATATATAATATAAATTAAAATTTTTAAATATTAATTTATATTATAATGACTAGTGACAAAAATGAAAAAATAAATAACGAAAATAATAACAATAATATAATTAATACAAGTAGCGATGATATTAATGAAATAAATTATCAAATTGAATGGTCTTCACAACTTGAACAAATTTTAGTAGAATGGGCTGATAAAGCAATATGTTATAGATGGCTTCATTCTGCTTCACATATCAATTATTCATTCAAAAATAGATGGTATACTGTTCCAGTTATCATTATGAGTACTTTGACAGGAACTGCTAATTTTGCCCAAGAAAGAGTACCAGAAGAATATCAACCATATTTTTCGATTGGCGTGGGTTCAATTAATATTTTAGCGGGTATTATTACAACTATTCAGCAGTTCTTAAAAATATCTGAATTAAATGAAGCACATAGAGTTTCATCTATTAGTTGGGACAAATTTTATAGAAACATTAAATTAGAAATTGGCAAAGCAAGAAATGAAAGAATACCTGCATTTCAAATGCTAAAAACTTCAAAAGAAGAATTTGATCGTTTAATGGAAACTAGTCCATCTATTGATAAAAATATTATTAAGAAATTTAATAAAACATTTTCAGGCGGACCAATTAAAAAGGGGAAACCATTAAATGAAAAACAAATAACATTCAATAATTTAATAAAACCAGAAATTTGCGATGTTTTAGAAAGCACACAGCAATATGTTTATAAAGAAACAGAACAGGATATTGCAAAGAAAAAAACGGTTAAATTGGTTGATTATGTAAAACAAAACAGTGAATTTAAAAGAAAATCAATAGTTGTAGATAATTTTATAAATAAATTTAGCAATGAATATAAAAGAGAACCAACCACGGACGAAATATTTGATAATCTTACAAATAATGTATCAAATGATATGCTTAAAACAATTATAAAAGGCAATGATTCAAATGTTTAATTATTTCTTATTTTATTTTTGAGTTTTTAAAAATATATTTTCATGTATCGGCTCTAAAATTATTCCAAAAATACATAACCCAATCAACCAAACTATATATGGCATATATACATACATTTCTAAACCAAAAAATTGTCCCAATAAACTTGCACTGGTAATTAAAATAGACATACCGATTAAAGAAATCAATATATGATTCATATTTAATTAATAAAAATATTATTTATTTTCTTTAATTACTAATGTAGCATTTTCTTTTGTTGGTCTATTATCTAATATAAAATTACCAACATCATTTGTATCTACTTCCGGATATTTTTCAAAATAATCATCTAACATTTTCATCAAATATTCTTTGTTTATTGCCGATTTTACTTTATTCTTTCTATATACTAATTTACCATTATTTATATCAAATCTATCTATTTCATTGTTTTCCATAACACTTATTAGTGTATTACTCAATTGCTTTTTTTGATTTCTAAATTCTTTTAATTGTTTCTGTATTTCATTTATTTTTGAATTAATTGATACCCACTCCTTTATAGTAGCTATTAAAATTTGTTTTGATTCCGCCATAATAATAATTAATATAATTAATATAATTTAATTTAATATATTAATTATTATTTACATTATTTTTATTTATTATTTTTAATTTTAAAAAATAATTCAGCTGCATATTTTATTTCATCACTTGCTTCATCCAATTGACTATTTTTTATAATTAATCTTTCAACTAAATCCTTTTTAACACCACTAACTTTCAGTTTATACTTTTTTAACTCTTCTTTTAATTCTTTAATATTCATTTTATTCAAATATTTATATTTTTCTATATTAATATCATTTAATAAGTCTTCGTCATCTTTTCTATATTTAAAATGTTTATTACATAATATTCCATTTTTTGTTATACATGCACTATTGTTACATTTTGTTTTTGTTTTCTTATTAATATATTCACAATAATTATTAATCATACACATATTTTGCGGACCGTTTACTCCTCTTATATAATGAACATTATAATACTCATAGTATGGCAATAGTTTATTACTTATATTTCTACAATATGGACATTTTATTTCATTTATTTTTAATATACGATTATCCAATATCTTTTTCGTTTTCTGATAAACAATTTCATTATATAAATCTAAATAATTATATTTATGTCCACAATCTAATGTTATATAATTTGATTTCAAATCTTCATTACTTATTAAACATTTTTCATTAGTACTTACATCCTCGTTATCATTTTCTAGAAGTTCATTAAATAATAATAAATGTTCATTCATCATTTATTACGTAATTTTTATTTTATTAATTATTATTTATTATAATACTTAAATTTTTATTTTATTAATTATTATTTATTATAATACTTAAATTATTATAATAAATAATATAAACTATATATTATTAATAAATGGCATACTCAAAAGAAGTATGGGGAAATAATATATGGTACTTGTTTCATAGTATTGCACACAAAATTAAAGAATCCGAATTTAGTAATGTCAAAAATGATCTATCATATTTACTTAACACTATTTCATCCAATTTACCATGTCCAGAATGTTCTGCTGATGCCGCTTCTGTTTTAAATACCGTTAATTTTAATAACATTAATTCTAAAGAAGAATTTAAAAAATTTGTATTTAATTTTCATAATCATGTTAATAAAAAATTAAATAAACCACAATTTGAATATGAAAAATTAGATGAAAAATATAAAAATGCAAATATTAAAGCATTATATCACAATTTTAATATTATTTTTTCTTCAAATTCAAATGTTCCACAATTAATGAGCGCAAGTTTTCACAGACAACAAACTATACCAAAAATTAATTTTGTTTTAAATAGTTTATTAGATAAAATGGATTAAATAATTAATATTCATAAAGTTAATTATTCTATCTTATTAGACCCCATTCTACTAAATTCATATCCTCTCCTCTCCCTATTTCTGGATGTGCATCAAATAAATCACCACAAGTTCTCCATCTTCCATTATCAGAAGCATGATTACAATTTCCTACTTGTTTATTTAAATCTCCATCTCCTGTCCCCCATTCACCTATTGTAGTCTCTCCACAAAATGACCATACAGACTTATTATATTTTTTACATTCTGGATTCTCACTCCTTAAATTATCATCCATAGGATATATAACAATAGATTTTTCATTTGGTCTAGTTGTTAAATCATCTACTACTCCATGTTTTCTTACACATTTAAAATTTGTTTTGCCTGGCTTACTACATTGAATACCATTTGATCCTTGTTCTGTAAAAAATGCTAAACTTTCATTTCCAGACATTTTAACTAATGAAAAAAATATTATACCAAATAGTATACCAACCAAACTTCCTAAAAATATTCCACTCACATTTGTACATCTATCTTGTACTTCAACTGCACCATTTATACCTATCAAAGCAACTAAAAATGCAATTAAAACAGGATTCATATTCATCGGTTTTAAAATCATAGGATAAGCCAAATATGCCAATGTAAATGCAATTATTGTTGAACTTGTAGATGGAGAATTGAATATGTGTTCTCCTCCTCTTAAAGTAAATGGAGCAGGCAAAGAATTACAAAATGGACTTGCTAACGGATCTTGCAATGATTTTAATGAATTTTTTAATAAATAATTCATAAAAGTTACTATTAATAATCCAGATATAAATAATAAACCCTTTACTATTGAACCTGTTAAAATTGAAAACATTATCATAAAAAATGAAATTAAAAATGGCGCCATATATGATAAAAATTTCATTATATTTGTTAAACTAAATGTTAGAGCCATTGGTGGTGGTCTTGTTAATCCCGGCATTATACTATTATTATATTATTATATTATTAATCAAGCAATAATATAATATTTTTTATAATAAACTATACTAAACTATTTTATTAACATATAATCTAATACTTGGCTAATATGTTCTACTTCATAAAAATTATAATTTTGAGATAAATCTGGATATTTTTCACAAAATAAATCATAATCTTTCACATTATCTTTTGGATATAAAAATGATGTTACACCAGCCTTTATACCGCCCAAAAATTTTAAATCTAAACCTCCAATCGCCGTAACATTTCCTTGTAAATTTATTTCACCGGTCAAAGCAAAATTATTCTTAATTTTTTTATTAGTAAGTAAGCTATATAATATTAACGTAATTGCAGCACCAGCAGATGGTCCATCTTTTGGTGTCGCTCCTTCAGGAACATGTATATGTATTCCTTGCATCTTTGTTTCCTCAAAAATTTTTGATAATTTTTTAAATTCATTTTTTTCAATTAAACTTAACGCCAATGTTTTTGATACTGCCATACTTTCTTTCATTACATCTCCTTGCATACCTGTTAATTTTAAATCCAATAATGTTGTACTATGAAAAAATTTACTTTCAATATGTAATATACCACTCATACCATATGAATTCGCCCATAGTCCATTTACTACTCCTATTTTTGGTATATTATTAACTTTTATTATTCTTATTTCATGCTTTTCTTTTAATATATTTTTTATTAAATCTAAAGTTACTATTAATGGAATATTATGAGATTTAATATTTTTCAATAAATCTAAATTTATTGTTGATATTATTTCAAATAATATTTCTTTTAATTTTCGCACACCTGGTTCATTTGTATAATTTTCTATAATATATTTTATTAATTCATCCTCTACAATTATTATATTATTTAATCCAAATTTATTAAATAATTCGGGTAATAAATAGTCTTTTTTTATAATTAATTTATCATCTAAATTCAAATTTTCAAATTTTATTCTATGAATACGATCTAATAAAATTCTATCTATTAATTCAACATCATTATATGAAAAAATAAATAATGCCTTTGATAAATCCAAATCAATATTACTAAAATATTTATCCTGAAATCCATCATTTTGAGTACTATCAATTAAATGAGTTAATATCCCTATTATCTCTTTACCATGTTCGGTCTTACTCACTTTATCTAATTCGTCTATAAAAATTATAGGATTCATACATTTATTTTCAATCAATACATCCACTATTTTACCCCACGTTGATCCTACATATGTATAATTATGTCCATCTAATATACTACCATTTGAAGAACCTCCCAGTGCTATAAAAGAAAATGGTCTAGATTCGCCATTTGTGTCTAATAAACATTTTGCTACTCCTTTTTTTGCCAAAGTTGTTTTCCCCAATCCGGGAGGACCTTCAAAACCAAAACAATATCCCGATTTTTCACCATTTATCCATTGACCAATTATACGTTCTATCTGTTTTTTTGCATTATTATGACCATGAACGGCGCCATCTAAAATATTGTTAAAGTTATTTATATAATTCACTATTTCGGTGTTTTTTCTATTTATTTTAACTATACTTTTTTCCACATTTATTAAATAATCATACAATTTGTTGGTATTTATAGATTCAAATAATGTTAATAAATCTTTTAATATATTATTATTTGTTTTATTATTATCTATAAAGTCATTTATATTCTTTTTCAAACTAGTATTATTTTGTGTAATTTTTATAATTTTCATATTATTTGTTTTACATATTTCATTTATAGAATTTGTTAAATAAAGTAATATTTTTTTTTAGATACACTACTTTCTATAATATAATTAAACAAATTATTATAAATTATTGAAATATTGTTTTCCAAAATATCTATTATATTTAATATTTCTATCGAATTAAGTTGATTATTACTTATAAGTTCTTTAAACAAATTTAAAAACTCTTTGATATGTATATTACTTATATTATCAATATCTATATTTTGAATACCATCTTTTAATATATAAAAAATATCATTTATTTCTTTTTTTTTAAATAAAATATATTCTTCTTTATAAATATTAAACGGAATTTTTAATAAACCATCCAAATATTGGCGCGCCTTTGACCCTGAATCTTCTGATTTTGATTTAATTTCTTTTAATTTTTGCATAGCCTTTTCCTTAACACTATCTTTTGCTTTCATCAAACAAATTTGTTGTTCCAATGGTATTTTATTATTATCTAAATTTGAAAGTGTAGTTGTATATTCTATCGTTTTATACATTGCATCTTTAAAATACTTCTTGCAATTCCACGGTAAGCTATCATATATCTGTTTTTGTTCAAATGAATCACTGTTATTCTGATTATCATTTGATAATAAATCATATAATAAATAACTTATATATTGAAATTCTTGTTTATTATTGTTCAACAATAATTGTATTAATAAAGTTCGTTGTCCAAATAAATCATTTCCTATAAATTCCTGCACTAAAGCACTTAATGTTTTCTGGTTCAATGTATTTATTTGCGTCATGATAAAAATATATTTATTAAATAATTCTTGATTACTATATACCAAATATTCTTTTATTGACAATATGTTATAAAAATTATCCCATGTTTCTTTTATAAAAACTTCATTATTAATTAAACCATTATTAGTTATAAATTCCAACAAATCTGTTTTCCTATTTTCAATAAATTTATAACTCATATTATTTAAAATAACATCATCTATAATTGCATTTATATTTAATGTTCTTTTATGTTCAACATCATGAACTATTATTTTTATACCATGAATACGTAAAGTAAAATTATTTGATGTTCGCATTAAATCAAAACATTCCAACATATTTGCTTCTTCAACAATTACTTTATCATCAATTAATTTATTTTTTGAAACCACATTATATTTTAAAGAAGTATTGCTTTTATTATTCCAATTTATTATTTTATAATTTATTGGATGAATATATTTTTTTAACACATCAAACTTCAAACCAAAATCACTATTTAATATTTTACTATCAATAAACGTATTATTTAAACATATCTTCAATAAATAATCAAAATTATAAATACCATAATTCTTTATTATTGACGACAAACTATTATTTATATACTGCAAATCATTTATTATATTTTCATTGCTTGTACTATTTAATAAATTTATAACTTTTTCAAGACTTTCTATACAACTATTATAATCATTTGTATTCAAAATATTCATCAATTTATATTTATTTATTGCACATTGAATATTATCAATAACATTTTTATAAAATAATATCTTTTCGTCATAAATATTGACCATATTAATTGTTCTTTATATTATATTTATATATTAACGAAACTTATATATATAAATATTTATATTTTATAATACATAAAATTGAGAATATATTATTTAAACATAATAAATACTAAAATTAATTAATAATTACTATGGGAATTCCATATTACTTTTCATATTTAATTCAAAATCATAAAAAAATTATTACAAAAATAGAAAATATTACAAATATTGATAATCTATTTTTAGATTCAAATTCTATTATTTACGATTCATTAAAATTTGAAAACTTTATCAATAAACTACAATTTGAAAATTATATTATTGAAAGTGTTATCAATAAACTCATTAATATTATTACAAATATTAACCCAAAAAATATTACATTTATTGCATTTGATGGAGTTCCACCTATTGCAAAACTCACTCAACAAAAAAATCGTCGTTATAAAAGCCATTTTCAAGCCAAACTATTTACTAAAACAATTTTATGGGATACATGTGCAATTACTCCAGGAACAATTTTTATGAACAATTTAAATAATGCTATTAAAAAACATTTTACAAATGAAAATATAATTTTAAGTTTAACCGACATTCCAGGCGAAGGAGAACATAAAATTTTTGAATATATTAGAGATAACTTTGATTTAAATGATTCAAATAATATCAACAATATTGTTTATGGTATGGATGCAGACTTAATTATGTTATCACTTAACCATTTGAAATATAGCAAACAAATTTATTTATACAGAGAAACACCACACTTTATAAAATCGCTTGACAATAGCCTTGACCCAAACCAAACATATTTAATTAATATTTTAGAATTAGGTAATCAAATTTATAAAGAATTAACCGATGATATTAGTGTTCAAAAAGATACGCCAGATTGGTTAAAAGAAGCAAGTGAAGATATTGATAATTCTTTAAATAATCTACAAATTAATGGTGAAACATTTTATAATAAAATTGATGATTATATATTTATCTGTTTCCTACTTGGCAATGATTTTATGCCACATTTTCCCGCCATTAATATTAGGAACAATGGATTTACTGTTTTACTTGAATTATATAAAAAATTATTTAATAATAAAAAACAATTAATTAAAGATGGGAAAATATTATGGGCTAATTTTAAACTATTTATTGGAAAAATCGCCGAAAATGAAGAATCCTTTTTAAAAGAAATTTATAATTTACGTGAAAAACAATCCAAAAAAAATTATAAAGAAAATAGCGACGAAGAAAAAGAATTTAAATTTAATTCTATCCCTTCTTGGGAAAGAAATATTGAAAATTTTATAAATCCATTTGAACAAGGATGGCAACATAGATATTATTATAGTTTATTTGATATTGATATTACTAAAGACAACAAAGATAATAAAGCAATTGGAAATATATCTACCAACTATTTACAAACATTACAATGGACTTATTATTATTATTCAAAAGAATGTGTCAATTGGAATCATAGTTATAAATATCATTATCCACCATTAATGAGTGATTTATATAAGTCTGTTCCTTATTTTGATAGCGAATTAGTTTTAAAAGAAGATAAAAATATTATTCATCCATACTTATTATTATCTTATGTGTTACCTAGAGACAGTCTTAATTTGTTACCTTCCAATATTCATAATTATTTATTAAAAAATTATGAAAATCATTATAAAGAAGATTATGAATTTATTTATGCGTTTTGTAAATACTTTTATGAAGGTCATGTTAAATTTCCAGAATTAAATTTTAAAGAATTTACTGATAATATTAATAAATTTTAAAATATCAAAATCCAAAACTAAATAATATATTGTTCTGCTTCACTTAATAATGTGTTTACAGCATTTTTTATTTATTTATTTATTTATTTATTTATTTATTTATTTATTTATTTTATTTTATTTATTTATTTATTATATTATTTTTATTTATTTTATTTATTTTATTTATTTATTATTATATTATTTTTAATTTATTTATTCAACGAATGTTCTAATGCTATAATTCTTTCCTTTAACTTCTTAATAATTGTTGTCTAGCATATTAGACATATGTTATAATATAATATAATTTATTATTTAATTATTTAATTATTATATTATTTAATTATTATATTATTAATTATTTAATTATTTAATTATTTAATTATTTAATTATTTAATTATTATATTATTTTTTTGAGAGAAGATATTTTATTAATTCTAACCAATTTCAGTAATAAGGTTGAGCAGTATTTAGATTTTAAATTCAGAGATTTTACTTAATCTCTCAATGCTGTTGGATTGGTGTATATATTGCCTATGCCGTTTATTAAAATATTCTTTTTGAGTCATATTTCTATATATTAACAAAATAAAAAAAATATTTTCCCTTACCGAAGGGAACACTCAAACTGGTTTCCAATAGGGGTTTATTTTACCCTAAATATTTGCGAAGGGAACACGGAAGTTAATAGGCGCGCGAGGGCGCTCTTCCCTCTAGAGAGATTTATGCTACTCTGTGGATATTCACATTTGAAAATATTCCACCTAAAACATTTCTTGAAGATGATATTGCCGTTATTTTTGCGTTTATATAAACAAAATCATCTGCGGCCAGCTGGCGTAAATCACTTATATTTAAAGTATGTTGCTGGTCGGAGTCTTTGACTTGGTCAAGTGACCTCACCTCACTCAATACTATATTATCTTGGTCACAAAGCTGAAGTATAAAATTTTCTAATGTACCCGGAACCACATTACTCGTAAAAAAACAATCTATCTTATATACTCCCGCATTAGTAACAGTGAATCTATTATTATTTGCCAAAGTCATATTAAAAGCTGTTATTTGTGGGGTGAAGTTTGTAAGTGTCGTGAAAGTGTTACTTGCAAGAGTCATATAATTAGTCATTTGGTATGATGCATATGCCGGTTGAAATGGTGCTAATCCATCAATAGAAATTGCATTCACATTCACGTCACCATTCACACTTAAATTTCCATTCAGCGTTAAATCCCCACTAACATCTACATTATTAAATGATGCATCGTTTGCATCTATATGTCCATTAACACTTAAATCTTCATTTATATTTAAATCTC
>VMHT01055237.1_pt1 | contig 18407 bp, 23 predicted proteins | sample 4693611 | NCBI WGS metagenome assembly VMHT01 (sample SAMN12280063, study PRJNA550983) | marine metagenome | isolation source: seawater sampled from same location over 5 years 0.02-0.2 micron viral filtrate | place: USA: collected off the coast of southern California halfway between the port... ...
TAGTTAGTTAGTGTAATAATTTATAAAAATATATATATATATAAAACAGATATATATATAAATTCTATATAAGATAGGGCGGTTCGGGGGCAGGGATACTAACTATATTAACTATTTTTTTTTAAGATGAAACTCTAAACGGAGCGGGTAAGGTCTTACTAAACATATCGGGATAACAAAAGTCTCTCATTCTCTGTGGTGGAGCGTTAAGTGGTTTGGTCGGTAGTGATGCTAAACCTTTCATCTCTGATTTAAATGCTCCTTGTGGGACAACCATTCCTGTAGAAGATGGTATAGGTTCTCTTTTTAATACTCGTGTCCCATTAACCATAGAAGATTGATTACCACAGCACGGCATTACACCTCTTACACCTCCGTTAATCATTCCGTCTAATGTTTTTAAAGGATTGTCTGTTCCTCTAATTGAACCATACATTTGATTACGAGTATCGGGTTCATTAACTCCGTGAAACTCCTGTCCACGACGTGGGAGCATAGTTATTAATTGTGGCGTTTCTCTACCGAGCATTCCATAATTAAGTTGATGCGATACACTCATTATTATAATATAAATATATTATTTTATTTTTTTATTAAAATAATATATTAATTTTTTTTATATTTTTTGAGAGAACAATCTAAACTACTACGGAGATAGAACGTCCAGCGGAAATGTTTAAGACCTCTGTAGTCTCGCAGAAAATCATTAGGTTAGGGTTCTGTCCGTATTCACCATTCTCGGTGCGAACAATACCCGCTAAATTTGTTGCCCTTGTATCAACCCCTGAAAGGCTGCGAGAAAATTCTGAGTTTGGCATATTTAGGCGAAAGCATTGGACACAGTAATTTTTGCGGTATTGGTCTAATGTCATATTTCTTGCTTTGCGGTGACCTTCTAAACTATTACGGGTAATACCATATAGTTCTTCAATTTGAGCAGAGAACTGGGGCATATAAGCACCGTTGAGTTGAATTTGCGCTTTCCAAGCAGTGGCGGGAGCAGAGAATAAAACTGGTTGAGAGAAGTTGAAATATCTGCCTTTATATTTTTCGTTGTTAGTATCAAGAACACCACCTATATCGTATTGAGGTTTGCCTAAATCTTGGGTAATAGAACCAGCAGTTGCGGTATCAGCAACAGATGTGGCTGATGTGAAACCACCTTGAACTTTGTGTCCGCCGACGGTGATAGGATTATTAACAGTGTTAAAGCCCGAACCTCTCCACGCTAGGAAGATACGGTCAAGAGAAGATGCTGATACAGAAAACTTGGATGAACCAGTGTGAGTATCTTGGAAGGTGTAGTAGGCTTTGTATGGAACTTCTAAATCACCCTGCGAGGACATTTGAGAAGCCAACATATTCTCGTATGTCATATCAGCGATTGAGATACATTCAATTGTAGCGTGAATATTAGATAAAGCATATTTTGGTTTGGTAGCATTAGCAGCCGCTGGAAGAGGTGGTCCAGTTGTGGCGTTAGTTCCAGCAGCGTCAGCGAATGAACCAGAGGCAGTTCCTAAAACAACGCCTGGAACATTTGACAATACATTATCGGTAGCACAATAAAGACGAATTCGGATGTTTGGAACGATACTGGTGTCGAACAACATAGGGTCTGCTGTGCCTAAAAATCCTTCCCATTCATCAACACAATATAAAGTATTAGCATCATTTTCATTAGCAGTTGTAGCAAGTGTATCAGCAGGATTTACATACGATGTAGCACGGATATATTCAGGATGACCTAATACAGAGTCAGTGTAATCTTCGTGTAAAGCATTTTTGGCTTCACAGAGAACATTAGTAAAGTTAGTTCCTTGAGAAAGTACAACACCTCCCATAGTGACTTCTACACGTTCAAATAAATCTTTTACTGGAGGAAGACGACCACCAGCAGCAGCAACACTATTAGCGTTAGCCTGAAAAAAACACTTGAAACTTCTGAGATTAATGATTGAATTACTAGGAAGGTCAAAGGCTATAATACTATTGCTAGTGGCGGATGACTGGTTATTGGTTTCAATTTTAAAGGTGTTTGTGCTAAATCCCGACATACGGGAAGCAAAATACATCAGTTCTGGCGATAATGCGGACATCTTATTTTATAATAATAGAATATATTTTTTTTTTAATTTAAATTAAATTAAATTAAATCTAATTTAAATTATTAATAAATGTAAAATGTAAAATTAAATTAAATTAAATTAAATTGTAAATTAAATTATTTTTTTTAAGTTAATCTTTTTCCAGTGAGAGCAAAAAATCCATTTCCATAAAATCCTGATTGTGGTCCATTCAAGCCATTACTTTCTACAAGTCCTACTTTTGTAGATGGAGCAGTGCTAAATCTTGGTTGTGTGGTTTCCTGTATATTTGGATTGTTTATTGAATGTGGAATACTACTAGACAACGAAACTATGTCTACTCTAATTATAGCAGTAAAACATCTATTTCCTAAAGTATCCTGGTCGTCAGATGTTAAAGGAAAGAAATTTCCAACACTATCAGTTAATCTTAAATTTAATTGAGTGACTTGTTTAGACATAATATTAGAGAAATAAACCATATCTGTTTGTGCGACATATCTCATCCAAGCAGATGTCACTGGTATTATTCCTAAAATATTTGAACTTATCATTTCTGTATTTTGTGTATCTACATTTGTCTGTTGATTAAAGGCACTTGTAGCAATATTAGTATTTTGTTCGTTGTAGCGTAGATATGCGTGAGTTTGTGATGCTATTTGTCCTGGATAGTATGCTTCCATAACTAATGTAGTCGCAGAACCTACTGTAGTATTCCAAGACTTCTCGGAGGTTGAACCTGTCACAGAACCCCTAATTCTTTTACCTCCTAAAATTTGATATGATTTACCATCAGCAACATAGCACTGAAGAATAGGAGCATCAGACGCTGAGTATCCGTGAGCCGATGAATAAGTTATTAATAGTTTTGCTATATTATCACTTGACCCTGCTGTTCCAGTTGTAGTTGGATTAGTCACTTCTACCTTTGACACTGTTTTTGCTGGAACAAGAGCATTAAAAGCATCTTTTAGTTTTGATGTTAAACCACTATTAAGTAGTTGATAAAAAGTAGAATAATTACCTAATACAATACTCTCCGATACTTGTGTACTAGTTCCTGGTAATCGTAGTCTAAATGGAGCGTTTGTTGAATTAATAGAGTTCCAAGATTTATACATACTAAACTCCATTAATGATAATCTGATGAATTCATTAGAACCACAAGTAATAGGAGTTTGACCCATAGGTAAGTGAACATCTTGCCCTGTTGAATTTGGCGATAAGTTTCTTTCTGTATCTACAAATAAATTGTAAGAATTTACGACAGACATTATAGTTTAATAATATATTATATTTTATTTTTGTTTTTAATAAATAACTAAAAAATGATAATGTCTTACATATTATCTTTATTTAGTTCTTCTTCAGTTTTCTCTTGTACTTCTCCGCCTAAATATGTTCCACCTTTTTGGAAATCTTTTTGCGATGGAGTTTCCCATTCTTTATTATCAATTATTTCACGTACTCGTTCAGGTGGTGTTCGGTGAACAAAGTTCCACGCAAGGTCACACCATAAAGGATTTAGTTTTGGAAATAACTTCATCATTTCTGCTGTTTCAATATCACGTTTCTCTATATCTTCAGGTGTTAAACCTTTTGCGTTAGTTGCGTGATTAGTTCTGGTGAATTCTTCATCAATAGATTTATTATAATGAATATCTAATTCTCCCATTTACATTATGTAAATATTTTAATTTTAAATAAAAAAATGTAAAAAAATGTATTTAAACTTCATCTTTATTTGTTGTTGGGGTTGCGTCAACCTGTGTCATTCCCGTAGTATCTTCATCATCACCTACAGGTATTCCCGTCACTGCTGTTTCTTGTTCCTCAGACATTTGTCCTGTTTTTGGCATTACTGAACCAGACACAGGCGAAATATAAGCACGACCTAATTGTTTAAAATCTGTTTCACGAGGTTTTACTTTTATAGCAAGTAGAGATGCTTGTTTATTATAATATGGGTCTACTAATGTATTAATATTACCTAAACCTTTTATTTCTAATTTTCTTGATTTTTCTTCTAAAAGGTCTAATACAGCATCATAGTTTCTTCCTGTTCTTTTAGATATGTCGTGGGCTACTTGACCGAGATTGTATCCCCGTTGTGCTACAGGTAAATATTTCGGCATAGTGACACCTTCTAATGGATTAGGTATGTACGGATACATTTTTTGTGCTAAACCTACTCTTAAAGGTCTATCAGCGATACAGTGTTTTAAGTAGTGTTCATCGGATAAAATTCCAGACTTTCTCATTTATAATAAATGTATATTTTATTTTACAATTTAATTTACATTTATTCATTATTTTCTTTCAAATGAATATTACACAATCCACATAAAACATTTCTAAATAATCCTGTAGAGTGGTCGTGGTCTATACATCTCTTTCCTATTAATCCTTGTCCTTCTGTAAGTTCTATTTCACACAAATGACATTTATTAGTTGAGATATACATAGTGTACAAAGCATCGTAGTCATCACTTTTTATCCCTAATTGTTTCCATTTACTAATTCTTTGGCTTTTTTTACCTGTTTCTGTTTGTCTATAATTTCTATCATAAGTTAATCTTTTTTCTTTATTATTTATAAAATAATTCTTTTTTTGTTCTTTTATTTTTTCTTTATTACATTCTCTGTATTGTTTCTGTCGTAAAAGTATTTTTTCTTTATTTAATATGTAATAATTTTTGCTATCAAATGTCATAATTTAATATGTATAAATATTTATTTTTTAAAAAACTTACGCTTAATTTTCTTTTTTACAAGTACAACCAAGTTTATCAAACTTTATTAATTCATTTAAATTTTTTCTAAAAGTCATACTCGGACATTTTGCTTTGAAGTCTATTGTCAGATTTCCAAACTTTTCTTTTGTAGCATAATCATACGCTTGGTCGAAGAGGTCTAATTCTACTACATTTGATAATTCTTCTTTTATAGCATCTATTTGTTTTTGTTGTTTATTTTTAAATAATGTTAAAAGTGAAAGATTTTCTCTTAAAACTCTACTAATTCCATTACTCATTTTATAACTTTGAGATAATATACATACTGCTAAACCACAGGCTGACCTACCTTTATGGTCTTCAGATAGCGGGGCGATATGGCGATTGAGCGTTGCTATGCGAGTAAGACCACTTGATTGTAATATTGCTGGACTACCAAGACAATCGTCTAAAATTAATAAACTCCTAACAGGTTGCTCACCATTTTTATATTTGTATTCTGGTTTGATATTATCAAAAAAACCATTTTGATAATAATTTATTAAATTGTCTTCATTTATACTCTTGAGACTTCTTTTGCTATCTTTTTTATACATAGCGTATAATTCTTTTAATTTAATGTATTCTTCAAAATGGTCTCGGTCTTCTTCTACACATTTTATTACTTTTGATATAGCATCTATTGTTGGTTCATAAACATCTTCCTCATCTATGTATTTACCAAAATAAGATTTATTACTATTAAATGATGGAGTACAAATATAAATTCTATCAAAAGTTTTTTCTTTTTGATATTGTGATACTATTTTAGACATTAGATGGCTCTTCCCAGCAGTGCGCTGACCTACTACCATTTGAAGACACGGCTGAGTAAAAAGGTATTTACTTGTAGGATATTCATTATTCACTCCCCCTTCTACCATATCATTAAAAGTATTAATTTTTTCTACCTTCATTATATTATAGTATATACATTATATAATTTATTAAATTGTTATTTTATTTTTTAATTACATTCACATCTCTTAATTCTATTGTATTTGCTGCTAACTCATCCTGTTGTAATACTTGACGTTGTATTTCAACACAACAACATTTTATAGACGTACATCTACTGCGAAGAATAAATGTTAAACAAGCACCAAAGGCGGTTGCTCCAAAACCCACTAATGCTAGTATAAAACCCTCTGAATACATTATATAATGTAATTTATTATAGAATAATAAAATATATTATATTATATAAATAAATGTCTGATTTAACAGAACAAGAAACTTATGCTTTATTAGCAAATGTTCCATATCTTATTAATGAAGGTGTCCCATTAAATGTAATAGAAGAAGAACTTGATGCTTATGGATTAGATTATAAAATAGACCGAGAGTTCTCTGATAGATTATCTGCTACATTAGTATCTGACACTGATTTAGTTCATTCTGTTAGAGGAACTGATATTCATTCTGTGAAAGACTTACTATCGGATGCTGGATTAGTTGGTTCACATCCATTAACCGCTAAACTACTTAATACTGGGGCGGCAATATTTTATCCATATTTATTCTCTCATATTAATCCAGAAAGGTATGACTCGCAATACATTCGAGAACAATTACATTATTTAGCAAGTGAAGCAGGTTATCAAGGTATGACTGCGTGGGATGATGGTCCAGAGATGTCCCAAGCAGAATATATAGAAGAACTTGAAAGAATGGCTAAATTTGGTAATAAATTAGATTTAAAAGAATACAATCAAAAACTAAAAAGTTTATCAAAAGGCGGAATTGGACTTTTATCTTTTGGAGCAGGTGCTAATTTATTTAAACAACTCGTGACTGATAATGTTAGAATTGACCCTGAAAAAGAAAAATTAAATAATATTAAAATAAAGTATCCTAATAAAAGCATATCATTAACTGGTCATTCTCTCGGTTCGTTAGTTAATGTTTTAGGAAGAAAAGAAAAACTAAAAAGTATTACATTTAATCCCGCTCCACAAACTGAAACAGAAAGTCCACATCCTGGTTCTAAAATTTATCGTATCAAAGGTGACCCTGTTTCTTATTTTCTTACAAATGTAGATGCTGAACCTAGAGTAGAAATAGAAGGTAAATTTCGTAATCTACATTCTTTGACTAATTTTTTACCAAATAAAATTATTAAAGAAACTGAAACTTTGTCTGAACGCAGACAAAATGAAATTAATAATTTTAATATAAATAGTAATAAAAAGGACGACTATAATGTATATCTTAACTATTGTCGTAGATTTCCTGATAATCCTATATGTAAGGACAGGGAAAAGAATATTTTTTTAGTTTAACCTCCTGCTTTTAATACTTGTGGAGCAACAGGTTTTTTAATTAATTGTGGTCCAACAGGTGGAGTTGTGACTTGTGCTGGTGTTTTTGGTTGTGCTACTGAACCACTAGTCAAGGTGGCTAAATCAGGCATATTTACTTTCGCAACTTGTGGTGTTCCTGGCGGTGGTGCTTTTTTAATACCACCTTGTTCTACCAAGTCAGAGTATGGTGTTGCTGTTTTTTGTATTAATGCTATTCTTGAATTTATTAAAGCCGATTGATTTCTAATACTGTCTTGAACCGCCTTTAAGGATGCTTGAGCAGCAGTCAATTGATTTGTAGCAGCAGTAAATTGTGCTTGGGCTGTAGTTAATCCTGCTGGTTTAGCAACTACTGCTGGTTTTACAGTTGTAAGTCCGTTGTTGAATTTAAATAAATTTAATTTATAAGTTAAATACGCTTTTACTTTTGGACTTGTTTCACTATTAATAATACTTGTTGCTCTTGTGACATAATTTTTATTAGCAATTGTTGAGTATTCATCTGCTGGTGTAGCGTTATTAGTTATATCATCATTAGATGTAAATGTTCCTTTTCTACCATTAGATGTATAATAAGTCTGCCATTCACCTCCACCTGCTCCCGACGTCCATACTTTACCACCTTGTTCTGTTCTTGGAATGTAAAAACCAGATGGTGTCATCACAGCATCGGCTTTACCTAATGTCATTTTGGGGTTTAATCCCATAATTTGTAGTCTTGTAGCATCTACACCTTTATAAGCATTAGGATTTTGCTGATATGTTTTTATAGCCGTAGCCAAAGCAGTTTTATCTAATGGAAATACAACTTGATTTTTACCACTAGAGTCTTTATAATTTACAATAGGTTGATTTTTTGCTATACGTGCTTTGGTATTATTAATCATATTCTGGACTTCGTTGTATTTAGCAGAACCTTTTGTATATTTATCTCTAGTTGTTGTAAGATTAGATATAAATTTAGTCTGTTGAGAACCTTTAATTAAAAATGTTCCTGAAATAGAATTATATTTTGGTGGCGGAGTTGTATGATGGAATAATGATAAAATCGCCATAACACCACCTGCTATTGCTAAACCAACCGATACAGCATCACCTACAACATCTAATGGTCCACCTCCTGCTGCTTCAGCAGTTCCTGCGGCTTCTTCTAATGCTCCCGCAGTTCCTAATTCACCAGCCTCACCCGCTACTTCACCACCGATGTCAGCAGCATCCGCTCCAGCGTCTCCAGCAGCATCTTCTCCCGCATCAGCCCCTTCTTCTTCATCTGCTTCTATGTCACCTGCTTCTTCAGCACCTGTTGCTCCTTCAGCGCCTTCATCAACTAATTCATTTTGTGCTACTCTATTTGCTTCTTCATTTGCTACATTTCTAGCAGTTGCTTCATCAGCATCAGCCGAAGACATATCGTTAGCAGTATTTTCTTCAGCCGAAGCACTTGCTTGTGCTTGAGTATCAGTTGTTATTTGTGCTGTATCAGTTCTTGCTTCGTCCATTAGATTATTTAATGGTTTCATTTCTGTTCCTAATTCATCATCGGCTTGAGCCACAGCACGATATTCACCAAGATTAGAACGTAGACCTAATCTTCTACGGATACCTTCAGTATAAGTATTTGCTGGTTCTAGAGCCTCGCCTGGTGCTTCCTCAACAGGGTCTTCTTCTAATGTAGGTGGCGCTCTTACTTGTGGAGCAGGTTCTTCAACAGGTTCTGCTGGTTCAAATGATGGAGTATTTACACGTCTGAAACTTTCATATTGTGTTCTTCCTCCTAATCTTCTACGGATGCCTTCAGTATATCCTGTTCTAGTTGATGGTCTGTATTCTACAGCATCTCTACCTTCTCCCGCTCCACGAGAAAATACATTTGCTGGTTCGTTTCTTGGTACTGGTAGTCTAACATCAGGCGCTCGGGTTGGTCGCAATTCTGTTCCTGGTTCACTTGTTGGTGCTAATCTATATCCTTGTGTTCCTCTATAAACTCTTTGAAATGCTCCTCCTGGTCTTGATAAACCACCTAAACCACCTACAACCATAGCACCTCCTGCTATTGCTGTACCTATATTTGGGTCAGATGTATCAGGAGCATCCATTCCTGGTAAAGCGTCACCTATTTTATAATCGTATCTTGGTGTGCCTCCACCTCCGCCACCGCCACCTCCACCACCTCCGCCGCCTCCACCTCCTCCTCCACCTCCTCCTCCGCCTCCGCCTCCACCTCCGCCTCCACCGTGTGGTGGTTTTGGTTTTGGTTTTGGTTTTGGTCTTTTGCCTGGATGGCTAGGAACGTGTTTTGGATTTGGTGCTATTACAAAAGTTTTCATATCTCCACGACAATCGGGTCTATAAACTTTTAGATATTCAGGTAGTTGGTCGCATTTTTTAGATGTTCCATTAGCATACCTTTTGCGAGGGTCTATATCCATTTTATTATAATAATATATTATATTTTTTATTAAAAATGTAATAAATTTAATTTTTTTAATTATAAGGATTTCTTCTTGTATTAGGTACACTTCTTAACATATTATTAAAAGCCATAGGATTAAATGCTGTCATAGGAACTCTTCCTGGTAATGGTGGGATATTCGGGGGTGGTGCTTCTACATTTACTGCTGGTGTAATTTGTTCGGGTAAAGGAACTTCTATCTTTTTAGGTGGTTTTTTCTTTTTTACTACAATTGTTTCTGTTTCACTTTCAGTTTCTGTATCTTCATAAACTACCTTTTTTCTTGGCTTTCTTGGCGTCTTTATGTCTTTTAACTTTTCTTCTAAAAGTTCATTCATTTTATCTAAATTAAGTTGGTTCATTCTTTTGGATATTTCTTCCTCAACTCTATCGTTTAATAATTTATTAAATTTTTCATCAGCATCTTTACGATTGTTGTCTGCTTTTTCTTTTGCTTCTTCACGTTGTTTGCCTTTACCCCGTGCTTCAGCATTTGCCCTGCGAACCGCTAATGCTTTTTCTCTTGCTCGTGCTAATATTTCTAATCTTTCAGGTGTAGGTGGAACAGATATCCTTTTACCCTTTGGACCTTTTTTAGGTTCAGGGTTAGGGTTGCCTAATTTGGAAGGTTCAAGTTCAGGAACAAAATCATCATTTTCTTGTAAGACCTCGTTTTCTTCGTCACTCATTATATATAATTAAGTAATTATTTTTTATTTAATTTTTAAATGTAAAATTAATTAAATAAAAAAAATGTGTAATTTCTTCTAATATTTGTAATTTCTTCTAAAAGTTAGTTAGTTAGAGTAGTTTTTGAACCACCCAACTCCTATATATATATATATATCGTTTCTATATATATATTATTTTATATTTTTTTTTACACTAACCTAACTAACTAAACTAACTAATAAAATAATAAGTAGTAAATCAGTAAGAAAAAAATAAAAATAAAAAAAAATAAAAAAAAATAGGTTAGTTTAGTTAGTTTAGGGATTTGTTCAGCATCACGGATGTTTATTCAGGGTTTATAATACAATTAATTTCCCAAGTAAATTTTATAGTCGGAACATTACCAGGATAAGTTATACTAAATTTATAGTTTCTTTTACCTTGATAATCTTTTATTAATTTATTAAATGTAGGTAATGGACATACATTCTTGTATCCAACTTCATACATATACTTCTTGAATGTATCATATAATTCTCTTGTTCTTATTTTTCTTTCAAATTTTACATATTCTTCTCCGTGTATATAATCTAAAAACATCTCTACGGGTTCTTGATTTAATGTATGTAAATCTGTAGTAGCATCTGTAATAACTCTATCTGCTTCAGGATTAAAATCAGATATATCTCTTTTAAGTAAATATTTATAAAATGTATATATAGTAGGTTTATCATTTAAATAATTATACAATTTTTTAAAGTATTCAGTATCGCCTTTGTACTTATCACTACATTCTATTACTTGGAAACGTCTATCGTCTGATGTAATAGCAACTGGTTTAATATTATTTGTAGTAAAACAATAATTACAATAATCTTCAACTTCAAAAGGGTCAATACCTTTATGTTCTATTGTGACTTCTGTTCTTGTGACTATATCTTTAATTTTATCTAATACTTGATTATTATCTTTACCTGATGCTTCATTTAATACTACCATAAGTTTTCCACCAATATTACCATTAAATCTTCCTACAATTTTTTCAACATCAGCAGTATCATATACATATCTTTTACCCATTATTTTGCGTAAGAGTATTTCAAACAAAGTAGTTTTACCAGTTCCTTGCTTACCTTGAACTAAAATACAAACTCCAGTTTTAATGTGTGGTTTTTGTATCAAGTGGGCAAAATAATTTAATAAATAATTATATACTTTTTCATTATAATTTGCTACTACATTAAAATGTTCTAATATAACAGATATATCAACTTCTTCATAATCATTTCCATTGTATTGTTCTACTTCAAAACCCTTCCACATATTATAAATTTGTTTAGGACATAAATCTCTGTTAGGATATATTCCAGCACCAAAATATTCTACTACATTCTTTGACCACTGATATTCATTCCAAAATTCATATATTTTAGCAAAATGTGATGTAGCATTTTTTATAGGTGTTAGGTGTCCTTTTTCATTAATATAACACATACCATTTAAAGAATGTATTTTAAAATAATAACTATTAAAATATTCTTCTCTCATTAATCCTTCCATCATATTAAACTCTTTGTAATCAAAGAAGTCTTCTTTTAAAAAATCAGGAACATCTGATAATTTTTCATCAAACGATTTATTCTCAAACACAACATCAAAGTGTTCGTTTATGTCTAATAAAAATCTATTGATGTCTGTGATGTCTTCTTTACGGAATTGTAGTCCATCATAACAATAAGCGGTAGGACGAATTTTATAATTTTTTTTTATGTAATCATAAACCTTATCAATTATATTACTTTCTTTCTCTTGGAAAAATCTTGCTATAATTTTAGGTTGTGCTACTTTAAAATCATTTGGATTAAAAGGTTTAGGTTTTCTACGCTTATCTTTTTTACATATCTCAATTTGTTCTTTATCCCATTCTACTTTTTCATCAGATAATATATCAATTTTAATATCATCAAATATTAGTTTATTTATTTTCATTACTACGGCTATACCTTGCTTGATATCTTCATTTACTTCATAAAACCATTTTGGAAGTTGGATATCATTTTCTTCAAAATCAAATTCTTTTAGCCAATTGATGTATAGTCCACCATATAATATTCTTGATAGTAATTTTTTAATTAAGTCTTTTTTAGTCCATTCAGTTTTATTAATATTATTATAATTTTTTATAGCATCTTCATTTATCAAAAATAACTTAAAGTATTCTTCCCTATTATTAATAAGGTCTTGTAATTTATCTAATTCTAATTTATCACGTGTTTCATTAATAAGAATTTGAAAATGACAACTTTTAATATCAATATCATATTCCGTAGTGCTGAATAAACTACTGCGTAATCTTCTCCACATATAAGTAGCAGATATCATAGACCCATCATCAGGATAATATCTACCATATTTACCTTTTTTAGAATATTTAATTTTAATTCCTTTACTTCCTACATTATCACAATATTTACGAACTCTTTTTCTATCAGTATCATATATATCAGGATGTCTAAAAATATTTTTAATCAATTCTTTATCAGGGTATTCAGTCAAAGTAAATGAAACTTGGTCGCCACAACCATTATCATTAAAATCAAAGTCCGCCATTTATATTTATAATATATATTATCTTTATTTTTTTAAATCAATTTTCAAAAAAATAAAAATAAATATTTATTCTACAAAATAATAAAATTGTTTTTTTATTTATTCTGTATCTTCTATGTCATAACTTTCTAAAATAGTATTAATACTTGTCCCACGATTATTACTGATTTCTTTTAGTTTATCAATATTATTACGGAAATGATTAACAATAATTTTATTATAATTTCCTTCTCCGATGTTAAGTAATGTATTTATACGGACGTAATAACCTAACTGGTCGGCATTAGGTATAAAATCAATTTCTTGTTTAATATATTGTCTCAAAGCAGACATAAAAGGTTTATCAGTAATTACATTAACTTTTTGTCCGTATGTTTTTGCGGTTTTATAAACATTACGAATGTATGTTGCTTTTGTAGGACTAACCCAAATGTAATTAAAATTAGTATCTTTTGTATCTCTTTTACGAGTGACTATTTTAAAAAGTAGGTCTTCATTTCTTACATTTAGATTAATCAATAAATAATTCATAATATAAGGACCATACTTTAATTTAGACCTTAATACTTCAAGATACTCTAAAAGGTCTTCATAAGATGGCAGTGTGTCTTGTAGTTCTTTATTCTTTTCTTTATGTGTTGATTTTATTTCTGTTTTAATTTTTTCACGATTATCTAATAAATCTTTTGTATCTAATTTATTATTAGTACGAATAATAATAGCAATATTTAAAAGTGCTTGTCTACTATTACTATTATCGACGTCTTTAATCGTTTCTAATATTTTCTTTTGCGACGTGTCTCCGATGTCTTTTCCTAAAATTTTATATAATTTATTATATTGTGTAGTGTATGCTTTGATAGTATTTTTAGATTTACCGTCCATAGCGGTTTTAAATGCTTCTAATTCAGCCATTTTATATTATATAAATATTTATTTTTATTTTTAAATCAATTTTTATTTTATTTTATTAATTTCTTTTTATTTTTTTTTAACTCCAACTAACACTACCAGTTCCAGTTGTTCCTCCAGATGTACAGGTAATTTGAACGTATTTATCACTTCCTGCTGCTGTTTCAGTTCCCATAGTAAGACCCACAAAACCAACAGCAGATATAGTGTATGTATTTGGATAGCGTAGAATGACGACGCCATCACCACCTCTACCCGCAAAAGGTGGTCCTATTCCATTATTACCACCACCACCACCACCAGTTCCATCTGTTCCTGCGGTATTATTAGCAGAACCTCCACCACCATTTCCGCCTGTACCTGCGAATACTGGTGCTGGTCCTTGAACTGCGCCACCACCTCCACCTCCTCTGAAGGTTGCTACTCCTGTAATTGAACTTTCTAATCCAACTCCTCCATCACCGCCATTAGAAGGATAACCATTTTGTCCTACTGCCCCAGCACCTCCACCACCTCCAGCATAATATGAACTACCATCAGTCGCTCCTGTTCCACCATCAAAACCTTGAGCGGTAGTTCCAGTTCCTCCACTCTGTCCTACTCCACCACCTCCTCCAGCACCACCATTCCTGCTTGTTGTACCTACATTAGTAGCACCACCACCTCCACCAGTAGAAGTAATAGTAGCAAAAATACTATCTGAGCCAGGATTACCATTATAAGTTCCTAAACCAAATGCTCCACCAGCGCCAACTTGAATGGAATAATTAGTTCCTAAAACTATCGTCAACTGAGTTTCGGTTGTAGTATCACGTCCTGACTTTTCTGTTCCTGAAAGACCTGCCCAAGTAGTTCTATAACCACCAGCACCACCACCACTGCCAGGTGCTACACCGCCATTACCCGCACCTGAACCGCCACCAGCAATCACAAGATAATCTAATGAAAATTGTAATATACTTGACGTGATATCAACCCAAGCACTTCCATTCCACAACTGTAATGTTCCTGTAGTGGAGTTAGAAATTACAGTTCCTGTTGCTGGTGTTGGTAAAGCATCTCTTTCAGTAGATGAAATAGCAATTAATTGCGAACCACCACTTGTTGCCTCGTTAATCCATAATCCATCTTGATAAACTAATGCTTCTCCGTTAGCAGGGTCTGTTATATTAGTGTCTCCTAAAGTTGTAATGAACTGTACATTCTCATTAAATATACCACTCTCATAATCATAACTAGGCATTTATAATATACTATATATTATATATTATAATTTTATTTACAATTTATTTACATTTTATGTAATATTTACCCAAGCACTTCCATTCCACATTTGTAGTTTTTGTACAGTAGAGTTAGAAATTACAGTAAAAGTAGCAACACCAGTTAAAGCATCTCTTTCAGTAGTTGTAAGAGGATTTAATAGTGAACTACCGCTTGATGATGCTTGATTAACCCATAAACCATTTTGATAAACTAATGCTTCTCCGTTAGCAGGGTCTGTTATTTTAGTGTCTCCTAGAGTTGTAATGAACTCTATATTATCATCAAATATACCACTCTGATAATCATAACTAGGCATTTATATTATAATATATTAAAATATATTATATTATATTATAAAATGAAATTAGTTATTAAACCTTCTACAAAATCAGATAAAAAATATATGGCTATATTTTATGAAAAAGATAAGAAAGTTAAGACCACACATTTCGGTCAGGCAGGAGCAGATGATTATACTAAAACAAAAAATAAAGAACAGAGAGATAAATATAGAACCCGACATAAAAAAGACCTTGAAACCAAAGACCCAACAAAAGCAGGATATTTAAGTTATTACATCCTATGGGGCGATAGTACATCTCTCCAAGAGAATATTAAAAATTATAAAAAAAGATTTGGATTTACTTAATGTAATTACATTTTCATTTTTTTAGCAGGTGCTTTTGGTTTTGGTTTTGGCTTTGCTTTGTCTTTGGCTTGTTTAGCAAGAATTGCTTTTTGAAGTCCCATAGGCAACTTTTTCTGTTTTTCGGTAAGAGGCATTTTTATAATATACAAAAATATTATTTTTTAATAATAATATTATTTAATTAATATAAATGGGTGATATTGAAAATCCAATTCCTGATGCTGAAGAACCAGAATTAATACAACTACCGATAGATGTTATAAATATGATAAGTCACTATGCTGGTATAATACCAAGTATAATACAATCCAAAAAAGAGATGAGAGCCATAGGTATGGTAGAACGTAGTTATATTGAAGCGGGAAGACCTGTTCCTTATGAAATGCTTGATACACGGTTTATGGATAGTGAGAATACTTTTACTAAACTTACAGAATTATATACAACACTTTTAAGACTTCGCCATAGACGGCGTTAATTAATATTATGTCCACGTCTACGGGCGAGGTCTCTAAAATATCTTAAAGCAATTTTGTAAGGTAAATGTGTTTGTTCTATACTTGGTATTCTACCTACTACGTGTTCCTGTACAAGTCTTTTAACATCATCAATAGGCATATTGTGTCTTTCCTGATAATCAGTTATAAAGTTATGTTCTGCTTCAAAAACTAAATGTTCTCTCATCTCGTGAGACATTCCAGGTCTGTATGGAACGACTGGGTTTCTCATAAAAGTATTGTAATCTTGTTTAAATTGAACAGCCCTATCGGCTAAATGTTTTTGTGACTCTCTATACATATCAAATATATTTTGTATAATTTCGACAGGCATTAAATCAAACATAGACGGAGGCTCTTCTAAATTTAGATTAGCCATCTCTTCAACTAATTCATCTCCCATAATATATTATTAAATATAATATAATAATTTATTATTTTTTTTTAGTTTCTCTGCTAAATCTAAATCGTGATTTAATTTTCTTTTGCCTTCAAACTTATTTACAAATGAGTACACTCTACTCATCGCCCACTGTTCTTTTGACATCTTTTTACTTAAAGGTGCTTTAACGTCTTTTGCTCCTGATTTAGTGCGAACACTTTGTGGATTAGTTTTATAAGCACCAACGCCTCTATCATAAACTTCATCTAAAATTTTTATAGGTATTTTAGATAATTTAGATATATCGGCTTTACTATTAGATTGGTCTGCTGGTTGATTATGTCTTTTATTGAACTCTGATTTATTAGTCATTATAATAATAATATACATTTTATTTTTTTTAATAATGTCTTCTTCCAGCCAACCTTCTTAAATAATGTTGTACTTGTATAATTCTTCTCATATTAGTTCTTGCTTTTTCTATTTCTCTTTCTGTTTCACTCGCTGTTAAAACATTACTATCATCTAAACTATAAGTAGTATATAACATATCCTCCACATCATATTCTCTTTTTAAATGTGGATATATGTAATCATATACAGCCTCCCACGCTGCTTGTCTGTGTTCTGGAGGTTCTATATTTAGATTAGCCATCTCTTCAACTAATTCATCGCCCATAATATATTAATAAATATAATATATTATTTTATAATATATATTATATAAAATGAGTAAATTAACTTCACCTTTATGTAGAGTAGGTAGAAAAAAACCTATTCAACAAAGAGTAGTAAATAAAAGTCCAAAAGATTTTAATATATATGTAGAACCATTTGTAGGTTCAGGAGACATCTTCTTTGCTTTAAATCTTGACCCTACAAAAGTTAAAAGTTATATTAATGATAAAGACACAGATATAGCAACAGCATTTAAGATAATGAAAAGTAATCCTAATATATCTAATATAGCAAAGTTTAAGAATATGTCTTTGGAACAAGTTAGAAGTTTCGTCAAACAAAGTCATACAGGTTTAGATAAACTCGCAGAGATTATATATAAATTATGTGGAACTTTTGGTAGTAAAGGTGGAGACAACAAGATTTATAAAAATCCTAATATAGAACCTAAACTTCGTAAGATGCCTAAATACGCCGAGTATTTAAAAAATACTACAATAACAAGTACAGATTATAAATCATTATTCTCTCACGACAGTCCTAATACTTTTTTTTATTTAGACCCGCCTTATGAGAAATCAAAAGGATTATATAAATCAGATGTTATTAATTTTATTGAGATGGCTAATAGACTTAAAAAAATAAAAGGTAAATTTTTATTGTCTCTTAATGATAGTACAGAGATAAGACAAATATTTAAAGATTTTAAAATATCAGGATTGTCTGTAGAAGGAGGAGGACAATCTCAATCAGACGTAGGCAGTAAAACTCGTAAAGAGTTATTTATTAGTAATTATTAAAAAACCATTATTTAATAGTTGTTGTCTATAATAATTTCTCTCACCACCATAAGGAGCGTATAATTCTTCTTCTCTCTTTAATTGTTCTTTTTTTTCATAGTATCTATTTCTAATTAAATCTTTTTTTAATTGGTAATAATTCCTATAATATTGTGTTCTATCTAAAGAACATCTGGGCATTATTAATATATATACTCTGAAGAAAAAAAAATAGTTAATATAGTTAGTATCCCTGCCCCCGAACCGCCCTATCTTATATAGAATTTATATATATATCTGTTTTATATATATATATATTTTTATAAATTATTACACTAACTAACTA
>VMHT01119487.1_pt1 | contig 18406 bp, 22 predicted proteins | sample 4693611 | NCBI WGS metagenome assembly VMHT01 (sample SAMN12280063, study PRJNA550983) | marine metagenome | isolation source: seawater sampled from same location over 5 years 0.02-0.2 micron viral filtrate | place: USA: collected off the coast of southern California halfway between the port... ...
CTTACAAAGGAGTTGTAAAATTCACCTAAAATTATCGCTAAATAAAAATTCCTTAATTTTGCCAAAATATTAATGGATGAGTAATCGACTCTTACTCGATACAATAGAAGTAAACATCATCCTTAATCGCCTAGCTTGTCAGCTTTGCGAAACTCATAAAGATTTTTCAAATTCTGTTCTCATTGGTGTTCAACCTAGAGGCGCAGTCTTGGCAAAAAGGCTTCTTTCTATTCTTGCAAACGATCATAAATTGACTGAAATATCAAATGGCTTTCTTGATATCACTTTTTTTAGAGATGACTTTCGTCGTACAGAAAAAGTCCTGTCAGCCAGTGAAAATTTGATGGATGTTTCTGTTGAGGGTAAAAAAATTGTTCTTATTGATGATGTTTTGTACACTGGTCGAAGTATACGTGCTGCTTTGACGGCGATTGATTCGTACGGTCGCCCTTCAGAAATTCAATTGCTTACCCTTATCGACCGAAGATTTTCACGTCATCTACCCATTCAACCCGATTACCTCGGAAGGCAAGTAGATGCTATTGCTGATGAAAAGGTGCTGGTTCACTGGAAAGAGGAGCATGGAGAAGACGCAGTATATATTTTAAACCAGTCTGATGAGTAAACTAAGTGTCTCACATTTATTGGGAATTAAATATCTTACCCCCTCTGATATTGAACTTATTTTTGAAACGGCATCTCATTTTAAAGAGGTGATTAATCGGCCGATTAAAAAGGTTCCTTCTCTTCGTGATGTTACCATTGCAAATCTATTTTTTGAAAACAGCACGCGTACAAAATTGTCATTTGAGCTCGCGCAAAAACGACTTTCAGCAGATGTCATCAATTTTTCAGCCTCAAATTCATCGGTGAAAAAAGGGGAATCTCTAATTGATACAGTCAACAATATACTCTCCATGAAAGTGGATATGGTTGTCATGCGTCACCCTAATCCTGGTGCTTCCATGTTTCTATCAAAGCATGTCAATGCAAGTATTGTAAATGCTGGTGATGGAGCGCATGAACACCCAACACAAGCGCTTCTAGATTGTTTTTCAATTCAAGAAAGACTCGGCGATGTGTCTGGGAAAAAAGTACTTATTGTCGGGGATGTTCTTCACTCTCGAGTTGCTCTTTCAAATATTTTTGCACTAAAGAAATTAGGTGCTGAAGTTAAGGTTTGTGGTCCGTTAACCTTGATGCCAAAACATATAGAAACATTAGGCGTCACTGTGGAAACAAACCTGAAAAAAGCGCTTGCATGGGCAGATGTTGCAAATGTGCTTCGTGTTCAATTTGAGCGTATGCGAACAAGTTATTTTCCCTCAAATCGTGAATATGCGATGCAATACGGAATCTCTAAGGAGGTTTTGCGTGATATTGATAAGGAAATTCTCATTATGCACCCTGGCCCAATCAATAGAGGAGTGGAAATCTCATCTGATGTTGCCGACTCAGAAAATGCAATTATTCTAGACCAAGTTGAAAATGGCGTAGCCGTCCGAATGGCAACTCTTTATTTATTGGCAAGTAAACTCTAACTATGCAGATTGAAGTTAAAGACATTATTGCTTTTATTAGCTATGAAAAAAATGACGTCATTGGGCGTCCATTTCGTGATGAAATCAAACGAAACTATAAAGCCATAAGTTCCAAAAATATTATTTTAGATTTATCTAGTATGGACACTGTTATGTCAAAACATATTAAAGATTTTTCAGAGTTGGCAACGTATCACACGAAAACGAATAAGAAATCTTTTGTACTTGTAACTGGACCTCTTTCTTTGAAGCTACTTCCTGAAGGTTTACAGGTTGTTCCCACGATGAATGAAGCACTTGACACTGTGGAAATTGAAGAAATTGAACGTGATTTAGGATTTTAATGAGGCTCACAATATTAGGTTGTCACTCTGCTACGCCTAGAGCTGACAAGGCACAAACAGCACAAATTTTATCAACGACAAATCACCATTTCCTTATCGATTGCGGAGAAGGTACTCAAGTGTTGTTGCGAAAAGCAAAAACCAAGTTTGCTCATATCAAACATATTTTTATTTCTCATCTTCACGGAGATCATTTTTATGGTTTACCGGGTTTAATTTCTACATTTCGTTTACTTGGCAGAGAAGCACCATTACATATTTATGGACCAAAAGGAATTAAAGAAGCGATAACTATACTTCTAAAACTCTCTGATTCTTGGACGAATTATCCTTTGCATTTCCATGAGCTGTCTTCGAAAGTACCTACTCTCTTATTTTCAGATGAAAAAATACAAATTCACACGATTCCGTTGAAACATCGAGTTTATACAAATGGGTTTTTATTCACGGAGCTTTCAAAGGATCGTAAGATTAACTTTGATGCAGTTCAAAAGCATGGTATTGATGTCAGTCAAATAAATAACCTCAAAAAAGGCAAGGACGCTACTGACAGTGTAGGTCGTGTTATTCCGAACAAGACCTTGACTCTAGACCCAGATCGCGCTAAAAAGTATGCCTTTTGTAGCGATACAGCATACTTTCCTGAAATCATTAAGGTCATTCAAGGAGCAGATTTGCTATATCATGAATCAACTTTTCTGGATGACAATGAAGATTTGGCAATAAGAACTAAACATTCTACAGCTAAACAGGCAGCTCGCATTGCGAAAAGTGCCCATGTAAAGCAGTTACTCTTAGGACATTTTTCCTCACGTTACAAAAACCTGGAACTTTTTGGATCAGAAGCTGCAGAGGTATTTCCGAATGTTGCGATTGCTCACGACGGAATGTCGATAGATTTTTAATGATTTTGTACTTTCACAAAAAATTGGGATTCCTATGGATTTATCTGACTTACGTAAGCAGTATACTAAAGGTGAACTTTTAGAAAAAGAGGCACCTCAAAATCCTTTTGATTTGTTTGGTCACTGGTTCGATGAGGTTCAAAAAGCAGGCATCGAGTCTGAAGCAAACGCGTTGACTCTCAGTACTATTGATCTTATGGGTAGTCCAAAATCAAGAGTGGTTTTACTCAAAGAAGTGCGTGAAGATGGGTTTGTTTTTTTCACTAATTACAACAGTGAGAAGGGGAAGTCTATTGCAGAACACAACAAGGTTTGCCTGTCTTTCTTTTGGCCTAGTGTAGAACGTCAAATCATTATTCAAGGAATAGCACAAAAACTTTCAGACAAAAACTCGGATCAGTACTTTCGTTCCAGACCAAGAGGTAGCCAATTGGGTGCGCATGTGTCTCACCAAAGCAGAGAAATCGATGATCGCTCATCGCTTGAAGATAGATTGGCACAACTTGAAGTTGAATACAAAGACAAGCCTATCCCACGCCCTTCTCATTGGGGTGGATTCGTTGTGTCTCCTGTTTTATTTGAGTTTTGGCAAGGTCGCCCAAACAGGCTTCACGACCGCTTAGTCTATCATCAAACAGGTGTGAAATGGTCCATGAAACGCCTTTCTCCATGAAAACATGGGTAATGGTCAGGCACGCAAAGTCCTCATGGGAGTTCAATGTTTCTGATCGAGAACGACCACTTGCTACACTAGGAATTCATGACGCCGCACTTGTCGCAAAAGAACTAAATACATACAATTTTCACTTTGACAAAGTGTTTAGCAGCCCAGCTAAACGTGCTTTTGATACTTCATTAATCATGCTAGATAATATGGCAATTTCTACTGAGGATGTTATCGTGGAAGAGCAGCTCTATGATTTTGCCGGATCACAAATAGTAAAGTTTGTTCGTGGTCTACCGAAGTCGTTCGATACGATCCTCACTTTTGGTCATAACGATGCCTGTACACATCTGGCAAAGACATTGGGCGGCTATACTGAATCGAACATTCCCACAGCATCAGCTGTTATTTTTCAATTTGATGTATCTTTATGGTCAGAAATAGAGATGTGTAGGTGCACATCAATTCTCCCAAAAACACTTCGTTAGATGACAGAAAATAGGTTTGTCAATAGAGAAATTAGCTGGCTTGATTTTAATGCTCGTGTATTGCAAGAGGCAAAAGACGAAAACGTGCCACTTATTGACCGATTGCGTTTTATTGGTATTTTCTCCAATAACCTTGATGAATTTTACAAAGTACGTTATGCGACTGTCAAGCGCATAGCACGAGTAGAGGAAGCGAAAAATAAAGTTTTTGGTGACCGCCCAGCCGAGGTGTTACTACAAGAAATCACTCAAAAAACAATTGATCTTCAAAAGGAAAGTCTTGAAATCCTGAACTCTCTTCATGCTGCCCTTGAAAAAGAAAATATTTTCTTTGTAAACGAGACAGAAGTTAATGAAGAACAGCAGGTTTTTATCAACACACACTTCTCACAAGAGATAGGACCTTCGTTGGTGACTTTGATGCTAAATGATATTCAGTCGATATCACGCATTAAGGATAGCAATGCCTATTTGGCAGTACGTTTGGAGCTTGTTACTGAGAGTCATCCCTATTTGGACCCTGTTCAATATGCATTGATTGAAATTCCATCTTCTTTAAATCGTTTTGTTGTTCTGCCCTCTGTGAAAGGAAAGACCCAAGTGATGATGCTTGACGATTTAATTCGAACGCAGCTCTCCACCATTTTTGATGTGTTTCAGTGCAATAAAATGGAGGCGCATATGGTTAAGTTTAGTCGAGATGCCGAACTGGATATCGACGATGATTTTTCGAAAAGTTATGTAGAGAAAGTGGCAGAAAGTGTAAAAGATCGCTCCCACGGTGAGGCAGTTCGATTTGTGTATGATAAAGAGATCGCTGAAGACACACTTTCATTACTTCTCAATCGACTAGAAATCGACAATCGTGACAGTGTTATAAACGGCGGCAGATACCATAACCGAAGAGATTATATGAATTTCCCTGATCTGGGACGTACAGACTTACGCTACCAACCTTTGGAACCATTACCAATTGTCGATTTTGATTTAAATCGGAGTATGTTTTCCCAGATTGCTGTTAAGGATCGATTGATGGCCAATCCTTATCACTCTTTCGCTTATTTGGTAAAATTTCTTCGTGAAGCAGCGATAGACCCTAAAGTTAAAAGCATATCCATTACAATTTATCGATTGTCTAAACTTTCGAACGTAGCGAGCTCACTGGTGCAAGCCGCTAGAAACGGAAAGCGCGTGACCGTTCAAATTGAACTGCAAGCGCGTTTTGATGAAGCAGCCAACATTCGTTACGCCGAGGAAATGAAAAAAGAGGGTATTAGACTCATTTTTGGCGTTCCTGGATTGAAAGTGCACTCCAAGATCTGTATTGTACATCGATTAGAAGGGGATAAGCTCAAGCGATATGGCATTGTTAGTACTGGAAACTTTAATGAATCTACGGCAAAGCTCTACACAGACTACACCCTTTTCACGGCCTATCAGCCAATTCTTAAAGAAGTTGATAAGGTTTTTCAATTTCTAGACGCGAGTTATCGCATTAACAAATACAAGCACTTGGTGATCTCTCCTCATAAGACAGCATCTTATTTCACTTCCTTAATCAAAAGTGAAATCAAGAATGTAGAGAGCGGAAAAAAAGGAATGATTCGTCTAAAAATGAATAGTTTGACCAATTATTCGATGGTTGAAAGTCTTTATAATGCGAGTCGATCTGGTGTGAAAATCCAACTTATTATTCGAGGAGTTTGTTGCTTGATCCCCGGCGTTAAAGGCATGAGTGAAAATATCGAAGTGATTAGCGTTGTGGACAAGTTCTTAGAACATACACGCCTAATGATTTTTGAAAATGATGGGAATCCACATGTTTTTATCTCCTCTGCAGATTGGATGACACGAAATATCGAGAATAGGGTAGAGGTGTCTTGCCCTATCTATGACGCTGAAATCAAAAGCGATCTTATCGCTAATTTTTCGATGACTTGGAATGATAATGCAAAGGCTCGTATTTTAAACGGAACTACCCCAAATATGTACAAATCTTCATCCGATAAGCGTCAACGGTCGCAAATTGAAATCTATAACCACTACAAAAACAAGCTTTCCCTTGAAGATTAAGAAGTATGCCGCTATTGATGTTGGATCAAATGCCATACGACTGTTGATCATGAACATCATTGAGCGAAAAGACAAGGAGCCTTTGTTTACTAAAAATGCGATGGTTCGAGTTCCTATTCGTTTGGGATCAGATGCGTTCGTTATTGGAGAAATATCAAAGACGAATAAAAAACGTATGATTGATTCGATCAAGGCATTTAAGCTTCTGATGAAGGTACATCATGTGGATCGCCATCTTGCCTATGCTACTTCTGCGCTTCGTGAAGCCACAAACGGCCAGCAGGTTACCAAAGAAATCCTTTCCAAAACGGGGATACATATCGAAATCATTGATGGTTATCGAGAGGCTGAAATCATTGCGTCTACTGACCTTTATAAAATTGTAAAACCAGATCAAAACTATCTATATGTAGATGTTGGTGGTGGTAGTACAGAACTGACCGTGTATAGCCATGGAAAGATTATTGTCTCTAAATCTTTTAAGATTGGAACTGTTCGATTGCTGAAAAATATGGTGAACAAACAAGTGTGGGATTCCTATAAGCGTTGGATTATCAAACACACTTCTGGTTACGGACAAATGTCGGTTTTGGGTTCTGGCGGAACGATTAACTCTCTGTTTAAACTATCGGGAAATAGTGCTGGAGTGCCCTTGTCCTATGACTTTGTCAAGGAAAAATACAAAACCTTTCAATCGATGAGCCCCAAGCAAATGATGGTGGATTTTAGTTTTAACGCCGACCGTGCGGATGTGATCGAGCAAGCCACCCGCATATACCTTATGGGCATGAAGCACTCCAACTCATCGCAGATTCATGTCCCCAAAGTCGGACTCGCCGATGGGATGGTGAAGTTGCTCTATAAGGAGAAGGGTAGTCCTTTTTTTTTGTTGAGTCATTATTCAACAAAAATGATTAAATTATACCCACAAACGCCCTAAATCGTTTGCCCAGATCAAAGAACCGATTTCGCTTTTTTTCTAGTTTACAGTTTAGGGAGGTTGGATATACGCAATGCGTATATTCAATTGTTGGATCACATTCAGCCGTTGGCTGACCAAAGTTGCTACGCATGCCATAGGCGTGTTCTCGCCCCTTTGGAAATGTAATCCAACGACCCCGTTAAACCAAATTGCTTTATGAGCATTAAAACCTACATACAGCCAAAGACTGGCATCGAGCAAAACGCAATCCAACATATACTAAAACACAATTTGGTCAGGTTCTTATTGTCTTTTACAAATCAAGAGCAAGCTCATGATTTACAAAACCCAGAACCTAACTCCGTTTAGCGGGGTCGTTAGACACAATAATTACAAACGAATGAAAATAAACTTGAATAACAAAATGTTTAAATCTCTATCCAATTCTGAAAATGGAGAAGTATCGGATTCAACAATTTTTCATTATCATCAAGAGAAGCAAATAATTTGGGCGGAATATATTGGAGGAGAAATCCAAAAAGGATTTTTAATTGGCAAAATTGATAACTTAATTCTTGAGTTTACATATCAGCATCTTAATCGAGATTATGAGATAATGACTGGGAAATGTAAATCTAAGATTGAGCTAAGCAATAGTAATAAAATACAATTGTTCGAAGATTGGGAGTGGACTTGTAAAGATTTTAGCAAAGGAAAATCAACTCTAATTGAAGTTTAATATGAAAATACATATCATTTATTGCCATCCAAGTAAAAAATTTTACACATTTGAAATTTTAGAACAATTGAAATCGCACTTTGCTAAATAGGAATTAGAATACGAAATTTCAGATTTATATGCAATTAACTTCAAAACTGATATGACAGAGGAAGAATATGAAAGGGAAGGTTTTGCAAATTTCAATTTACCAATTCCTAAAGATGTTAAAGAGGAACATTTAAAAATTGAAAAAGCAGATTGTCTAATTTTTCTATACCCTGTTTGGTGGAGTGAATGCCCTTCGAAATTAAAAGGATGGTTTGATAGAGTTTATTCAGTTGGCTATGCTTATGGTAATAAAACTGCAAATGAAATTGACAAAATGAAAATCTTGAAACTCGGCTTGGTAATATGTACGGCAGGACATCCAAATAAATTTTTACAAGAAATTAGCATTGCAGAAAGTATGAGAAACGTTATGATTGACGATAGACTTGGACAACGTTTTTCAAATAAAAGAAATGATAATTTTGGGAGGAACATTGGATAAAGAAAATGTGAGACAATCTCACTCGGAAATCCTAAATTTAATAGGAGAAAAAATAAAAAAATACTGTGCCTAACAATAGCTAAAACAGCAATAGCTCCCATTCGGTCGCTACTGCATTTAGCCCAACCGTTGGATCACATTCAGCCTTTGGCTGGCCTAAATCTTTCTTGACACCATCACCCATGCATCGTTTCTTTTTTGCCAAATCCTTTTATGAGTTCTGCCTCAAAGGCGAGTAGGGCATTCCATTTTTGATCGGTTTGTTCGCGTCCGCCATAGGTGCGGGCAAACTGTAAAAACATGGTGTAGTGATTTGCTTCGCTGATCATCAGTTTTTTGTAAAAACGAGCGAGTTTTTTGTCTTCTAACTCTTCTGAAAGCAAACGGAAACGCTCACAGCTCCGTGCTTCAACTAAAGCGGCATACAACAACTTATGCACCAAATGAACTTCTCGGCTTCCGCCTTTGGGGAAAAACTGCATCAGTTGATTGACGTATTCATCTTTGCGCTCACGACCGAGAGCAAACCCGCGTTCTATGATAATATCATGCACCATTTTAAAATGACTCATTTCCTCAGCAACCAAATCAATCATGGCCTGTACCAGTTCGGTTTTTTCAGGAAATCCAATGATAAATGAAATGGCTGTACTCGCTGCTTTTTGTTCACAATAGGCGTGATCAATCAAAATTTCTTCGATATTTTTTTCAACAATATTCACCCATCTAGGGTCTGTAGGTAGCTGTAATCCAAGCATCATTATAGGTCTAAATCAAAATCTTTACGCATAGCATCTACTAGCGGGTTGGCTTTCACCAATTCTTCGTATTTATCTTTGGGTGTATAAACATATTTTTGTTCTTCTTCCGTATCAACATTGATATTAACAGTCAGGAAATCGTTTTCCAATTTATCAAACAAAAAGGTAAGAACTTTAGTCTTTGAGCTTTCGAGTTCTAGTTTGTTAGTTTTGTTGGGGAATGTGAGATGAATTTCTGTCTTACTTTTCAGCCTTGGTGTATCAAGTTTTAACAGAGCAGCAAGGTTATATTCTCCTCTTGCTTCCATTTTATCGACAAATATCGTCCATGCTTTTTCGAGTTCATCTTGGCTAACAGACGAGTTACGGTTGGTGGTTGGTTCGTCAGAGCTATTTTTTGCTTTGTGTTTTTTTTGAAAGGAGATGCTCGACAAAGACAAGCCAGAAACACCTTCTGCTTTGATATTTAGATCAACAGCATTCTTTTTTTCTTCTACCTTTAAAGACTCCGGTTGTTCAGCTTTTGGGGTAGGTGAGGGTTCTTCAACAACAGATTTTGCCTCAATTTCGGGTTGCTTGTAGTCTTTTTGAGGTCGATCCTTTACGACATGCGTTGTTTCTGCCACAGGATTTTCTGTTTGAGAATCATGAGTTTGTACAGTTGTTTTAAGGCTGCTTGTTGTAGGTGCAGCTACACTTTCGGGTGGCTTTATGTAGGGACTATCCTTTTTTTTTTCAGGATCTAAGGAAGCAATTTGCATTAAACAAAGCTCAACGTGTAGGCGTTGATTCTTTGCGGTTTTGTATTGTAAATCACATTGGTTGGTTATTGCAATGGCTTTTTCTAGCATGGGGATAGCTGCCTCTTTAGCCTGAACGGCATACTTTTTCTGTGTCGACTCTCCAACCTCAAGGAGTTTGAGTGTTTGTTCATTTTTGCACATCCAAAGGTCACGAAAATGACTTGCAAGCCCAACAATAAACTGGTGCCCGTCAAATCCTTTGGTGAGAACCTGATCAAAACTTAAAATCGCTGCACGAATGTCACCATCAATGAGTTGTTTGGTGACCCCCAAGTAAGTGTCAAAATCGAGAATACTTAAGTTAATTGACACGCTCTCTGCCGTAATATTTTGATTTGAAAAGCTTACAACTCGATCAAAGATCGAAAGTGCATCTCGCATTGCGCCATCGGCTTTTTGGGCAATGAGTTGCAGTGCTTCTTCTTCAGCATTTATCCCTTCATTATCAGCAATTTTTTGCAAATAGTTTTTGGCATCTGTAACTCCGATGCGCTTAAAATCAAAAATTTGACAGCGTGATAAAATTGTCGGAATGATTTTATGCTTTTCTGTTGTTGCCAATATAAAAATGGCATGGGCAGGTGGTTCTTCCAATGTTTTCAAGAAGGCATTAAATGCAGCTTGGGAAAGCATATGGACTTCATCAATGATATAGACTTTGTACTTTCCAACTTGAGGTGGAATACGAACCTGATCAATGAGGTTTCGGATGTCTTCGACAGAGTTGTTAGAAGCGGCGTCCAGTTCAAAAATATTGAACGCAAAATCGTTATCAGATGAAGGAGATTCATCACTGTCATTAATTTTTTTTGCGAGGATACGTGCACAAGTAGTCTTACCAACGCCTCGAGGTCCACAAAACAATAATGCTTGTGCGAGGTGATCTTTAGCAATCGCGTTCTCTAAAGTTTGTGTAATAGACTGTTGTCCAACGACGTCATCGAATCGTTGTGGTCGATATTTAAGTGCTGATACAACAAATGGTTCCACAAAGACAAATATATTAATTACAAGCGGATAATTCCTTTTAAAGTCGATGTGTTTATCAACGGTAAAACTTGTACTTTTGTACAGCAGGCCACCTTATCGCTACTTTGTAAAAAGTAGAGGAAAGTCCGGACACCATAGCGCAGTATAGCGGGTAACGCCCGTCGTCCGTTTCGGCGGATAGGACCAGTGCAACAGAAAGAATGTACAGTTCGGCTGTAGTGAAACCAGGTAAACTCTATACGGTGAAACGCCAAGTAAACCAGCGTCTGAAAGAAGCGCTCTTGAGCTGGTGGGTAGGCGGCTAGAACCCCACAGTAATGTTGGGTCGAGATCAATGATAAGGCACGACAGAATCCGGCTTACGGCCTGCTTTTTTTTATTTGTTTGTTGGTCCCATCAAATCGCTAAAAAAGTCATCATTAGCCTCCCAAAGCTCAATAGCATTTCCCTCAGGATCAAGTATATGTATAAACTTTCCATAAGGGTACGTTGTGACTTCATCAACAATTTTGGTTCCGATGTATCGTAAATACATCACTGTTTTATCAATATCTTCACCCCGATAATTAATCATAAAGTCTTTTTTAGAGGGAGAAAAATAATCCGTGTTGTTCTTAAAGACTGACCATAGGAAATATTGAACTTTATTTGGGTCATTTGCATTTCGAAACTCAAAGGAAGAGCCGTACGGATTGAGATTAAAACTAAGATGATCTTTGTACCATTTTTTTAGGGAGGATGGTTTTTTGGCTTTAAAGAAAATTCCGCCTATTCCAATAACTTTTGGTTTAAACATGGGGACTATTTTTAGTAAAGGTATAAAAAATTAGAGCGAGCGTAGAATTGAAACGGTCTCGGGTCCGAGATTAAAAAGCACATCTAAAATACTTAGGTTGGGAATAAATCCATTTTTATCACTAAAAACCTGTGTGTATTTTGGCACTTCTTTTGGCGGTAGTGCTTTTGCATTAATCAAGTAGCGCATATCATTATCACTTGAATCTATCGTGTAACTCTTTGTTGTTTCTTTAGGAGTTTCTAGTTCTAAGACCAAACAAATGGTATGTATCATCTCCATATTAAAGCTCATTAAACTCGAGTATTTTTTATTGTAGAGTGGAGCAAATTCATCTTCGTAGTATTCGAAGAATGGGGAGGACTGATAAGCGGCTTGTATTGATTTCCAATGATTTCTTTGCCAAGGAAATTCATTTGCAATTTGAACATGATTGTATTTCTGATGCCCTTGGTGACCGAGATGAACAATCGGAATACTCAGCATAAGTTTTCCATTGGCTCCATGAATAAAAAGTCGGTTTCTGTATGTTTGCTTTTGGTAAAAGTCTTCGACTTCCCAAATGACTGATTCTTCTTTAAAAAGAGGAATCCAATGTGAAACAGGCGCCGCATACGCTACAGAAAGTAGGGTAGGCGTCATTATTTTTTACGTCGCTTTCGAATTCTGACGACCAATTGATAAACTATCAATCCAGCTAAAAAATGCCAACGATAGGAGACAGGTTCTCCATCTCCATTTGTGGTTGTAAAAACACGATCCCATCGAACCTTCCAATTGGAAATCCCATCGTTGATGCCATCAATACTCATCCAAATAAATATGGGTTTTCCTACGATATGATTGTCGGGTACGAATCCCCAAAATCGGCTGTCCTCTGAACGATGTCTGTTGTCACCCATCATCCAGAAGTAATCTTTTTCAAAAGTATAGGTATCTGTTGCTTTACCATCGATATAGTATGTCCCGTTAATTTCCTCCAGTGATTTGTTTTCGTAATCTCTAATCAACTTCTTGTACAAAGCAATGTTATCCCTTGTTATCACCACGGTTATTCCTTGCTTTGGCATTACGATAGGACCAAAGTTGTCTTCATTCCAATTGTAGCGTATATCGTTTGGAAAAAAGTTTGTGTTATACGTTTTTGTTTGGTTGATGTTTCGCACTAAACTATCCAATGAAATATTATTTGTAAGTGAGTTAGCTTCATCAAGCGTAAGGAAAACTGTCTTTTTTGTTTCGCGTAACTCGGTTACACGCAACCTTTCTTGGCGAATGAGACTTCTTGGGATTCCTCTAGAACCAGTAATGGCAATAAGCATATCCCCTTGTCGAATGACATTGATCTTGTTAGCAAACAAAGCGTTTAGCTGTTGTTGAGTAATATCATTTTCTATACGAAACCTACGGGTTAAATCATTTATCCCTTGTTTGATAAGTTCCCTTGCTGAAATCCCTGTTTTACTATAAGCGGTATATCCGTAGAGGGGTTTTGCACGGTCTGGCAATACAGTTTGCTCTCCATTGATGTGAATGATGCCATCGATAATTTCTAGAGTGTCTCCTGGTATTGCAACGCAACGTTTGACATAATTTGATTTTTTGTCAATAGGCTTATCAACTCGAGCTTCTTTCTTGAAAAATTGCCTAACGGTATCTGCGGGCCAACTAAAAACAACAATTTCGTTCCGTTTTATTTTTTGCAATCTAGGGAGGCGCATGTAAGGAATTTCCGGATTTTTGAGGTATGACCTTATTTTTGCAACTGGAATGGTGTCGTGTACCATCGGGAATGAAACCGCAGTTTGCGGTACTCGAGCGCCGTAGTGATACTTACTAACAAATAAAAAATCGCCAGTTAGAAGGGTTTTTTCTAAAGATCCAGTTGGTATAATATATGGTTGAATAAAATAGGTGTGGACTAAAGTTGCGATCACAACAGCAAAAAGGATAGAGCTAAACCATTCTCCAAAAGCAGTTCTTGGCTGCAAGCTTCTGTTTTCGATATAATCTGATTGATCTCTGTAGTTTATGACATAGATATACAGCCCAAAGCTCAACAATGTTAGTAGGGTGTCAGTTGTGCTATTTTTGCCAAATGATCGTGCGATTTCTACCCATACAACAGGGAAAATAATAAGGTTAATGATGGGTATAAATAGCATGACCACCCACCACTTCGGTCGATTGATAATTTGCATCAAGACAATGGCATTATACACTGGGATAGCAGCTTGCCAAGATTTAAAACCAGCTTTTTGGTAGAGTTTCCACGTACCAAAGAAATGAATTAGCTGAACAATTGCGATAAAAAGGAGCCACTGCGAAATTGTCATTGTATAATAGTTTTTATGAGTTAAGAGGGGAAGGTGTTCATAGTTTATAATCCTAATACATCTTGCATGCTAAAGATACCCTTTTTGTTGTGTATCCATTCTGCAGCAAGCACGGCGCCAAAGGCAAACCCTGTTCGGTTGTGGGCGGTGTGTGTAATTGATATATCGTCAATAGCTGATGTGTACTGAACGGTATGTGTTCCAGGAACATCGTCTTGTCGAAGAGATGAAATGGGAATGCCCTCTCCGCCTTGCTCAGCCAAATGCCAGCTTTTCTTTGATTCTTCATCATAAACTCCTTCAGCTAAGGTAATTGCTGTTCCGCTTGGTTTGTCCACTTTTTGGGTGTGATGAATTTCTTCAATCTCAACATCGTAAGAATCATGCTGTTTCATTAATTGTGCTAGTTTTTTGTTGAGATCAAAAAACAAATTCACGCCCAAACTAAAGTTGGAGGCATACAGAAAGCCGCTATCTTTTTCTTTGCATAGTGTTTCAATCTCAGCAAGGCGATCTAGCCAACCTGTTGTGCCACACACGACAGGGATTTGCTTATCAAATGCTTTTGAAATGTTGGTGAAGGCAGCGTCAGGCACGCTAAAATTGATGGCTACATCGGCATCAAATAACTCGTTCTGATTGTCCTTATCAATTTTAGCAACGATGGTATGACCACGTTGTATGGCAATTTTTTCAATTGCTTTTCCCATACGTCCATATCCTAATAGTGCGATTTCCATTTTACAAATTTAAAAATTGATAGTTAGCAAAACCCCAACATTATGGTTTGCAATAATTTGTTTGCTTTCAAAATAGGGGCGAAGCGTCAGATTTTCATTTAAGTTATATTGTTTTAAATGCGCATCGATGTTTGCGTCAAGGATGTTAAGCAAATAAGTCCCTACAATAAAAAGCATGGAGCGGTCTCTATAATTTCGATAAAAATTCATTCCATCAATGAGACGATCATCAGCAGAAATGATGCCTTGAAACTCATCATCATCATAACCAGCAATTCTTCTTTTATACGCATTTCTATAACGTTTAAAGTTTTTGTTGTTAAAGTCGTAGTAATAAATTGATGCGCCTATCCCTCCGTAAATAATAGGTAACTTCCAATAACGTTTGTTATAAATTTGACCTAAACCTGGGAATACAGCCGAATAAAAAGTAGCTTTTGCAGGACGTAACGGGTTGATCTCAAACGAATTGGGAGTGATGTTACTTTGCTGCTGACTCTCAGCAAGTAAAGAACACAACAGTGCTAGCAGCACAAGGTTAATCTTCACTTTGCAGGCTTTTCGTGATTTTTTGAAATTCTTTTTCAGAAGAAAAAGGCACAACGATCTGACCACCACCTTTGCTGTTTACTTGAATTGTTACTTTATCACCAAATATTTTTTTGTAAATATTGAGTTTACTTTCGGTGTATGGATTTGCCGGTGGGGGGTTTTTCGGCGCTGTTGGTTTGTTTTCTTTGGTCAGTTGTTCTGTTGCACGAACAGACAATCCCTTAGCTAAGATTTTTTCGTAAACGGCTAATTGATCAGCACGACTTTCAATAGTAACCAGAGCGCGACCATGACCCATAGAAATGAATCCATCACGCATTCCCGTTTGAATAATTGGGTCTAAGCGCAGTAATCGTAGATAGTTGGTTATGGTTGAACGTTTTTTTCCAACACGATCACTCATTTGTTCTTGAGTCAACCCAATTTCGTCTATGAGACGTTGATAGGAAAGCGCAATTTCAATGGGGTCTAAGTCTTCTCGTTGGATGTTTTCTACAAGTGCCATTTCTAATGATTCTTGATCGTCAGCAATACGAACAAAAGAAGGAATGGTGGTGAGTCCTACGCTTTGAGCAGCACGCAAACGGCGCTCCCCAGAAACCAACTGAAATGATTTATCATCGATTTTGCGAACGGTAATCGGTTGGATAACACCAAGCGTTTTTATTGATGTCGCCAAATCTTCAATGGCTTCTTGGTTGAAGTTTGTTCTTGGTTGAAAAGGATTGATTTCAATTTGGTCAATTGAAAGCTCAACGACACTTCCAACAACAGCATTCGATGATTCATTTACATTGATAGAATCATCAAGTAAGGCCGATAAACCTCTACCAAGTGCTTGTCGTTTGTTTGCTTTTGCCATTTCTTAACTATTTTTTGAAATCACCTCGTGGGCTAAATTTAAGTAATTTTCAGCACCCTTGCTTGTGCTGTCATAATCGATGATACTTTCGCCAAAACTCGGTGCTTCACCAATCTTTACGTTTCGTTGTATGATGGTTTTGAAAACCATTTCGTGGAAATGTTTTTTGACTTCGTCAACAACCTGATTCGATAAGCGTAAACGAGAGTCGTACATTGTGAGTAGCATTCCTTCAATATTTAAATCTTTATTATGGATGCGTTGAACACTTTTTATGGTGTTTAGAAGCTTTCCCAACCCCTCTAGAGCAAAGTACTCACATTGAATTGGGATAAGTACAGAATCAGCAGCTGTCAGGGCATTGAGTGTCAGCAACCCTAAAGAAGGTGCACAGTCAATGATGATAAAGTCATACTGATCTTTGATTCCCTCGAGAGCCTGACGCAACATATACTCTCTACTTGGCTTATCTACCAGTTCAATCTCAATAGCAACTAGATCAATGTGAGAAGGAACGACCATCACATTTGTAGTTGATGTTTGTATGGCTACATCTTCTAGCTTCGCAGAGTGTTCAAGAAGTTGATAGGTTCCTTTGTTGTGATTTTTAAATTCTAATCCAAATGCAGAAGTTGCATTGGCTTGTGGATCAGCATCTATTAAAAGAACTGATTTTTCAAGTATTCCTAGGCAAGCAGCGAGATTAACTGAAGTTGTGGTTTTTCCAACACCACCTTTTTGATTTGCTACAGCTATAATTTTTCCCATGAGGCGATATTAAAGTAAAGTATAAATGTACAATTAACAGGGTGAAATGGAGTCTGCGAATTTAAAAATATTTACTTTTTTTTCAACATCGTTTTTTTCAATAACATCCAGAGTGCTTTAGGGATTTTATCGAGCATGTTAAACTGTCCTGCTCCTTTTAGCCATTCACCTCCGTCAAGGACTATAACTTCTCCATTGAGATAGGCACCAAAATCAGAGACAACATATGCAGATAGATTGGCCAATTCCTGATGATGACCTACACGACCAAGAGGCACTTTTTTGGCTGGATCAAACTTTTTCACAAGTGGACCAGGAAGTAAACGCTCCCAAGCTCCCTTTGTAGGAAAAGGACCAGGTGCGATAGCGTTAAAGCGCATTCCATATTTTGACCATTCAACAGCTAATGAACGAGTCATGGCCAACACGCCTGCTTTGGCTGTTGCTGAAGGAACCACATAGCCAGAACCTGTAAATGCATAGGTCGTCACAATGTTTAACACATTGACATTTTTCTTTTTTCTTTTTATCCAATCTTTACCAAAAACCATTGTGCAGTTTTTTGTTCCTTTTAAGACGATGTCAACAATAGTGTCGAAAGCATTGCTCGATAGATTTTCAGTAGGGGATATGAAATTTCCAGCTGCATTGTTTAGAAGAATATCTATTGATCCAAAGTGATCAGTGACTTTTTTGTGCATTTCTTCCACCTGTTCATAAATGCGAACGTCACAAGAAACAGCAAAACAATCTCCTCCAGTGGATTCGCTCAATTCTTTTGCTGTTGCTTCAAGCTTTTCTAAATTTCTAGAAGTTATAGCGACTTTGGCGCCAAGTTCTAAAAAATATGAAGTCATGGATTTGCCAAGACCGCTACCGCCTCCTGTTACTACAATTACTTTACCTTCGAGACTACCGTCTCTCAACATTTTATCCGTATGTGTCATGCTTTAAATGTACAATATTAATTACGATGAAGTTTTAAGACTGTCGCTAAATTCGATAATAAAGATGTCTTCATCTTCCTTTTTTAGAAAGTAATTTTCTCTACCAAATTTTTCAAGTTCTAAGGAGTCTGATAGTTTATGAATAAACAATTTGTCGTCGTTAATTTGACGTAAAAGTTCTTTTTTCTGTCCTTCCAAATCATCTATTTTTTTGTTTAAACTCCAAAAGATACGAAGTGAATTGGTGTCGAAAAACAGCATCCAAAAAATAAAGAATAGACTGACCAACACATAGATATTCGTGCTGATTTTAAACCATTTGTTCTGTTTGATGTTTTCTGGAATCACTTGACAAGTTTGTCTAACAAATTACAAAAAGATGACAATCTTGAAAGATCATCTGGATCATTATCAAAAATATGATCTGCCGTTTGTTTGTAAGGTTCTATATGTTCGTTATGCATCGGAATAATTGTCTCAGCAAAACGGCTCTTTACTTCGTCTTCCGTTCGGCCTCTTGTTTTTGTGTCTCTTTCAATCCGTCTTCTAAGCCTAGTATCTTGTTTGGCATCTATAAAAATAGCTTGTGAAAACAAGTTTCTCAACCCTTTATGAGCAAAAATCAAAATTCCCTCAACAAATA
>VMHT01102146.1_pt1 | contig 18404 bp, 19 predicted proteins | sample 4693611 | NCBI WGS metagenome assembly VMHT01 (sample SAMN12280063, study PRJNA550983) | marine metagenome | isolation source: seawater sampled from same location over 5 years 0.02-0.2 micron viral filtrate | place: USA: collected off the coast of southern California halfway between the port... ...
GCTTCAAAATTTACTAAATGTCTTCTTAATTTTTTATGTTCTGGTGTGTCGGTATCTTCATCATTTCCACTTGCAACTGCAATAACACCATCGAGATTATCTTTATGTATTCCTGTTCCAAATATATTTCTACCCATACTTGTTATTGTGGTTGTACATTCATATGCACCATCATTTCTAATATCATATGTGAAGTTAGTAACTACTCCAATCACTCCTTGATACTTTCCATTACCCTTTTCATTTCTATCTTGTAGGTTTTTACTAACACTAAGTATTGAGTCTAATGTTGGTTTTTTATTTTCATATGAATTTGTTTCTGGTGTTGACCAACCAAACTCTACCATAATCATTCTACCAAATTTCATAAATGCATTTTGTATATCTTCGAATTCATTTGGATTAGGTACAAGAAAGTTTATTTGACAATTATTTATCTGATGGGATTTTTGTGTAATATTGATTGCAGTTATTCCTGAAGTTCCTTTAAAAATCTCTGTAGAATCAATTGTATATGCAGTTCCCTTTTTTGATGTTGGTTTTGTTTTATTTATAAAAGCTATTGGTTCATTTATTGGTTGTTGATCTTTAGTAACTCCTGAAGATAATCTAACTAAATCTAAATCCTCTGTTGGTTTTCCATCATTTCCTAAGATTGGAACTGCAGAAGTTGCTCTTGCCCAACAAGTTTTTGTCATCATACTTCCAATTGGATTATTTTCATAACTTGTAGGTTCAAGCAAACCATTTTGGAACCCTTTTCGTTCTAAATCTCTCATCTTTTTAAAGAGAGTTTTTTGGACTGATGGTGATATCGGTGTGTTAAAAAACATAACTATGAATTCATAAATTCAAATTCAGTTAATACATCCCCTATGTCTGTTGGTATTCTTATTTTTTTACCAATCTCAGGAAAAACTGAACCATTATTTTGATTGTTTGCTCTTGCAATTATCCACCACAATCCCACATCACCATAATGTTCTTGTGCAAGTAATATGTATGAGTGTGAAAATCTAGCAATTATAAGTATATCACTATCTTTTATAGGAATTACTGGATATTTTATTCGTGATAAATAACGATGTTGTGAATCTTTATCATATAGAACTTTATTATTATCGTATCTTGGCATCATTTACTCCTATTTTGGAAATAGTCCCTCTGCTTTATTTTCTAATGTGGTTTTAGGTGTCCACAATCCTGATGAAGTTGTCTTTTCTTTTTCTCTATCTGGATGTACTAATTTCTGTTCCCTCGGATTGTTCTTTCCAAAAGTACTAAATTTATCTGTATCAATACCACTATCTTTTAACCAAGGTATTTCATAATGTTTACCAAGTGTGTTTGGTAATGATTTACCAACATATACGAAATCAAGACTTACATCACAAACTTGTGGATACTGCATACCATCATCTATCTCCCAAGTTACATTTGTTGGTATTGTTATGTTTACACTTGAAAAATAACCTGGTGTATTATTAAGTAAATCACCAATAGTTAAATAAATATAAGGTGTAATAGGTCTCATTTCATTATCACTTTCACTTATTTTCTTAAATGTTGGTGTGGTTAAACCTTTTAGGTAATTCATCTTTTCCCAAATTATTGGAATATCATTTTTCTTTAATGCAGCAACTTTGAAACTTAATGATATATTTCTTGTATATCCTTGATAAATGTGAATAGCATCAGGTCTACCAATATATCTTTCAGTTGTATATTCTGCACTTGAATTATCTGTAATGTCTTCAAGGTATGCAGGAAAGATTATCCACTTACCATTTACTGCATCTCTGATTCTAAATTTTATTAAATCGGTAGGTAACTCGTCTGTTTTTAATGTTCCGAATTTACCACCATAAGGTACTTGTAAATCTTTATCTCTATCATTAATCGTTACTGATAGTTCTCTTTTACCTAAGGCCTTTTTACCAGCTTCTATTGTTTTGGTTAAAATTGTTTTTGCAAAACCACCACTATCTGATGGTGATGAATCTTTAACTACCTCTGCAGTCTTTTTATCTGTCTTTGAAGTATCTTCACTCGGTCTTCGTAATTTAGAGGCACCTGCTACTATTGCATCCCCAACATCCTTTACTCCCTCTGATAACTTTACTGCAAGTTTCTCATATGGATCAAATGTCATATGTCGTATTGGTTGACCTGTTAATGGATTAGCATCTTTTAGTGGTGCACCACCACCAAGTACTGCCTCACCCATAGCTCTACTTGTTGAGAGTGGATTAAATATTCTTGTTCCATCTTGAGAATTAAAACTTTGTAAAACATATTGTTTTAAATTCCAAATAAGTCCTCTTGGTGATAATAAAAATTTACCTATTCTAACTTGATCAATTGCGGCCTGTGTCCCTTGTGTTATTATACCACCTCTAATTAGTGATACACTTCCTGCAGTACTTAATCCTGATGTTACAGCTCCAGAGAAACTACCATTTTCACCAAGTCCCCCACTTAATCCACCAATAGCTCCTGCCAATAAAAGTGCACTACCATTGTCTAATCCGAGAAACTTATCGTTAGTTCCGATTTCTCTAATAATGAATGGTTCAGAGAAAATTCCACCACCTTGTCTTAATCCTTTATTTCCACCAATTTTTGTGTATTGTCTATCTATTGCACTTTTTATATCTTCACCTATATCTTCACCAAACATAAATGGTACACTATATTTTTTTCCTGTAACTGCTCCACTTATATCACGAACACCATAAGTTTGTCCAACACCAAGTGATAAAGTATGATCAGTTCCCCAACTAAATGATTCATTATCGGTTGTATTTGCAACTCCAATTCCTTGATTATATAATCTTATTGGTGATGCACCCTCACTTGTTAAAGGATCTCCATCACCTAAAACAACTTGATTACTTAATGGTATTCTACCACTATCACCTACAACATAACCTGAATGTAATACGGTATATGTCTGTGATGCTCCTGTTTCTTGTAGTGATTCATCAATACCACCTGTACCAACACCATCATCAAATAAAGTATGTTCTTCTTGGTGTGGTGGATTATTACCTGGTTCAGTACCACCATGTATCCCACCATAATTTGGATTAAGTCCACTAATACCCTTAATACTAAATGGACTCGGTACATTTACTTGTGGACTATTTAATATTCCTACACCATCATCATATAAAGTATGTGAGTCTGGATGTGGTGGTACATTATTTGGTAGAGTTCCACCATGAATTCCTCCGAGTGTTGGATTGATATTGTCCACTGCCTTAATACTGAATGGACTTGGGAAATTTTGTTGTGGATTATCTAATGTTCCTACACCATTATCAAATTGAGTATGTATATCTTGGTGTGGTGGTATGTTACCTGGTTCGGTTCCACCATGAATTCCACCAAATTCTGGATCTATACCAGTTATATCTTTAATACTAAAAGGACTTGGAATATTTGATTGTGGTATACCAATATCTTTACCACCTAATGTGATTGTATTGTTTGTATCAAATATTGTTTTACTACCATCTATACCAACAAATTGTGTATTTGGAAATGCCATATTATTAGTAAATCCATTTGCATGATCATTTCCCATGAAATCATATGCAGTACCAACTTGACTATAATCGGTATACTTAAAATTCGATAAATCTTTTGTTAATTCTAATAATCCCATTTTTTATTCCTAATATGACATACCCATGTCATTCATTCCTTTTGTATTATTACTAATTTTTTCAAGTGATGTTACCATTGAACCAAATTGTTCTTCACTCTTACTTTGAAACATTGCATCTCCCGCTTTATCTCCTGCAAGGTTTCCAGCCAATCCACCTATTACACCACCAATTGCAGTACCAATTCCTGGTAAGAAGAATGAACCAATTGTAGCTCCAAGTGCTGCTCCACCGATTCCACCTCCGGCCTGTGTTAATCCTGATGCGACTCCACTCATATCTCCCTGCATTCCAGCGACTCCTGCTTCCATTAATCCTGGTAGTCCTGATAGTACTGCACTACCTTTTGTATATTTACTAACTTTTGCAGCTCTTGAAAGTGCTTTTCCTTTTTTAGTTCTCATATCAAAAGTACCACCTGGTGTCATTCCTGTTCTCGACCTCGATGATAGATTTGATGCACCACCACCACCAACCATTGCAGCTGTATTTGCATTTACTGCGGCAGTATTTCGTTCTGTCGAAAAAAAGTTTCTATTTATAGCAAGTGCCAATCTAACTCCAACAATAGTTGTTAGAATACCCAACAAACCTACAAGTACACCTGAAAACTTCCTCAAAATTTCTATTGACTTATCTAATATACCATTTTTAAATTCTACTTCACCTTTTGCAATTTTATTTAATTCTTGTACATCTATACCAAGTGCTGATGCCAAACTTCTTCTTTGTATAACACTCATTTGTCTTAATTTTGATTCACTACCAACTTGTTTTACAATTTCTTTTTGTAGTGCTAATGTTTCACCATCAAATGCAAGTTGACGAGCTCTTTCGAGATTCAATTGTCTACCCAACAATACTGATGTTTCCATTTCCTTTTCAATACTTGATTCGAAATCTAATAATGTATCTGCAATCTTTGCAGTAGTACCGAGACTTAATCCTAATTTACGAGCTTCGATTGCTGCAAGTCCAAGATTAGCTCCACCATCCTTTGTGAACTCTGCAATCAATTGTGAATTATCTGCCATATCTTTTATAACATCTGCAGGATTTACACCTCGTTGTCTTGCAAGTTCTGCAGTAGTTCTTTGTTGAGCTAATGCCTGGTCTATAGATAAATTTGATATTTCAGTTTGAGCTTGAGCTAATTTTAATGCATCTTCTGATGTGATTCCAAATGCAGTTTTTGATATAAGTAAACTCATAGCAGTCTTGAAACTAAATCTATCTATATCTCCAAATGTACTTCTAAAGGTTTGGAATCCAGGTAAAAAACTTTTTATAAAGTTTTCAGGATCATATGCTACTAATCCTTGACTTAATCCCTTTCCGATTACTGCACCGAATGTAGCTAAGAAAACTAATGCAGTTCTCATACCAAGTCCACCCATATTCAATGCCTCTCTAACTGAATCTCTAAATTTTTCGAATATATTTCTTGAACCCACATGAACTCTACCTAATACCTCTTTTTGGTATTTTTTAAATCTTTCTGCATCATCTTCAGGACCATCTGGAAATAATTCTATTAACTTACCACTTTTCTTTAATTCTCTAAACTGATCTAAATCTATTAAATCTTCTGGTGACATCTCTTTACCTCTAAATGCATCAGAAGTAAATGCTCCTGAGAATTCTGCTCCAGCATTATTTAGAAATGATCCAATTCCACCGCCTGGACCCATACTATTTCGTACCGAGTCACTCATTTGATCACCCATGTCATCAAATCCCATTGCAGTGGATAAGAAATCACCTATAAATGGAATGTTCTTTACACTATTGGATAAATTATCACCAAACTTTTTTGCCATATTGGCAGATGCACTTATTTTATTGTTAATACCTTTTTGAATTCTTTGTTCTTCTTTTAACTTCTGAATTAACTTTAATCTATTGGTAAGTCCTTTTCTTTGAAATTCGTATTCTAATTCAGATAAATCTTTTGTTGCAAACGATTCCTTATGTATATCTCTACGATTACCTAATATTTCTCTTGTTAAGTCGTTTGATTTTTTTAAGGTGTCGAGTGAATCATCGGATAACTTTTTGTATCCACCCATTTGTTGGGCAAGTTGTTTGGTATAACTAACGATATCAGGAAATTCTCTTGCCATTTCCTTAATGAAATCATTAGTGGCCTTTGTGGATTTTTGTATATCCTCGAAATCTCTTTTTGCCTTGCCGGTATTGTCTGCCATTTGTGTCTCTATATTAAATTATATGGTATAACCGAAAGATTACTTTTTTATAAATCGATTCCGAGGTCTTTCATATCTTGGTTAAATTCAGGATCCTTCATTTTCTTATCAAGATATTGTTGAGTTTCTTTATCGATTTGTGCAATCTTCTGAATACTTCTTTTGATTACAGGATCTTTAGATAATTGTTTTAATACATTCTTTTTGGCTCTCTTTGTTGCAATTGCTTTAAACAATGAACCAACAAATTCTGGTATTAGTTTTTTATCTGTAATTGTTATTTTTGACATTTCTACTCCTGTTAATCAATAATAAATATCAAGTTTTAAGATTTCTGAAAGTTGGGACGAGGTGTTGATGAAGATTTTTTCTGTGCATTTTCCATACCTTGTTTTTGTTCTTCTACTGCATCCATTATCTTTTGAATGTAGAATCGTCTTAGTGGAATGGGCATATTATACACTGCCTGGTAGGTAAACCCGCCGTTGCCGTAATATGTTAGGCTGAAGATTTCTTCGTGTATTGCCGGCCTGTTAGTCGCCGGCTGGCCAAAAAAAGTCAATCCCAAGTGCAATGGGTATTTTATGTTCTTTACCCGTTTCACTTGTGTAGTTGATTGATAAATCAATATCAGGTTGAATAGAAGTTACATACTTACGAAACTCTCTTGTATCAAGTGCAAGAAATGCATTATCAACAAAGTCACTAATACTCTTACCATCTGTACTACCATCTACTGATAATATTTGATGTTTAAGTCTTATTGTTAGTTCGTTTCTTACTCCAGTTAACTCTTCTACCTTATCATAACCTTTAAGTTTTTCTTCTATTTCAAGTTCATCTTTATGTGTTAATAATTTAAATTCAATTACTCTTTTAGAATTTGGTAATGTGAATTCAAATTTATTTTCATTTGTAAAAACTTTCTCGTTAAACTTCTTGTGTTCTAATGTAGTTAAATCAACTGCAGATTCTATTGTTTTACCTGTGTCTGGATCTGTTATCTGTACTGGATATTCTTTACCATAACCTAATACTCGTGTTCCAACCATAATTGCATTCTTATCACCAATTAGTAAGTCTTCTACTTTGATTTTATCATTTACAATTACTGATTCCAATAGTCTATCTATAACTACACCCTTTTCAATAAGGTTTGTAGATGTTAGAATATCTTCTTCTTTTGCTGTCATATATTTTACATCGATTGTTCCTGAGCGAAGTGGACTATCTTCGGGATATAATAATCCCTTTGATGGTAAAGATAGAACTTCAGTAGGAAAATCGAATTGATTTTCTGCTGCTGCCATTTATGTATCTCCTAAGATTGTATAAGATTGTATAACCATATGTTAATAACTATGTACTAAGTGTACAAAAACTTCAATTTATTTTTTTAAAACTTTTTCTGCTCCTGCAATACCGAAACTACCCAATGTGGTAAATAAGAAAGAATTGTAAACAACATCGTTGATTACTAAATCTTTACCCATAAGTCCAGTTACAACATCTGCACCTGCAAATATTACCATGATAGCAAATGCACCAAATCCTATAATAGATTTTTCGTTGTATTCGTTATCGTCTTTAAATATGTCTGAAAATGCCATTCTATTCTCCTATTAGAATTGTAAGATTGCGTAATCGTAACGAAGTGTTAGATTAATATCTGCAACATCAGTACCATTTGCGAAATCTAAATCATTGAAGTTAGCTGTTTGGATGAATGCACCCTTTAACTGCCACTCTTCTACTTTATCACCAACTGGTCCCAGTACATTAAATGTTATGTCTTTTTTATAGAAGTCTGAATATCCATCACGACCTGTTACTGATTCGTGATGAAGTCTAACCCACTCCATAACTGCTTGAGCACCACTTGGAACGATTGGATCATATAATGATATTTCTAAAGGTTCCCATGTACCCTTTCCTTTGACATATCGTTTAACATTGATATGGTTAATTTCAACCTCTTCAAATGTGATTTGAGGTCTATTGGCCGTTTTCACTAAATATGCAGGGATACCATCGATGTACATAATAAAACGATTTTTCGTTTTCGGTTCAAACGGGGTAAAAAATATTTCACTTGGGTCTATTAATTCAGCCACTTTCTTTCTCCTAAAAAGTCTTTAATTTTCAATACACTAATAAATATCACAAAAGTAAAAAAAGTGTATATTGGTATATGATATACTCTTAGAAGTTTTATTGAAGTTTTTTAAAATAAAGCTTGACATTAATATAGGGTATTCGTATATTAAACTATGGTTAATGACGAAGAATAAGGAATAGTTTAAATGGCAATGTATAAAGCAAAAATTTATGTAGAGATAGAAGTACCAGATAATGTAACTTTAAATGATGTTGGAAACAATACGGAAAAAAAAGATGCAGAGTTTGTAGCAGAACAAGTTGTAAGACAAATAGGTGATGAGATTCATCCATTGTGGAATCTATCTGAACGAAATTATTGGATAGGAAATGCTGAATTAGGTGGTATTGCTCCAAAAGGTAATTGGAAAGAATTGATTAAATTAGGATAAAATTAAAAAAAATAAAAAAAAAGCTTGACTCGTATAGTATTTTAGTGTTATATTAGAGTATCAAATAAAGGAAATAAATTATGATTAAAATAAAACAACAAATTAAAGGACTAAATTCACTATCAGAATTAAATGAATTATCTTCATTTATTAGTGAATGTAAGACTATGTTAGGTAAAACTTCATTGGTTGTTGGTTCTAAAGTTTATGTAGTTCAGAAGACTAAAAAAACACCTGGTGTAATCACTAAGATGAACATCAAGAAAGCTTTAGTTGAAATGAATGGTAGGATTTATAGTGTACCATTCTCTATGTTAGAACTAATGTAAATAGATTCGTGGGTTACCGATATACTACGATAATTTGGAATCGGTTTAGTGGGTTGTGAGTGACTACTTATTTGGAACTCTCAAAATTTATCCATTGATCCTCCTAAACAAAAAAACCCCAATCGAAAGACTGGGGTTTTTTCTTATAAGATAATCTACTTTATAAATTAAACTTATTCAGGAAATGCTGCTCCTGTAGGTTGAACTACGAAATCCAACACAATGAACTCTGCAGTTCTTGTAGGTTGAATAAAGATTTGTCCAACTAATTGGTTTCTATCAACAACATCTGGTGTGTTGTTACTATCATCCATTACTACTCGGAAAGCACTTAAACCACTATTTGCTTGAACTTGTTCTAAGAACGGATTAACAATTCCCAAGAAACGATTTCTTGTTGCTGCTGTGTTCTGTTCGAATACCAAGTATCTTGAAGAACTTGCAATGAATTTACGAAGTCTAATTAATAGTCTTCTTACATTGATTCTATCAAGTGCTGATGGTTTTGCCTGTAATGTTTTTTGTCCAAACACCACAACACCTTGTGCTGGGAATGATGCAATTGGATTAACTCTACCCTCATAAAGGTCATCCCTTTCGGCATGAGTCAATCTTGTTTTTGCTTCCAACACTTGTGATAATCCACCACGATTTAATCCAGCAGGTGCGAACCATTCATGAGCTACTGCATCTGTATTTGCAATTACTCCTGGTATCACTACTGATGGTGGAACCCACATAGGTTTATTCTTAACTTCATCAAGGACTTTCACCCAAGGGAAGTAAGTTGCTGCATAGTTTGAATCAAGTGTCTTGATGTCTGCAACAGCATTATCTATTGAACGGCCCCATCTTGAACCATCCATAACATAGAATGCATCTGCACGAGACTCAACCATATCAATTACTTTGTTAGTAACTGAACTATGATATTCGTGTATAATACCAGGTGTTGCCACCATGTTTATATCGAATTCATCTGGGTTACTTACAGCATTTATCGCTCTGGAGTATGCAACTGATCCACTTGATAAGGATGTTGAACAATCAAATCCCATCGTGTTAGTAGATGTTATGTCATTACCAGTATTCTTTGCGATTGCTGGGTTATATCCATCAAAACCACCTTGAAATGGAACAACAAACTTTCTCTGTTTAACATGAGACAATCCAAGTGTGATTTTCTCACTTGCATCTGAGAATGTAGTACCTAATGTTGATGCATCTGCATGTCCATCAAGGTCTTCTAAACTCATAGTTATGTTGTTTCCAACTACTGCTGATGCAGGTAGTGGTGCAAGATATTGTTTGTTATCTTCGTTTGCAAAATTGAATCCTTGAAATACATTTGAATCAAATTCACCACGACTATTCAACTGATTACTTTTAATGTGAGCAGTTGGTACTGATGTTGAACCTGAAGTAGTTGTAGGTAATGCAGTTGCAACTGGATTACTTACTTTACCAAATCCCATAGGAACTAATTCTACTGATATTCCCTCAAGATTTGAGTAATCTGATAAGTATATGTATTTTGATTTATTTGGATAATCACCATTATATGTTAATTTTCCTAATGAATCGATTGTTACATACCTATCACCAATTGCTCTTACTACATAGTTTACACTATCTTCATCAAATGAAAGATTTTGGAAACTTTCTAATATTGTACCATCATCATTTTCACCTGGATTGTTCACAATTACCGATAAGGTAAATGAACCATAATCACTACCAGCAACATCTGTTGGAGCCTTCACATCAGAAATACCAATTTTGTATTTATGATTGATGTTTGTTCCATGTGAACGAGTATTTACTTTAAATAAATTTGTTCTTGCAGAATTTACTAATTGTGATTGTATTGATGGTGTTGTTGCAACTTTGTAGTCATGTGTAAAATCATCACTACCACTAGCAATCGTTAATGGTGCTGTTGTAAGACCATGTCCTGATTGGAAGTGTTTAAAGTTTGAAGAAACATATACACTTTGTTGTGCAGATTGTGGGTCTTCACTAAATACATTTGTAATGTAATTAGCAGAACCTGTGTCTGTACTAAAAGCGAATGATGTTCCTTTTAATGTCAATGTTGCACTTGCTGCTGTACCAGCTACCGCAAGAGATGCACTACCAGGTCCAGAAATACTATATGTATCTGGGTCTGATGCTCCTCTTGATGGTTTTAATACAAATGCTGTTCCATGAACTAATGAACCACTTTGTGGTCCAGAAGAACATGATCCTGATAAATTGACACTTATGAAATCGTTTGTGTATCCACCTATACCTAAAATACGAACAACCGTAACGGTTCCCGCACTTTTTAAATATTCTTTAATTGTATATGGTGTATAGTAATTGGTGTTTAGTTTACCAAAAAGACTTTCAAACTCACTAAAATTATTTACGATGGTTGGTACAAATGCTGGGCCACTTGAAGTGGGTCCAATTATTGCGGCACCTATATCGGAAATACCTTGTGGTAAGAAAGATAAGTCTTTTTCCCTGGTAAATACACCTGGACTAACTATTCTTTCAGCCATTATTTTCTCCCTAAATTATAATTTAGAATTAAATTATATATGTTATAAATATAATTTAAATTTACGAAAATAGTTCAATTGGACGAATTATTTTGTTGGTGTGAAAACACCAGTTTGTGGATCAAGGTTACCTGCTCCATACTTTTCATTTAAATCATTAACAAGTTTAGATTCAGTTGTCTGTACACCTTTATATTGAGTTTCAAGTTTTAGTTTCTCGTTATCGAGAGATTCTAATTGTTGATTCAATATCATTCGTTGTACTTCTAATTGACCTAAAGCTAATTGAGTAGATGCATAACTATCTCTCAATTCTCCTAATGATTTTAATTCGTCTTCTGTGAACTTAATTTCTTTTTCACTCATGTTATAACTCCTTAATTTGTTTTCTTTAAGTTATATATAAATATAAAACAAAATTTCAAAACACTACTTTTTATGCTTTAATCTTTTTATTTCTCTTTCTAATTTTTTGGTTTTTTTAGATAAATCTTTAATTGATTCTATTAATAGTGGTACAATCTTCTCATACTTAACACCTAAATAACCATCACTCTTTTCACCAACTACTTCAGGTAAAACTTTTTGAACTTCTTGTGCAATAACTCCAATATCATGTCCCTCATAAACATCTTGTTTATCATTCCAATCAAACTCGTAACCACCTATTTTATTTACTTTCGATAATGGTGAAGATATTGGTTGTATATTATCTTTATATCTTTTATCGGATGAATTAAACGCTATAACATCTCCACTTGCTCTGATTGTAGAACCACTTATATTACCAGTAAACAAAGCGTGTCCTGCATCTGACATATCCAATGTAAGTGCGGTTATGGTTGATGAATTATCTTCACCTTTGAATACTATATCTTTATCGTTTGTTGCGGATTTTATAATGAAATCTGAAGATGCTCTTTTGAAACTACCAAATTCAGTACCACCATCTTTTAATAAGATGTCTGTTCCATCTGCGTCGAGAACAATATCTCCACCAGCGTCAATAGTAAAATCTCCTATTGTAGATATACTTGGTATTGCGGCATCACTACCACTTGTAATTAGTTTTTTCCAACTTGGCATTTAATTCATCTCCTTATGGTTGGTTACTCGTTGAGCCCACTTCCTTGATTGCCACATCAAGGCCAATAAAGTTATTCTTCTATTGTGTTATAAACTTTTTGTAATTTTTCTACGAGTGAAACCGCTTCAGATAATCTCTTTCCTGGTATCATTCCCTCTTGTATCAAATACAATATAAATTCAATTTCATTTTTTGTAAAGTCAATACCTGTTGATACTGACTTTACATTTTTATTTTTTACTAATCCCATATAAACCTTTATTCGTTATTATGACCAGATATAGATATCTCCTGTATCTGTTTCTACATGCATCATACCTATTCTGTTACCTGCGGCTGCTCCAAAGTCTTGTGGATTACTACCATGTGCAGGTGGTGCAGTTGAACCACTAACCGAGACAAGATATTGTCTTGGTGTTGCAGTTGTTGCACTTTGTGCAGTGTCATCAGCTTTTGTTAATGCCCATCTTGAAGATGAATCATCATAGAAGAATGCACTACCACTATATCCACTATGAGTTTGAACTACGATACCACCATCACCACTTGCAGAACCACTATTTAATAATATGAATTTATCCTCTATTACTAAGTTTGTTACATTCTGTGCAGATTGTGTACCTGATGTAGTAAGATTTCCTGTTACAAAAACATCACCACTAAATGTAGCACTATCACTCGATTGATTACCGATTGTAAAATCACCACCTAAATCTGTATTAAAGGCAGTTGCTAAATTACTTCCACCTGCAGTGTAGAATGTATGGATTTGGTCTGCAGTTGCAAGTCCAGTCCCACCATCAGATATTGCTGCGGTTTTTGCAGATAGAGTTCTTGCTCCACTACCATCAAAGGTTGTACCACTATTCAAATTAAGTGTTACATTATCTATGGTTAAAGCGTTCGGTACTTTCAATACTGAAAGAGTATCACTTGATAGTTCAATTGTTGAAGTATCTGCGGAATCTGTATTTAACATAGTTCCATGAACTTTATCAGCTCCAATTGTTGTAGCACCTGCGTTATCAATTGTTATATCACCACTAACTGCTACTGAATTAATATCTGTTCCATCACCAATTAAAATTTGTCCATCTGTTTTTGCATCTAAATCAGTAGGTGCGTTTGAACCACCACCAACTTTAATAGTACCTTGAGTCATGTTTGCCAACATAGAGTTTTCAACTGAATCTGCTGCGATTGTTAATGCACCACCACCAGCTACGGTTGCGTCACCACTTATGTTTGCAAATATACTATCTTCTAAATCACTAAACTTTATTTTCTTTTCTGTTCCATTATCAGAAACTAAGAAGTTGTCTTCACTTTGATGTAGTGTTTGAGCACCATAATCACTTAAACCATCAACATCTAAACCTGTTCCTGTTAATCCACTACCATCACCTATAAAGGATCCTGTAAATGAACCTGTTATATGAGATGATGCAACTGCGGATGCATTTATTAATGTATCTACGGTTGTATTACCTGAATTAAGTGTAGATGTTCCATTATCAATGTTACCAAAGCCACTTGATATAGCACCTGCTCCTAATGTTCCAACTGATGTTACTTGTGTTTGTGATGCGTCAACATTAATTGCTAATGTTCCATTTCCTACAACTGCGGTTAAACCAGTTCCTGCAACATCTGCTGCTGCTTCGACTGCCGGCCCATCAGTTCCACCTACTATTATACTTCCATTACTTGTTAAGGCAAGTGAACCAACTGCATCCGTCCCACTATCTTGTGATATTAATACTGCTTTATCTGTTATCGATGATGCACCAATACCACCTTGTGCCACCGGTAATGCAGTAGTTAAAGTCAAAGAAGCTAGTTCCGCAGCTGAACCACTTACTATTACTTTTTTCCAACTTGCCATTATATTCTCCTATTTTGGGTTTTACCCAATTCATTAATTATAAATATCATTATGTTGCAAAACCAAGATAAAAATTACTTCCACTATATGCAATTGCACCCTCTTGTGCAGTTGGTAGTGGTGTATTTGTACCCAATACTACGGTTCCACTATTGTCTACTTTAAACATAGTGTTACCACCTGAATTCTTTAATACCATCAAATCATTTGATGATGATGGTTCTCCAAAAAATGTTGAACCACTATAAACACTCAATGAACCATCTGGTGATTCAACTTTAATTCCTTTTCTATCAACCTTAATTTTTTGTTTAATTCTTGATGCAGGTAAACCAACCTCTAAAGATAATCCTTGTTCATCAACTGCCAATTTACCAACTGATTGGTTGTTTGTATTATTAAAGTTTATCGAACTTGATAAAATATATAATTCTCTCCAAGGTAATTGGGATGAACCTAAGTCATAAGTATTACTTGCATCAGGTACCAAAGAACCACTAACTACATCAAAACTTGCAGTAGGTATGTTTAATACACTTGTTAGTTGTTTGGATTTAAACTTTGCCATTCTCTTTCATCTTTTCTTTGTTCCCACCAATTTGTAATTGATTTTGAAATCTTCTTCTTATGTTGAGTAGATTTAGGTTGTTTCATTTTCTCGATAGTTTCCATAGTAAGTTTTCTATCTGATTGAGCACAACTTTTACATACGGTATTATTACCAACTGCTCTATCAAAAGAATCCTTTCTTGTATAAGTTAACATCTTAGTACAAGATGGACATTTTCTATTTTTTCTATCTTTCCAATGTCTTTTTCTCATAACAATAAATATCAAATCATGGTAAAAGAAAAGTGGAAATTATGAATTAAATTTTCCTTGTGCAATTATTTCATCATCCGATTCTAAACTATAACCAATACTTGTAGTATCTACTTGTAATAAGAAAGATGAACCACTCTGTTCTATTGTAAGTGCATCATGTTCCATGTATTGTCCATTAATAAAGAATATAAAATCATTTTCATTTGTGGTTGTAAGTCCACTTGGAGCTGATGCAGTTATTGCAGTGAAACTTGCGGTGTTAGTACCAACTAAACTACCAGCCTTTTTAACAAATTGTTTTCTAACATACTCATCAAATGTAGATACCTCGGAACCACCTGCAGTTATTGAACTACCATTTAAACTAATTGAACCAGATATATCCATTGAACCAGTAAATATTTGATTATCATCAATACTATCACCAAAGATATTACTACCACTTGCAAAACTCTGTGTCATATGAGTTACTGAAGATGATACTATATAATTCTCTGCAATAATATCACCCAATACATGCCAATCTGTATCTACTTGGGCATGTCCATCAGGTCTTTGTGATATTTCGAATGATGTTGGGCCAATGTGTAATGAGTTTGATGCACTAACTGCAGAGAATAAAACCTCACTTGAAGTTCCGACATCTTGTCCTATTGCAAAAGTAGTACTTGTTGCAGCCTCACCAGTAAAATTAACACCATTAACTACTGATACACCTGTACCACCTAGCATTGTTAGTCCATTGGTTAATGTTGTTTTTGCATCTGATGCATCTTTACGAGCTTGAGACACTCTTATTTCTTGTACACCCTCTTCAGGTTTTATTAAACTTGCCAATTGAACATCGACATCGGTTTTTAATATAATCTGTTTTGGTGTTAAATATTTTTTTGTAGTTATAAGTTTATTGAATGCTTCAGGTAAAATATATCCATGTAACTGAACGGTGAAAGTAGTTTTAATTAACCTTTCTCCATCTGTTTCACTTGCATCTGTAAATGTTTCTACATTAGTTCTGAACCTCATCTTACCAGGTTCACCCCAATATGCACCATCAGAATAATTAATCTTTTCAACTATTGCATTCATCTGTTCAATGTATGATGTCCAAATTGTAAAGTCATATGTCAATGTTACATAGTCTGGAATAACTACATTGTATAATTCTTTATTTTGATGTAAACCTTGTTGTACTGAAAATTTATCATATCGTTGTTGTTGTGAATATTTTTTCTCAAAGGTATAAAAATGATTAGGATTATTTGCATCTAATTTATCAACTGGAATATTTACATTCTTTTCCATTGATGTTCTTTTAAATACAATCAATGGTGTAATAACTTGTTGTTTTTTATCTCGTAGAAATCCTTGATTTTGTATTGATGTCCATCGTTCTGGAGATGCATATAAACAAGGAACTCTAACTACTTCATCATTCTCTTTTACACTTGGTTCAATAACCTCGTTGAAATAGTACATAATAGCACTATCCATATCCATAATACCGACTGATATATTTTTTACATCATCTTTTACGGCTGGTGAGGATCTACTGAGTTGTTCACCTCTGTTAAATTTTAGTCTATTTTTTCTTGGTATTGGTTTTTCTCTTGCCATTATATACTTCTAAACTCTTCTATGTTTAAGGAACTTAATCTTACTAAGTGTGCTGTTGCAACAATTGAATGATTGTTACCTGTCTGTCCACCAACTAATTGGTTTTCGTTAAATGAATTAATTTCAAAATATCCATCATTCCAACTTACAATATCACCAATGTTGGGTCTGAAGTTAACATCAATCAAATAATCTCTTTGGAATGCAAATGTAACATTCTGTCTGTTATCTGGACCGAATTCATTTGTTTCAAAATCAAAATCTTCTGCATCAATAACACACGATAACTTAACTCCAGGTCTAAATGTTTTACCATCTGCAGATTCACCATACATATTTGCTTTAGTATCTTGTACCGAAACTCTATATATTATGACTTCTTGTCCGATAAATCCATCTTTACCTATTCTTGCATCACCAACTAACTCACGATTGAATCTATCAATTAAATCCATGTCCTTTGGTGGATAAAAACGACTTGCCATTTGTTTATCCTATGTAAAGTGGGTATGGAACTTTTTTTAATGTTTCTTGTTCAAAATCACTTTCATCTCGTTGAGCTTCCATAAGTGCTTTACGACTTGTTTGTTCAAGTGTTTCTCTCAATTGTTCCATCAATTGTTCTTTTTCAGCAGTTGCCTCTGCTCTTAAAGTATCACCATCAAGTGAAACTTCTGAATTAGGAATAGGGATTGTTCCATATTTAGAACGAACCATTCCCAATAGTTCTTTAGATAATGAATAACCAAATTTTCTAATCCATTGTTTACCAACATCGTTAATAAATTGATATTCCATATTATCATAAGGTACATTTGAATAATCAGATACCACATCTGCTGAACCACTATATCGCGTCCTCAATGGATTATCTCTATCATCTGTTAATATATACTCTATCCATAAGGAACCACTACTAGCAGGGGCTGGGAAAACTCTTAGTTGATTATTTCTTAATTCAAATGAATATCCAGACTTTCTAATCTGGTCATTAAATTCAATGGCCTGTATTCTTAATAAATCTGCATAGATTGGTTGTAATACAAATTGAATTGCTGGTGATTTACCACCAAAACCAAATCCATCTAACATATTCATTGTTCCCATACCTGTCATTGCATATGGATCAAAATACCTAGCAACTGCTGGTGTTGATTCATAGAATACTCGTTTAACTTCTATTGCAGAACTATGACTGGCATTTCCGATAACATCATTTAAGTCATATACTTGACTACCAGAGTCAACTTCTATTGAAGTTCTTTTAAAATCTACCGTACCACCGACTTGTGCTTCTTGTCCATATTCTTCCGAGATAAAAATTACCTCAGATAAAGTTGATTTAACTCTTTTGTGAGTAAAGTTTGAGCTTGTTGCTTGTCCTTTTAGGTTTAATAAGTTGTCACGAATGTTAAATTGATTTACTTGTGCAGAATATTCTGATATTGATTCTTCTAAACAAGCATAAAATTGTGTGTCTTGTAATTCAACTGCGGTTATTGGATAACCAAGTCTTTGTGCACACCACTTTGCAACTTGTGGGGCTTCAGTTATGAATTCTGAGTCTGTATCATATATTCCGAAAGGTGTGGAACCTGTTGGTTGAATTATCGCAGAACCACTTCCTGGCCATATTGCTTCTTGAGCCATTAAATTCTCCTATTAATAGTCTATTTGTATATACA
>VMHT01051763.1_pt1 | contig 18395 bp, 21 predicted proteins | sample 4693611 | NCBI WGS metagenome assembly VMHT01 (sample SAMN12280063, study PRJNA550983) | marine metagenome | isolation source: seawater sampled from same location over 5 years 0.02-0.2 micron viral filtrate | place: USA: collected off the coast of southern California halfway between the port... ...
GAAAAGAAATGTAAAAGTTGGGGGAAGAAATGGATATTATGGAGATAAATTAAAAGATAAAGAAAATGAATATGTTTCAGCTGACGGAGACGGACATACTGGATTATATCCCACAACTTTTAAAGATTGGAATATAAGAAAAGATAAAAGTGGAATAACAAGAACTGATAATCAGATTGATTATTTTATAAAAACTTATTCCAATGAAAATGATACAATTTTAGATATGACTTGTCATAATCATTATGTTGGAGATAGATGTAAATTATTAAATAGAAATTATATTGGTGTTGATCTTAATTTAATTAAGGAACAACTTCCACAGAACCAGAACCAATAAGGAATCTTCGAACCGATAGAACGAATGAATTGAATAGCTTCGGTTTAGAAGGAACACCGGAACCCGTGTATTTTAGAATTACAGATAAATCTTTTCCCCTTAAATCTAATGCTCCTTGATTTACACCGAAACCCCTTCCGAAAACGAAGTTCTCTTGGAATGCCCTGAATGATCTTGGAACAATACCAGCATTATCAAGACATTTTTCAAGTTCATATAAATGGAAAGCATCAATGGACTTGCGACTCGCAATCTTACTTACATCAATTGGACGGCTTGGGACCAGACGACCGGCAATCTGATATTGAATCTCCTTCAATTCATCACAGATTCCAGTGTATCCAGAACGATTACTAAATAGAGATAAATCGTCTGCATCTTCATTCTTCTTAATTTCATAAGTAGTAGTTGCCGATATGGATTCTTTAGCAGAATAAACTGATGCGTCTTGTGGAACAATCAATAAACTTTTCGCACGGCTATTCTGGGCGAATACTTGAAATGAAGTCTGGCGATCAGAAGCAAGAATGCTATTTTTATAATTAGTTGCTGTCATAATATCAATCTCAATATTCTTTCCTTCACGAACCTTCTGAAGCATTCCCCGTTCATAAGAAGGATCAAGTTCAACTTGAGAAACAATTAGATTCACATTTGAAATTGTATATGAAACATCATAACTCGCAGAACCTTCTACTGCCCTTGAATATAAACAAGCCTTTTTAGATTCAATTGGGAATGCTCCTGCTCCATTATTAGTAATGGGAGCAGAAAAATCAACTTGAATCAATCCATTTGCCGATAAATTAATTGCTGAAATAACTGGGTCTGCCGATAATTTACCAACTGCTGTCATATTGTCGTCGTCAATAAAATTAAAACTTTCTCCAATTACGAAAGGAAACTTGGAAACAGCATCGGCACCAGAAAGATTATTTTTAGTATCAATAAATATAGTTGAAATTGGAGTTGCTCCAACAACCATGTTATTCGGTCCAGCAATGGAACCATTAACAGAATGGAAGAATGGATTGAGTCGTCCCCTGCGTGTTCTCATAACAGAATCTAATTGTTTAATAACTTCTCCTGCTGGTGCTGTATCTATTTCGATATAAAGACCACCAGTCATCATAACTGGAAAGATGGATTCATTCTGGGCGAATATTCCTGTGTGTAATGGAATACATATTTTCGCCTTGAGAAATGAAGCATCAGTCCAAGTATCAGAAGCAGTCTGGTTCCCTTCTACTTTCTGGAAATAAGCATTGGTTAGAGTATTAGCCATAAGCGATTGACTCGTTCCTTGATCTCCACGATTCGCAACATTATGACATCCTGAACCTTCCCTTAATGCACGATAATCTCGTTGAGATTTATCTGAATCATAATCATATCTTACACTACATAGAGAAGAATATGAATCAAGTTCTTCCAATAATGTTCCACGGGTTCCATCATAGATTCTAATATTTTTCAGTAATGCGGATCCGCCCATCTGGTCTAATGCCAGTTTAGTTGGAACCGGGGTTCCCGAAGGAAGTTTAATCTGAAAATTAAAATCAAGGTAAGAATCTTGTCCGTTCATGAACTTAGTTGAAGGATCAACGAAGAGTTGAATCTTCTGTTCTGGAGAATATTCCAATCCATTTTCTGAAGGAATGGAAACATACTTCTGACCGATTCGCATAGTATCATCTACTTTCCAATAAGAACTCATATTTTATAATTAATGTAATATAAAATATTTCATAAAAAAATTATTAAAAAAGTTCGAAAATTTTATTTCTTTCTTCTTCTTCTTCTTTCTCGTTTCTTCTCCAAGTTTTTTCTTATTTCTTTTTTCCTTGATTTAAAACACCATATGATAATATAAAATCCGCATATTTTAATTGTCATTATAAAAGTAATTAGATTTTATTTCTTCTTTTTTTAAAGTATGTCAATCATTGACACGGGTTAATAATAACCCAATTAACCATCAATTCTTCCAGTGGAAACTGGTTGCTGTTGAACTTGTTGAACTTGAGTTTCTGTCTGGGATTGTTTTAAATCATCTGTTTTCTGTTCTGCTTTTCCGTCATCAATCACATCTCCAATTTCACCACTAACACCAGAAGCAATATCCATTGCCCCACCAATTAAAGCAAGGGGTGGGAAAATAGTTCCACCAAGATCAGCAATAGCACCGCCAATCTGTAAAATATTCGATGTTTTAGAAGCCCAATTATCTCCAGCAATTCCACCCGCTTTAATATCTTTATAAATATCCATTCCAGCTAATCCAACTGAAGTAATTTCACCAATACCTTTCCCCGCTGTTTCTAATGCTTCGTCAGAAACTCCAAGAGCATTTTTAATTCCAGTTTTAGCACGACTTCCAATTAATTTAGAATCGTCTTCTTCTGTGAATATTCCATCTCCTGTATCTTTTAGATTAGATTTGGGTTCTTCTGTTGTTTCGGCACCGGATTCATTTTCAGCATTATCTTCCATATTATTCCGTTCTTGAGTTGTTGGGTTAGATGCTTTCTGATCCGCATTCCAATTTTTATATGCTTGAACCTTTCCAGATATTTTTCCACTCGCAACAACTCCACCAATTGCATCTCTTATACTATTTTCAATCTCAGCAGATTTTTGTTGTGATTTTAATCCAGCGATTGTTCCCGCCAATTTATCGTTATGTTGTTGAACCATACTATTTGCTTTCGTGATTGCTTGGGAACGCATATTCCCTTCTTGTATTGCTCCCATATCTGCCGAATATAAATCCATTTTATAATATTAAGAATATATTATTTTATGAAAAAAAATAATTAATTTTTATTTACTTGGGATATATCTGTTCTTCGAATCTAATGAAAGCATGGGGTGGATTTTCAGAAAGTTTAAGATATAAAAATGAATATCTTTCCTTGTGTGCTTGTTTATACATATTCATAAGATTCTTCTGTCCGTCTCCGGCTCCGTCTGAAGAAGGAAACATATCTCCATATTCTTCAATAATTTTATCTAACTCTTTCTGATTCTGTTGTTTCGTAATAATTACATCAGTCGCATTGTTTCTAATTAAACCAGATACAGCACGGAAAGATTGAGTCGCAATAATATACATATCAATGTAATGTCTGAATCTTGTGCTAAAAAATGAGACAGCATTATTTTTACTGAAATCTTTCGTAAGGACATCGTCTAATACCAAGCAGAATGTCGGTCTCTCTGTTGCTTCATATTGAGATTGAGATTTTTTAATATCTTCAATTATACTATCATTATAAGTATCAGTAGCATCGAAATATTTATCTAATAATTTTCCCTTGTGGCAACTATGCAATGTAGTCGATATGACCTTCACAATATCGAATCGGTCTTTAAACATTTCGGGGTTCATTAAAAGATTACATATAAGATTCGACTTGGCAGATCTAACGGAACCAATTATCAATAATAGTGAAGGAAGAGAAGGAAGATTTTCATGAATACCTTCGAATCTTGTTGAAGGTTCAGGATCCTTAACTTTATAAACTTTCGGTCCCCGCTTCTTTTTCTTGGGTTTAAGATCTTCAGGGGGACAATCACAGACATCTTTTCCTTTCGGACATACTTTTTCTACCGAAGAACTCTGCATTTATAATACTATAGATATTATTTTTATTCAATAATTTTAATTATTTTATTTCTATAATCTATTTTCTTCTGAATACTCATTCCCGAAAAATGTGCTGAAAAATCACCAAGTTCCCAATCCATATTATTATAAGGATGATCTCTATAAAATGATTGAATTGTTTTATAAGGCATAATTTTTACAATATGATTCTGATTCGGATTATTTAAATTAGTTTTAAGATAATCTTTAGTTATAACACATTGCTCCCAATTGGGTCCGAACTTATGTTCTGGATATTCAGTTTCACATATATCCCATATATATTGTAAATAGTTTAATGTTTCTTTATTATTCTTACATATCATAATTCCAAGATTCATTGGATATGATTTCTCTGCGTCTTCACTAACCATAACATTTTCATTGGGATCAATAAAATTTTCGAACTTTTTATTTTTATCTGTTATTAAAATATCATCATCAATCCATATCATATAATCAATATCTTTATTTCTAACATTTTCCATTTCTCTTTTCAATAATAATATTTTACTCCATGATTGATGTCTTGTTCCATTTAATCTCTGATTTTCTAAAACACATTTATAATTATGTTTATCGCAATATTGTTGTAAATGTTTAAAATGGACTTCACTTAATTCAGGTCTATCACTTAAACTACAGAATAGAAGATTCATTGATTTCTTGATTTAACTTATATTTTAATTTTAATGTTTCTAATATTTTAAAATTATCGAAAAGGAACCCATAACTTTTTAAATTAGATCCGAATATATTATTGTTCTGTAATGCATCTTCTTCTAAACCATAATCATAAGGAACAACATAATTTCTTCCACCACCAATAGCCCATTTATCTTTATACTCTTCAGAGATAATATAATCATCACCGAGAAAACAAGCAGATAAAAACTTATCAATTATATTATCAGATGTAAAATTGAAATGTTTATAGAATCCAATAAACCATTCAAGGAAATCAGAAGATTGATTATAATTGAAACATATTCCCGCATATCCTTCAACAACATCACATTCTCCAATAGTTCCATAATAACATTTATTTTTAAAATTGAATCCGGATCCAGTTGTTATATTATTTTTAGTTTTATCTTCAATTAAACTATAAAACAATTGAGAATGATATTGAATATCATCATCAATAATAATCAATTTATCTTCTGTTAATCTTTTCTTTTTCATGAATCTGAATCCACCAATGTATTTACATATTGGTCCATAATCATCAATGAAATTGAAAACAACTCTTTTTTCTCTTTTACATAATAATAATAATTCTCTGGGGATCTGAAACTTTCCGAATCTCTTATATTCACTGCATATATTAATTACAAGATATTTATATTTACATTTTATTAAAGGAATAAGATTGATTAGTTTATCTATTCTTTTCGGTGTTGTCGCACAAGACAGAATAAATCCCATTATAATATTAACAATAGATAATTTTTAAGATTTAAACTTATTGAATATTCAGTGGGTCAATATTGACCCGGGTCAATCATTGACCCATTCACTAAAAAACTCATTGAAAAAATATATTTCATAGAGAGTTATTGAAATTAATAACAATTATCGAATCTATTGGTTCCATCTCTATATCTGTAATTATTTCCTGTTGCTCTATTAATCTGATTTAACATTTTTCTTTTACCTTCTTCAATCATTGCTTCTTCTTGTTTCTTTTTCTTGCGTTCTTTTCTTAATGCTTCATATTTCATAATTGCTTCTAATTGTGCTTCTTCTAAATCTTTTTTAGTAATCATTGATGTTGGATAAGAAGGTTTAGAAACTTTTTCAACTGGTTCTTCACTATCGCTTTCAACTTCTTTTTTTAATTTCTGAACCTTTTTAACTCGTTGCTTTTTTAATAATTCTTTCTCTTCTTTTTCTAATGCTTTCATTTTCTTCTTTTCTTCTGCTTTCGCTTTTCTCACTGCCATAGCCTTTTCTCTTGCAAGTGCTAATTTCTGTTTATGTTCTTCACTCATGGGTTTCCTTGGTTTCTTCTGTTTTATTGGTTTTCGTGGTGTTGGTGGTGGAATACTTTCAACTGGTTTATCAACCACTGGAATATCTTCGGGCAAATTTTCGATTACAGGAATATCTTCAAATATATCATTCTCATTGGGTTTCTCTTTTTCTTGTATCTTTATCAGTTCTTTCTCTTCTTCTTCTTCAGAATATTCTTCTTTTTCTACTGATGGGTCAATCATTGACCCACTATCAACTTTATCTTCACTATAATTAAATTGAACCATTGTTGGCGGTTTTTTACTCATTATTATAATTAATGTTTATATTTTTATTTATAAATATTAAAAAATTACTAAAAATTATTGAAATTACTGAAAAATAAAAGTTATAACTTAATCTATTAGATTAATCCATCATCATTGGTTCAGATTTACCTTTTTCTCTGAAATATAAACAGACTACAGATTGACCCTGAAGGATTTTAGCATATTGTTCGTTAGAATAAACGAAATCTAAACTGAAATCTGAAACAACCATTTCATAAGCATTATTGAGATCAAGCCATATAAGATTCTTGGGTTCATAAAATATTCTCTGACTGGATCCTTGACTTGCTCTTGAATCTGCTGTTGGAAGGTGAGAAAGGATAGTTGATTTATTTCCAGTTCTTGCGTTTAATACTTGCTGACCGAATCCATTCAATCTAACGAATATTGATTTCATACAATTCAAACTTGGTGCTTCATCTGACGCAAATGTGATTGCTGGGAATGTTCCAATTCCATTCTCAATTAAACTTCTACCGGAGAATCCGAATAAATCAGCACAAGCAGATCCGAATGTGGGGAAATATTTATTATTGGGACTTAATATCATTATATATAATTTATTAATAAAAGTATCTCCCGGAGCAACAATCTGTGGTTCATAATCATAAGGATCATTAGATTTAGTTGGATCCATGATAAATCTTAAATCAACATCTCGGCATCTATTAATTGGTCTATAATTAGCAACATCAGAAAGAAGCATTGCAGTTTCGAACCATCCTTTTTTCGTATGTTCTGAATCTGTTCTTGAATCATAATCCGCTATATTCAATCCTGAAAAATGATTTAATTGAATAGAATTATCTGCTGTTCCACCAACATAAAGAACTGGATGAAGACACCAACAAGTCTGTGCTACTGGTTTAAAATAACTATTCTTGGGAGAAGTTCCTTCATAACCAACAATTAATTCCAATCCTGAAGCATTCACTCCATAAACTTCAATAACTTCTCCCCGTGCTTTAAACTCTATTGCTGTATAATTACTGGCATTCGTTTTAAGATTATATCTTCCGGCTCCATTTAGAACCGAAGAAGCATTCGCCCAATATTTAACTTCACGATAAACCATATCTTTACCTTCATTCGCAGACACAGAATGCCTTATAACTAATTCATCAGCATTATTTCTATGAACTCCGAAATCTTCAAAATAGTCTGCGTCTTCAACTCCCATAGCAAATGATTCGTCCGAATCGTCAAAACTATCAAAATACCAAGGTCTCAATAATTCGTCTTCTCTTAAATGACCTGCTACAATATCTCTTGATAAACCAACACCCCAAGGAACATCTGAAGCATTAGCATCTTGAATCGTTACTCTCATGGAACCATTAATTAAAGATAATGGAGTTCCAGTCAATATTGCTACAGCGGGATCTTCATAAGTTCCTGTTGTTCTTTCAAAATCTCCAGAAGTATAAGTATATCTTTTCGGAAAATCTTCTTCATAATGGGGATGATCTGCTGTTGGAAACTTAGAAGCATTCTGAATCTGATTCTGATTATATTTAAACTCAAACCCAAGAAAATCAAGTCCAGCATTTCTTTTAACATTTACGGAAAACTGCCCGAATAAATTGGGATGATATTCTCTATGTTTTTCAGTTATTCTTGAAGCTAATTCATCTGTAGTTAATTCTAAATATTGACCCTTGGGAACCTGAAGATCTTGTAACTTCGGATATGAAGTTGTTAAATCAATTTCAGGAACATCAGTTTCATTTCCAACATCATCAAGTAAATCAACTAATTTCAGATCTTCACCGAAATAATCATACCACCAAGAATTGTTCGCTGATATTGTAATTCTTCCATCTAAATTAACTTTACAAGATTGAAGTGCAACTTGAGAATTGGGTGGAATCTTATAAGTAGCAGATAAACTATTCTTGAAACTAAATGCCGAGTAAATAGATTCTTCCTGCCTGAAAGTATCGTCTTGATCCTTATTAGTTGCGATTACTAAACTCATTTTATAATTATTATAATATAATAATTTAAAAAAATAATTTATGAAAAAAAAATAAACATTATGATATAATGCCGAAAAAAAAGGGGAAGACTAAAAATATTAAACCAATGAAATCTAAACCCGATTATAAACAAGGTTTAAATTATGATATACAAAAAGAAATAAAACCTGATAAGATAAAACCTGAAAAGGTTTTCGAAGGTTATAAAAAGAAAGTCAAGAAAAAGGGAAAATATTGATTATTTATTTCCGAAAAAAAGTTTAATACTTTCATATGCTTCTTGAATCTTAATGAAAAATGAAGAATCCCCACCTTTATCGGGGTGATGCTTTAAAATTAATTTTCTATATTGTTTTTTAAAATCATCTTCTGATGATGATTTTTTTATCTTAAAGATTGGATGAATATCATCCGAAGTATTATCAAAAATTGGTTGAGTATTTTCATTCTGTTTTTCATCATAAAAATATTTACCACCCATGAAATCATTAAAGAATTGTTCTTTTCTTTCTTTTTCTCTCTGGGACCAAGATTTCTCTCTATAATATTCATCTTGTTCTCTCCGCTTTTTTTCTTGATAAGTCTCTTGATTATAAGGAAACTTCTTTTTACACGGAACATCTCTCCATACAGGTTTATCACTTGTAGCCCACCAAAGTGGATATGGATTCGCTCCGCCTTTTCCCATTCAATAATAAAAAGTCAAGATTTTATTTTCAGAGAAAAAACGAATAATTATCAAAAATGAAATCTTTAATTTTCGCGATTTTTAAATAAATCATAATATTCTATAATTTTAAGTTTTTATAATTGTCTCTCTATAATATATCTATAATGTTTATTTTATTGAATGAGTCAATGATTGACACGGGTCAATATTGACCCAAGGTATTTAAAGATAATTTATAATATATATGTAAGTATAGAAAACAATGAACTCAATTCAAGTTCCGAAATCAATTAAGTTTCACTCCAATATTTCTGATGAAGAGATTAGAGCATATTACTCTCTTCATCCTGTGAATGCATCTAATACAGATTATGACTTCAATAAACAACTGGATAGAATTATTACTGAATATATGGAATATCAATCATTTAAGACTGCGAATGCTCGTCGGTGTTTCAAGAAACAACTAAAAAAGATGATTCTGGTTGATAAGCCCAAGAACTCTAAAAAATATGACAACTTTCTCTCTTGGAGATTAAAACAGATCGCACAATATAAATCTAAACAACGAGATGATATTATTAAGAATATTCATGATACAGATTTAGCAGAGAAATACAATGACTTATATAAAAAATACAATCAACAGAGTAATGACTATTATGCTCTTGTGAAAGAGAATCAAGAACTAAAAGAAAAACTTAAACAATATGAAAGTATGTCAATGATTGACTCACAACCGAAAGAAGAAGTAATTATTGAAAAGGTTGAAGAAGTAATATATTATGATGAGAGAGAAGTTTCAAGTGATGAAGAATCAGAAGAAGAATCGAGTGATGAAGAATCGGAATCAGAATCAGAAGAAGAAGAAGATATTTACAATATCAAGGATGTGGAGCCTGAGAAAAAAGAAGAACTAAAAGAGATTATCAACGAACTCAAGGAAGAACCCAAGAACGTAAGTAAGCAATATGAAAAATTAGAATTAGTTTTCAAGACTAATAACATTACAGAAGAAGAATATATATCAATGAATAATGATGATGAACGACTTGAAGCATACTGGAAACAGATAGATAAAGGTATTGATGAATGCGAACAATACTTTATCAAGACTTGTAATAGAGACTCAGATCATATTACAGAAATATCTAATATATTTTATGATTTTCATAATGAAGAGTTCGGGAATGTATTAGAAGGAATTGAAGGAGATGTTGATATTGATAAATTAGACGCGAAACCTTTCAGCATTCTCAGGGATAATCTCAATCAAGAAGCGAAATGATTACCATAAATATTTTACAGACCAATAATTAGCAGTATTTTTATCTTTCCAAGTTAATTCTCCTTTTTTATTTTTTATCCCTTTCGCTCTTGCTAAATATCTTTTTCTCCTTTCTGCATCTCCATGATCTAAGGAAGTATAATTTCCCCCTTTATCCTTGAATTGACCCATTCCCTTATAACCGAATCCAATCTTCTTGAATCCCTTTTTATTGTCAGCCTTGACATATACCCAATATTTATTTTTAGATTTCGTGTCATTTTTCCATGGTTTATAAAGTATTGGATTACCCTTTTTATCTAACGGCATTATATATAATATTAAAGAAAATAATTCATATTAAAAAATTAAACTAATCTTTCAATTTCTGGTTCCGGTTCCGGTTCAGATTCTTTAAGTGGTTTAGTTTTCTTTTCTTTTTTTTCTTTTTCTTCTTTTTCTTTTTTATCTTCTTCAGTATCAGAATCATCTTTAACTTCTCTGATACAACTAAACAATCCGAAACATAAATTAATATTTACGCATCTCGATTTAAATACCACTAAAAGAACCGAAGCCAATGCTGATGCAGATATAGTTATTATATTAGACCAATCATTCGCATTCCATACATATTTATTATCATTGGATTCTGACATAATTATATTTATTATTTATGATATTTTTTTTTTAGTTCGAAAATTTTATTTACAATTAATATATGAACCAATCAAGATCTAAAAAACCCATAGAAGAATTATCAGATTCCATAAGGGAATTATCGTCTGATATTAAAACCATTAGAAATGATTTAGCATATATCAAGAGTAAGATAAGAGAGAAAGTTATACAAGAACAATTAGAAGAGCAGAAGTTTAAAGAAGAATGTGTGATTGAATCTAAAGGTTGGTGGTGGGGATAATTTAATTTTTATTTAATTTTTATTTCAATTATTTTATTATATTATACATATTATAAAATGGCGATTTCAAGAGATTATAAAGTTCAACTTCGGAAACTCATGAAGGAATGTGATAGAATTGATCTATGGTGTTTTATTCTCAATCGTGAAGATAGACCAGAAGATCCAGCAGATTTTCTTGAATTGTTAATTCAAGAACATCCAAGTAAAAAAGAAAGGAAAGAGTTTAAAATTAGAGAAGATGTAAGTTTTTAATATTTTAAATTGTTAAAAATAAAATATTTTATAGAATATAAATGGATAAAATTAGTTATGAAGAAATTGTTTCAACTTTAGCGAAATCTGGAAGATCTGATTTAATTCAAGAATTAAAAGATCATGTAAAGATAGATGAAGATTATACTCCACCGAAAAGAATAAAAAAAGATAAATATTCTGATAGTGAAGGTTCTGCTTCAGAAGAAGAAGAATATGAAGTTCAAGTTGATTCTGAAGGTTTTCAATCCTTAAAATAATTATTATTTAATAATAGATCATATCTTTCTGGATATTTTTCCTTAAACTTTTCTAAATTATTATTTCTCTTATAATAGTAATAACTACTTTTAGCCTGATTTAATTCTTTTTTTTCTTGATATTTTTGCTTGTAATTATCTTTATTATTGTCATAATGTTTCTTTGCTTTCTCCCTGTTAGATATTTTAAACTCTTCTGTATCTTTTATCTCTTCATATCTTGCTTTTTCTCTTTCCCTTTTATTCTTATAAGATTTAAGAATCTCATTAATATGATTTTCAGATAATTCCATTATCTATACTTAATATTATATTTTATTTTATCTTTAATATATTTGTCAATATATTTTTAAGATTATCTTCCATTTTCATTTCAACTTTTAATTCTTCTTTAGCGAATTGCAGTTTATCAATTGTATTTTCTGAATGTTGAATACAACACATAACCTTAATAATATTTTCAGTTATTTCAACTTGATTTTCCATTCCATAAAATAATGAGTTTCCTTCTCCTTGATTAGAATTTTCGAAACCTTGACTTGCTCTATGAAACTTTTTAGTCATCATTATTGTTGCTTCATGAATCAATCTTTTCTGATCTCCACAATCTATGAGATACATTCCCCAATCTTTATCTGACATTGTAAAAAGCATTTTATTACATCCAACACAACTAACTTTATTCTTTTTCATTGTTTCATAACTATATGATAAATATGTTGGGAAATAAATATCATCATCATCCATAAATGCTATAACTTTAGAATTAGCAGATTTAACTAAATCATTTCTTTTTTTCCCAATAGATCTCTTTTTTTTATTATTAATATAAGTTAATTTCATTGGAGATAAATGATCTTTAATTCCTTGTAATTCACTATCTAAAATCATTTTATTTTCTGAATCATCATCAATAATAACTTCTAATTTTTCGTGTGGATAATCTTGAACTTTAAGATTTCTCAATAATAATGGTAAAAACTTTCTGCGATTGAAAGTTGGAACAAGAATAGAAATATCTGTCATTATACTATTAATAATATTTTTATTTTAATTATTAAACGAATATGTCAATCATTGACTCGTGTCAATAATGACCCATTACATTTTTGGAGTTTTTTTATTCCCTTTTTGATTCATTTGTTCTTGAAGCATTTCTTGAGCTATATTGAAACTTGCTACAACTGGACGTTGAATCTTAAGTAAAATAGTTGATTGTTCTGAAGTTCTCGCATAAGATCCATCTGGATCATGAATAGAACAAGTTAATGATGCTAATCTTATTGGTTTAGTAATTGTAAAAGTTAATGAACTTTCTTGACCGAAATAGAAATCACCATCTCCATTAATTTTATCAACAATTCCAATGATTGGCATAGTTGTATTATTAACCTTTCCACCAATGAAAGGACTTCCTTCAAGAATATTGCTTCTAATTGTATAATATCCCCTTATCATTCTTGTTGGTAAATTATCTGCAATAATAGTCATAGAAGTTGTTTTATGAACTATTGTCTGAAGAACTTTATTATATGATTGAAATACACTTCCAGAAGCATTAAAACCTTTAACAGATACAGGAGTATTTATCATATTATTATATAATGGAACTGAAGCCCAATTCGTAGAAAATATCTTCGTATCTCCTTCAATAACTTCCGCATTTGTAGTTAATAAAGATAAATTATTAGCATTTCCCCGTTGGATTCTGACTTGGCGATTATTGGTTCCATGGAATTGTTTATAACTAAATCCAAGTAATCCCCATAAAGATTGAGTCCATAATTCTTCTGGAACACCGAAATCTTCAACCATTATTCCACATAATTGATCGTATATCTGAAAAGGTAAATAATTGGGATTGGTTCTGATTGCTTTAAAGTTCTGTGGTCCCAGAGTAGATATAGTTGTTAAATTATAATCATCGAATGTATAAGGACAGCGATCAGGAGTGTAATCATTATATAAATCTGGTGGATTAATTTTATAAACTATATCTTGAGCGTCATCATCTACTTCCGGGGGAGTAGCGAAATAAGGTTTCCCTGCGTCCATTGTATTTCCCCGATTCATTGAAGTATGAAAATCTGCGAATGAAAAATTGGTTCCATCCCAATTTAATCTTGGATTATCTGCTCCAATATATAATAATTTTTTCCAAGGTCCCAGTAAATAATCTGGTGTTGTAATAGTTGAATTAAATATTGGATTTGGAACATTAAATATAGATATATTTGCTGATTGTGAAGATTTAAAATCTGGGTGGGACGACCAACCAGATTGGGGAAGAATGTAATACATTCCCGGAGCGTTAAAATGCATATCGAATCCAATTTTTCTTCCACCTTCAAGAGTTCCAAGAACTTCTCCATTATCAGTTTCTTTTAATTCGTTGAATGGTGGAGAACCAATTCCATTTGTAGCGTGTTTAAAAGGATAAATAGCAATATAATAATCATTTTCGTCAGTTGGATCTGTTCCATCGAAAACTCTTCCAATACATCCATAAGTAAATTGATCTAATCCCATTTCAGGTTTTTCATAAAATATTTCAGATTGATCTTTATCATGAAATAAAGGAAGTAATAATGATTGAAGTTGAGCGTTTGTTGGTGGGATCCAAGATCTCGGCTGATAATATCCGCCCCAACCCAATTGTGTTTCAGTAAATCCTGCTGGGTTTTGAAGTGATTGTCTTCTAAATGAATATCTATTAATATGAATCCAACGAGTATTATCAATATCGCAACCAGCATTATATCCAGAGTTTCTATCATTTAAATTTTCGATAATTTCAGGATATATTTTTTGAGCGTCGAAGAATGCTTTTAATAAATCGCAATTATCTTTTGTATAATTCATTGCTAATAATAATGGTTCATCTGGGTCAGTCAGAGTTGTTAAATTAACACCTTTCATTAATTCTGAACCCTTTATTCCATTATAAACACTTGTTCCGGGTCCCAATGCTCCCAAGGTTCTATTAATTAATCTTCCAGTTTCATATAATTCTGGATATTTACACGCTATAATGTGATATTGTCTCTGCCATTCATAACCAGAAGCATTATTCCAACCAGTTCTATATCCTTTATCGTGTGCCGAGTTAGTAGTTCCAACTAAATTAAACCATTGTTCGAAAAGATTTTTTGTATTATCTCCAATATTTCCAACATAAAAGGCTTTATAAGTTTCTGATTCTAATAATTTAGAAACAGATTGGGGATATTGATCTACTCCTGAATTATCTTGAACTAATACTTCTTCATTAATAATATTCTGTAATTGTCTTGAAACTTCAGTAGCAATAAAATCTGGCGAATTAAAACCTGCTGGAAGTGTAATTGTTTTTAATTCTGAATATGTTCTATAGATTGCATTTTCAGGGTCTCTCATATCTGTAGTTGGTAAATCTGGTTGGGGTAAATCGGTTCCCAGAGAGTTTTCTGTGAATAATGTTTTATCACGAATCATTAATGTATATCTTGAATTATCATGTTTCGGTTTCAATAAATCTGGATCTCCTGAATTAGTCAAGGCAGAATAAAATGCTGGTGCTTGATATAATCCGGGTCCAGTGCTATTATTATAAGCATTAAACTCTGTCAATGAAGCTCCCATAGTGCCACGATTATCTCTTTCAGTGTAATTCTGCCTTGAATTAGAATATGGATATTGCCACCTTCTCGGAAGATACATCGAATTAAGAGCATTAGCTGGAACGAAATAATTTATAAGAAAGTTTAATTCATTATCTTTTATTGCAACTTCAGGCTCATCCAGTTCAACTTCTATTTTAGAATATCTTGAAGGAAGATTATTATCTTTTCTATCTCCATCAGACATTAAGTTTTTTAATTTAATAGTTTTAAACTTTCTTTTCTGTCCGAGTTCTTGTCCTTTTATTTCAATAGATGAAGATTGACCCGCTCCCCTTTCAGATATAAATGCTCCATAAACTGAAACTTGATCCTTGGGATTTAACATGAGTATATCTTGAAGATTATTAGTCCATAATGAAAAGTTTTCATTGTTTCCCCCTTTCGCTTCTTCCGAGTGTAAGCGATTTGCTTCTATTATTTGTATATCAGAGAATTGATCCATTTATGTTATATAAGATATAATATTTTAATTTATTTTAATTATAAATTATGTTAAAAGGTCAATGATTGACTCGTGTCATTATTGACATAATCAATAATCTATTATTATTAGTGGTTTTATGTGAAAATATGGTAATATATATGCGATTAATATGGTATTATTAGTGTTTTTACACTTAAAGAATAATTAATTTTAAAATTAATTATTCTTTATATCCTTTTTAGTAATAATAACAGATTAATCACTTAAATATAGTATATTAATATAGTATTATTATGATATTTAATGGAAAAAACGGAACTCTATGCTTATATTACAAGGGATTATTGATTTCTTCATTTCCTTTAAATGATAAACTAACATTCAGCCGATATGAATGGCAAGGAACTAATTTAATAATGAAATCTAAAGGGATCCCGATCAAGATACAGATTAAAACATATATTCATTTATGTAATGAAATATATAAAAGAAAAATAAATAAACAACCAATAAGAAGAACCGATCATATATATTTTATGAATTGTTTATTCGCATTATTAAGATTAAAGATTATTGATAATGATGAATTGAATGGATACATGACATTTAATCGAAAGTTAAAATAATTGGATTGTCTGGAGTTGAATGTCTGATTTTAATATTAGTATAATGAACCGATTTATAAACTTTCTTGTCATCTAATGTTTTCTGGACTTGTGGAGAAATATAAGGCTTGAATGTTATTCCACTTAACTTGACATCATCTTTTAATAATCTACAACATCTTCTCACAGATGGAATATCCCCGAATTGTTTTATGTAATCCATATCATCTATTATCTCTTTTATGTCATTGTATTTAGAACAATTTAAATCATAACCAGACTTGCAATAATTGATTATAAACTTCGCAATATTCATTACTTCATTCTTTTCTTTAGTTGTTAATAACTTCTTCGGATTCTGTTTTTCTAAATAAACTCTTAATTGATCTTTATCATCTATATTGAAATAATTATTCTTTATCTCTATATCCCCTTTTAAATATTCTTTTATCTTATTCTGAATATCTTTCTTATTATCTTGATGACTGAATACAATCTTTAATCCCAAGTGATTTATTAAATCAATTAAATCATTTTTAGAATGCGACTTGTGTATCATTTATACTCTCTAAAATATTTTATTTTTAATTTTTTAACGCAATTATTTTATCTTATATTATTATAAATATAATGCCTTATCTTAAAGGAAAACTAAAGGGTCAATTAAAACCAGCAGAGATTAGAAAGATCATAAGATTACATAATGAATTATCTAAAATTAAAATCCCACCACGATTGGATAGAGATGGATTAATTAAGTTCGTTGAATCTAAAGGATTCAAGATAGACCATGAGAATGAAAAAATAGTTAATAAAAATAAAATGAAAGAAACTCTAACATTAAAAGAAGCGAAAGAAAAGTTCCCAGTGAAACCAAGAAAAAAGAAAGAAGTTAAGAAAGAAGAAAAGAAACCAGAAAAGAAAAAAGAACCTTTACAACTTGAAGATAAAAAGAAAAAAGAATCAATAGAAAAACCAAAGGTTGATAAGGATGGTATTCCAATATTAAAAAAATATGATGTTATTGAATACAAAACCAAAGGAAATAAAAAGATTAAAGCATATGTATCATCCACTTTCGCAAAAAATACATATAGAATGAACCATATCATCTTAAAAGATGATGGTAGTTTTAGTGAAGATGAAAAGGATACTATGGATTTACCCGATATGAAACTTACTAAAGATAGACAATTTACATTTATTGGAAAATTAAATAATGATCGTAATAAAGTAATTTTCTTAAACCCAATTGAAAAGAAAGATAAGAAACCCGTAAAGAAAAAGAAAGATTTTAAAGTTGAAAGGTTCGAAAGAACTAAAATGATAAATGAAGCAGGAATTAAAAATCCTTTTAAGATTCTTGGAATTAAAGCAAGAGAAGAAACTCCTGAATTAGTTAAAAAGAAATGCAGAGAATTAAGACTTAAGAATCATCCTGATAAAGGTGGAGATAAAGATAAGTTCGATTTAATACAGAAGGCTTGTGATATATTATTATCAACACAGACTAAATTATAATGTGTGTCAATCATTGACCCGGGTTAATATTGACTCAATTGCGTTTATTCAATGAAAATAAAATATTTAAGATAGTATAGAATGACTCAATTCGATATTGATTATAAAAAAGGAAAAGAATCAGAAATTAAATCATTGCCCGATCTTCAAGAAGTATTCGGAAAAGATTTAAGTTTAGACCCAGAAATGTTCGCCCATTTTGATTATCATAAAGATAATATTATGTGTGAACTAAAAACAAGAGAAGATATTAAGTTTATAGATGGAAAGTTTCATTATACTACAAGAAAAGGACATAAAATGATTTTAGATTCAATTTATTTTGATGCTGTTAAAATGAGATTCGCATATCAACATAATAAAAAAAGAAAAGATAAAAAAAGATTCTTTTTAATCTGGAAATGTAATAATGAATATTTTTATTGGGAATTGAATTGGGGAAAAGTTGAATATTTCGTTGAAGAATATAATCGTGATTTCGGTCATGGATATAAACAAGTTAGAGATGTTATTAATGTTAAAGTTGAATATATTA
>VMHT01086364.1_pt1 | contig 18385 bp, 21 predicted proteins | sample 4693611 | NCBI WGS metagenome assembly VMHT01 (sample SAMN12280063, study PRJNA550983) | marine metagenome | isolation source: seawater sampled from same location over 5 years 0.02-0.2 micron viral filtrate | place: USA: collected off the coast of southern California halfway between the port... ...
TGGTAGCTGATGTAGCGGCTTCTGATGCTTTTGTCGTAGCTGTCGTTGCAGAACTTGCGGCAGCTGTAGCTGAAGAAGCGGCATTGGTTGCAGACGTACTTGCTTCACTAGCTTTAGTAGTTGCTGTTGTAGCTGAACTGGCAGCACTCGTTGCTGATGATGCGGCATTTGTTTCTGAAGTTGAAGCATTAGATGCTGATGTTGATGCTTCACTAGCTTTTGTAGAAGCGGTTGATGCAGATGAAGCTGCGGCAGTTGCTGAGTTAGCACTTGCAGTAGCAGATGTTGCACTAGCTGTTGCAGATGTTGCAGCGGCAGTAGCACTAGCAGCAGCAGCGGTTGCAGATGTAGCTGCAGAAGCTGCGTCTACAATTAAATCCCATTTAGCTGAATCTGTATTTGATGTAAGTGGTTGCGAACCAGAAGAAGTATGAGCTGTGTTAGCCATAAAGATATTGTTAGTCGAAGTATCTTTAACTAAATCTCTAACTTGATACGCAGTTGATGCCGACCAATTTCCTCTAAAAGTTCCTAGCTCTTGTGTTACTGCTAGTTCTCCAGCAGAATCAAATGCTAAAACTTTGTTAGCTCTGTCTGTTGCACCTACAGTAAATTCTGTAGATGTCATGGTATTTGTTCTTGATAGTTTAATGGATCTGTCTGTTGCTTCCGATACTTGTTGAGCAATCATAGTGTTACGATCCAGACCCTCTTCGTGTGTCTCCGCAGGGAATGGATCATTAGCGATATAATCAATCACTTGAGTTTGCGGGACATTCCTTCTTATAACAACTGTTTCTCCCGAAGCGGGTATATTACCACTCGTGAAAACAACAGTTCCACCAGAAGCAGATCCTGCTCCGGTAACTGTATAATGAGTAGTTAATGTTTTAGTTGTCTCTGTTCCTGTAGATGATCTAATAATTACTACTAAGTCGCTGTCCGCAAAAATTTTGAAACTGTAAGCAAAGGTAGTTGTACTACCATTTCCATTGTGAGAGTTTTTTATAATTGTAGTTGATACTGTCATTTTGATTTACCTATATACTATTTATCCTTCTGTTCAACATTTTTAATAATCTGCACACCTTTTTGAGCTAGACCAATTCTAGTCTTATAAAGGTCATCTATTAAATCTCTCTTCTCTTCTGCAGTAAAGAGTGTACCATCCTCTTTCATTTTTGCATTGTATATAACCTTTATATCTTTTGATAGTTCTTTCATACCTTTTTGTATATCTAAAACTGCTTTTATATCAAAATTAACTTTTTTAGATTCTTTTAAATATCCTTCTATATTTCCTATTTTGTCCAGATAATCTACTGTATTCATTATAGTTTTATATGGTTTAATTATTTCATAAAATGTTTGTATTGATTTAGAATATCCATAGACATCTTTAGCTTGAAATACTCTAATACCGGGTATTTTTGTTAATGGATCTTCTGGTCTAATTGGGTCATCTATAAGTCCACCTTTTATGGCTATAGTATTGATGGCTTCTTTAGCCATTCTACCAACTGAAGCAAAATAAGAATCATATATATTTTCTAAATATATTGGATTTGCAAAATAGTTATCGGGTCCAACTATAGTTGCTAAATTTTCTGCTAATGCTTTTATAGTTGGGTTTGTATACTCTGTAGAATAATAAGAGTTAAGCATATCTTTTGGAGCATCTGGTGGTAAAATTGGAGCTTCTCTAAATAAACTATAATTAAATTGATTTTCTATAAAAGGTCTAGCAAATGTTGGAATTGGAGTATAACCTTTTGCATGTTCTAATAAAAATTCTTTTGCATATTTCATAAATTCTTGTTTTTCATTAGTTCTCATGTAGTCTAAAACTTTTTCAGTAAGATTAGAAAAGAAAGAACCTACTTCAAATCCTTTTGGAAAAAATCTTCCTTCACCATTTACTTTTGTATAGTATTTATTATTTCTAATATAATCTGGAAGTTCTTTAAAATCTTCATCAAGCTCACCATTATCTTTTACATTTGAAAAATAAAAATATGTTGTTGGTAATACTACAGTAAGTCCAATCATACTTAAAAATTTTGTAGGTCTATCTCTAAATGCTTCATAGGCTTTTACAGATCCTTGTATTCTTGCATTAAAAAATGGAACACCTTTATTTATTCTTGCACCAACAGTTCCTTTTTTTGAATAATCTAATAAATCTTTTGATTCAAATCCTGCTCTTTCTAAAGCATCTCTTTTTGATAAACCTTTTTTCTTTGCTACTTTAAGAACTTTATTTAACATAGCAATCCTAGTTGCTTCTTCTGATGCTTCTGTAAAATATCTTAAAGGTCCTAATAAACCTGTATATTCATTTCTCATAACACCTTTATTTAATACTTGATGAACAGGTGTATCAAACATTGTTCTATCTAATGATCTTAATGTACTAAAGGCTGCACCACTTTTTAAATAATTTTTATATGCTTGTGTAGCTCTTTTAGGATCTTTAAAAACAACATGAAATAATCCTAATATTGAATCTACAATAGGTAGCCATCCTACTTTTGATAAAAAAGTTGCGTTCATTGTATCTTTAAAAAAGTTTGGCAAGGCAAAATCTGGAGTTACGATTGCACCTGTTCTTAAAAATCTAGTTGGTGCTGTTAAAAATCTTACTGCAAAATTCATACTTGGATTATCCATAACTCTAAAAGCAGTAACTAAATCTTCACCAACTTCCCATACTTCGTACTTACCAGTTTTTGTATTTCTTAAAGAAATAGAAGTAGCATCTGGATAAACAACTTCTTGTCTAAATATAGAAAGTTCTTCAACACCTTTATTTGAAAGTTTGTCTAATGCTTCTTTATCAAAAAATTTTTCTAATTCTTTTCTTTGAACTGTAATTGGTTTTAAATCACCTTTTTTCTTTCTTATCCATTTAAGTGCTTCGGGATCTTTTTTTCTAGCTTCTAAAACAGTATTAATAAAATCATTTTTAGCTTTGTTAAGCTCTGTCATTCTTATAATGTAATCTGTATTTTTAACAATACTTTCAAATGGATCTATAATTTTTGCTTTTGATCCTTTTAATTGTTTGAATGGATTACTTGATCCTTTTATAAATCCAGATTCTCCCGGTCTAGGTAATTCTCTAGCCATAGGAATATAGTTTTTATTTATTTCTTTAAATGCGTTGTATGCTTCTTTAGTAATCAATCCACCATCAAAAGCATATTTTAAAACAGATTCTTGATATGCGTCTATTTTTTTTGCAGCTTGTTCATAGTTAATCATCTTACCTGTATCTGGATCTTTAACTTTTTCTTTATTATATTTTTTTAAAAATATTTCTGCATTTGAAATATCAACACCAGTTTCTTTACCTCTTTTAGCAAGAGTTACTGCGTGTCTGTTTGTTAGATAGGTGCTTAATAAATTTAATTCAATTTTATCTTTTACAAAAGGTTTGACAATAGATATTAAAGAGGGTCCAACTTCATCTAGTGTTTTAAAATCAAGAGTTCCAAATTCAATGAAATGTGCTGATCTACCTTTCATTCCTTCTTGTAATCTTAAAAATTCGTAGTCATTTAATTTTTCAATTCCTGTTTTAGTTTTAACATTTATTTCTCTCAATGCTTCTAACACAGGATATTTTTGATCTATTGCTTTAATTACAAATTTTCTTTTAGAAGTTTTAGCTGCTTGTTTTACAGTTTCTTTAATTTGTTGTGGTGTGATTGGAAGTTTGGTTGTTTCAAAAGAAATATTCTCTGCAGCTTTACTTGCAATAGGATCTTCAAATCTTGGTTTCTCTATAACTTTTATATCTTCTTTTGGTATTTCTATTTTCTTAGCATCTTTTATTTCGTAAGCTCTAACAGTTACATTGTTTGATAATATATCTTCTCTTACTGTTCTATTTTTTGCTAAGTCTAAAGCTACATCTGTAGGTTTTTTTCCATAATCAATAAAAATTTGTTTTGATTTTTCTTCTGCTTTTTTCTTAGGTAATCTAATATTAAATAAACCAAACAATAAAGCAGTAGAAGCAAACTCTCCCATGTCTGGTATTTCTTCATCTAACAACAAACCTGTTCCTTGATAACCAATTATTTGAGCTGCAGTTCTTGATATATATTTTTCAGCTAATGCTTTACCACCCGGAAGTTTTAGCATAGGTAAAGCTAATGATGCGGAAAATTTTGCACCTTCTTTAACACCTTCCAATAAAGTTTCTTCTAATAATATTTTTACAATATCAGAAGGTTTACCTTCATCTTGATTTTCTAAAACTTTTAAGATAGTTGCTCTAGTTGTGGTAGGTATCATTGCACCTGTAAATCCAGCACCTAATGTACCTCCCGGTAAACCAACTAAAGCACTTCCAGCATAAAGTGGAGAATCAACAGCTAGTGTTCCTAGTGTTGTAAGAAACTCCTCGGTCCAAGTATAATCTTTTGGAGTTGGTAGTTTTAATGCTTCTGGAGTACCCTCACCTTTTGCTGCTCGTTTGCTTAAATTCCAAAGGTTTCCTCCTAGGATTTGTTCAGCAATATAGTCTCCATCAAATTTTTCTCCTACTACAGTTTCTTTAATATCTTTTTTTAATTCTTTTAATTGGTCTGATCTAGTTTGCTCTGTTTGATATGGCATCTCTTCTTCTGATATTATGATACCTCTTCCAGATAAATAATCTTTAGCAACATTGCTAACGTAATTTTTTACAATCTTAGTATCTGGTTCAAACTTAAATTCATTAGCAATTTCTTGATTAGTAAATCCACCCTCTTGAAGTTCTTTTACTTTACCTTGTTTCCAAGCTGTAATATCTTTTTGATCAAAACCACCTTCTTGTAGCAGTGTTTGTTGTTCAATTAAATTCATGCTTCTTCTGTGTTAAATCTAGTTACTATTAATGCTGCTGCAATGTTAGCAGCTAGTGTGTCATCTTTTTCTAATAAATTAACTAAATCTTCATCTTTTAAATTTAACAAACCTTCTCTTGCTGTTTTATATTCTCCTTTATATTTTTTAGAAAAAGTAGATTCAAAATTACTACCAAATATAGGAGCAGAATTTTTTAATAAATCTTTTGCTGTATCTACTTCTATTTGCCAATATGATCTTGCTAAAAATTTTGTTTCTTCTTTTACAGGTTTATCTGTTCTTTGTACTTTAGTTTCGTATTGACTTTCTATCTGACCAATTTTAGTTAAAGCATCTATTAAATATTCTTTTGAAAAACCACGATCACCATCAAAATTTGTAGCAGCATTTTCTATTGCAGATATTGCTTCATCTGGAACTGTATAATCTCTACTTAATCTCTCTCTTGCTTTTACAGAATTTAGTTTGCTATTATCAGTTTGATAATTTTTATTCCAATTAGCAATTAAAAATCTATCTTTACCAAAAAATAAATCTCCGAAAAATCCTATTTGTTCTGGATCTTGATTTTGTATATTAAATTCATTATCTGTTTCTTCTTCTAAAACACTTCCCTTCATTACATCTTCTTTAGTAACTTGTTTCTTTTTTCTTTGTCCTATACTGCCATCTTCTTTTAAATAAAATTCAGTAATTCTATTTATATATTGATTTGGTGTTTCATTTTGTTTTCTTTTAAAAAATGGACTAACTAAAATTGGTTCTTCTTTTTTAGCAGTAGATAGTAAAGCATCTCTCACTTGTGATTTAGTAGGAGTGTAATCTAAAATATCTTTAGCAATATAATTATCTGATGTTGAATCTAATAGTTTTGCTACAGGTATATTGTTTCTTACACCTTCTGTAAATCTATTGTGCATATCTTGTCTGAAAGAACTTAATCTATTATTATAGTTTTCATCAAAATATTTAGAGCTTACTGATCCTTCAATTAAAGGAACCACTTTATCCATAAAATTAAAAAATTCTTTATTAGCTTTTATTATTTGTGGATTTTGTTGATTATCAAAAATGTTATTAAAAAAATTATCATCATCTAAATTAATAGATCCATCACCTACTCTTTCTGTAATACTTTTAGCTTCTGTTTCTCCTGCTAATAAAAATTTTTCAAAAGGATTTTTAATTTCATTATTTAAAATTTTTTTAATAATTTTATCATTAGTTAAATAATTAGTGTCTTTATTAATTTTATTATCAATAACTTTATTGTTTAATTCATTAAGCTGATTGTCATATTCTTCATTACCTGTTGAATAATTTAATGTTAATTCAGAGGGATTTATTCCTAATGGAACATCTGGTTGATCTCCTTTTAGTGCAGCTACAACTTTCTTTTTAGATTCTATTAATTCAATATTAGTTTGATAATTTACCATATTTTTTTGAAAAGTAGACAACTCTCTAAGTTCTTTTTTTAATTTTAATCTATCTTCTCCAGCAATACTTGAATAATTTTTAGGATCATCTAAAGATGCTAGTGCTGCAAAAGCATTATCATTTGCAATCTTTCTTACCATCTCTGTCTCTACAAGAGCTGGTAATTGTCTTTTATAAATTTCTAAATCTGCTTCAGAAATTAAACGATCATTAACTAAACCTTGATATTTTGAAGTTATAGATTTTGATAAAACTGCAAAGTTAAATGTATTTTTATTTTCTACAGCAGTTGTAATCTCATTTAAAACTTCACGACTAACTTGATCAACTCTTGTTTTGACCATGTTAGCTCTAGTTTGTTTTAAAATATTATTAACATAAGATGGTTTGTTAGATGCAATATTTAAATCAAAATATTTCTCAATATAATTATTATTTGCTTTTGATTTATATTTATCAACTACTTGTTTGTAACCTGCATTAAAAAAATTAACTCCTTGTTCTGGTGTAGATTTTAATTTAGCTTGTTCTTTTATTTCTAATAATTCTTGATTAGCATCTGCAATTAGTTGTCCACCTTCTACTTTGTTAGATATTTCTTTTTCTTTAACATAGAACTGTGTTACCGCATTAGCTGCGGGTACTAATGCTCCAGCTAAACTGTCTTTAGGTGAAACTTGTATATTGCTTTTTACAGCTCCAACTTCAGCGGTAGGTGCAATTTGAGATTCAAATGTAGGTATCTTTGCCATTATTTATTCCTTGATCTGTTAGCAGATTTAGATCGTATTCTTAAATTACTTTTGCTGTTGTTTCTTGGATTTCTATCTTTATGATCTATATCTTTACCTAATATACTATTACCATATTTTTTTTTCATAATTCTTCTTGCACCATTTCTACCAGCTCTATTTTTCTTTTGTTTCGTCTTAGAATGATAATTTTTATATTCTGATTTATAATTTCTTTTCATTAACTAAACATCCCCATTTGTTTCATGGTTAATAAACTAGATCCTGCTCCAGCCAAATAACCTATAGCTTGTTGTCTACCTTGCGCTCTTGCTAATGATCCTTGGATTCTAGCAAAGTTAGCTTCTTCTAATTTTTTAGCTTCAGCAACTTTACCATTGTATTCTATAATATCTCTTTGCAGTTCTGCTTGTTCAGCATTAGATTGTAAAATTTTTAATGCAGTACCCGATAGTTCTACACCACTTTTTAATGTAGCAACTTTTGTAGTAGATTGAAATTTCTCAAAACTTTGATTAAATTTTGCAATATTAAATTCTGTTAATTTAGCTTGAGCTGCCGCTTCTTGCTCTGCAATAATTGCATTTCTATTTGCAACTTTTTGATTAAATTTTCCTATTTCATTTGCAGAGGTAGCTGCTGCTACACTCATTACTGGTCCAATAAAAGGTATAGCTGAACTCATTAAAATATCCTCGCATATCTGTACTGATCTGTACCATCAAAACCAAATTTTTTCATTAAGCCTTCGTTCTCCAAACCTAACCACTCTGCAAATCTTTGACCTTGTTTAAAATCTTTTCTGATTGCAGTTTGTACTCTTTCTATATCGTGTTCTCTTGCAACTCTAGCAAAATCTTTTTTTATTGCACGAGCTACAGCTAAAGGGTTTTTCCAAATATCTTTTGTTGCTATAACCCAACCTTCAGCAACTTGACCCCAAACCATTTTCATTCCGGCAGCAAAGATAGGTTGATAATTAACAATACCTGTAAAAGCTAAATTGTTTTGTTCTAAATTTTTAGCATCACCTTCTACATTAATGTAGTGTCTATCTGCTTCTAAAATCTTGTGATTCATTTGACAGGACAATATAAACTGTCCATGTTCTTTTGTATAAGGTACTATATGTAATTGTTTATCCATCATTTGTTACTAACCTCGGGTATAGTGATAAGATTGTCAAAGGCAAAGGTTGTGTTTGTCTAACAATCATAAATCCATCTGTATCATAATTTCCTCTAAACTCTACTTCTTTATCTCCTGTGAATGGTGGAATACCTTGATCCATAGGATCACTTGATGTTCTAAAAGGAACTCTCTCCATATTATTTAGGTCGGGTCCTATTTCAACACCAACACTTTCATATAATCTTGCAGTAACTTCATATATTCTTTTTGTTTTAGCTTGTGAAGTACCATTTTGCGCACCAGCATCTATTCTCATTGTCTTTAATAATGATGTATATCCTAATCCTACTTTAACTTTAGTAGCAGATCGGTCTAATGTTATTGAACCGGAACTAACAGTTTTATCTGGGTGCGTTGCGCCATCTGCTAATACAGAAACTGTTTGTCCTTCAAGATGTGATAATCCAGAAATAGTTGTTGCTGCAGATCCACTGTAAGATAATTGTGAATCTAAAAAATTAAATGATGTATTATCACTTTCATCAAAATTAAATGTATTTAAATATTCTACATATCTTTTAGTTGCGCCATTAATTGTTCTTTTAATAATCATGTACAATTCATACTCACTATCTTCAGTTGGTATTACCGCAACAGATTCACACACTGCTTTACTACTGCCAAAGGCTCCGCCAAAAACATGTCTATGCCAAGCAACTACTTGTTGTTCTCTTTGATATGTTAGTGCAACTAGCTCACCATCATTTCTTACACACCAAATAATTGCTAATGGCTCTTCTTGATATGCCATTTCTACAATACCGCCATCGGTAACGTGTTCGGCAAGGATAGTTAGATCCGGAGCTATATAACCATCTACATCAAAATTGTAAGCAAGTTCTCTAATTTTTCTTTTTGCTCTTTGTAAAAATAATGTTGCGTTAGCAACTGCGATTGCATCTGTGTTTGCTGCACCATGGTTAGATTGTTTTTTAATTAAAATATTTGTTGGTGTAACAGCATCATTATCTCCACCACCACTAACTGTAAACTCACCACCTGCAGTACCAATAATTAAAGTTCTACCAGCTGCCATAAATCTTATTGCATTAACTTGGTTAGATGCGATTGTATAAATGATTGCATCATCATCTGCTACAGTACCGCCAATGTTTGCATCCATGTTTTCGTAATCACCAGATTTAGAAAAGAATACTGTTTGTGGCTGTGATAAACTTGCAGCAAAAACTAATCGTTGTTCAAAGAATGATACGCAAGAAGGATGACCAGTGGTATCTGAAAATGCACCTAAGTTCCAATCAGTAGAAGCACTGGTTGATCCTGTGTCTACTAATATTTCTATGGTTACATTTAATGTATCTGCTCTTGCAGTAATTTTTCCATAACCATCTCTAAATCTAACTAACCTTCCAACATCTGTTGTTTGAAATCCTGTATCATTATTAATACCTGTAACTGCTGAAGCTGTTAAAGTTCTACCAGTTCCTACAGTATGTGCTGAAGTTGTAAGTGTAGTTGTAGATGTATTTGTGTCTAAGTATGGACCATTAGTAAAATCTACTTCTGTTAGTGTCCAAGAGGTATGACCTGTTCTTGATAGCTTTCTGGTTTTGTGATTAGGATGTGTGATGTACATCACGTCAGCACTTTGTGCGAACTTAATATCAAAAAGCTCTGCAGTTAAATAAGGTGTAGATATTTCATAAGGAGATCCACCAGATAATATCTGACCATTATCTCTATAAAATCTTATGTACTGATTACCTAATTCTAAAATGTAAGTTTGCGTTGTAGAAAATTCAAAAGGTATTATTCTTGTTTTAGCAGCACTTGATTTTACTTCAGCAATAAAAGTTGTACCCGGTCTACGAGCTGCAGCACCATGTGGATAGATAACCATATTTTCTACAGTTGCGCAACCTGCAGAATATTTTGCTAAATCATTTCTACCATCTAATCTTGGTGATAATTCACCCGCTGTAAAATTTGAAATTTGTGCAGCTACTCTAGCCATGTATTAGAACCTTGAGTTAATAAAAGTACCAGCATCTATAACATCTGTCATTCCATCTTCTTGAGTGGTATTATATCCTTCAGTTGAATCAACAAATCTAGCATCTTTTAATTTTTCTTGATAAAGAGCAATCATGTTTTGTTGCGTGGTATTGTTAGATGTAATAGCATAAGCTATATCTGCAGCTAGTGCTGCTGATAATGTTTCTCTTAAATTTTCATCATATTGATTTGGATCTGTAACTCTTGAGATGTATAATATTTTCATTGAAGAGTTATTAGATAATATTGATCTACCTTCTACTTTATGATTTGAATCATAATCTAATATTCTAAGTAATCTTAAACAATCACCGGGTAAATCATATTTAAAACTGTAACCCCATGCAGGAGTATCTGTTGATGATGCTAATTCTACCCTTTCTTGTAAGCAGTTCCAAGGGTGTGATCTAAACACTGCATCTCTTACTTGAGTATATCTTGAATTACAAAGTCTAGCATTTTTAGAATCTTCTGTAAGTGAAAGTATGGTTGTTGCACCAAGTTGATTTAATGCTCCATTACAAATATCTACTGTTGATGCCATACTTACTCCATATTTCTTTTTGAGTTAATTGCAACTCATCTTTTTTTTGTTTAGTTCTACTATTAATATCTAATTCATTTATAATTTCAACTAAAGCATATCTATATACTTTACTATCGTCTTGCCATTGAAAATGCAATAAATCTTTAGGTTCTTTGTACAATCCTAAGTTCCTAGGATCAAAATCACTTTTTGTCATTTTTTAATATATATTTTCTTCTAATACTTCTATCGTTTTGTAGTTGCCAAATTTCTGCTTCAGTTCTTTCAAGTTTTGCATCAAAACCATAATGCACTTTACTTGTGTTTTTAAATCTATCCACCAATACATATCGGTAAACATAGTTACCTTGTTTAAAATGTAATACTGGTTTTAAATCTTTTATTTGTTTCATACATCCTAGGCGGGTTCCACTCTCGCTTTCCCCGCCTAAAATTTTTTTTATTAATCTATAACGTACATCATAGTTAATTGAATAGTATTAGTTGCGTCAGCTCCTGCAATAGTTACAGTAACTGGTAAACCATCCTTATCAGCATCTACAACAGAGTTTTCGCCTAGTGCAATAGTATTTGCAACATTTGCAGCACCTGCTGTAGCAGAAGCTGCAGCGGCTTTAAACTCATCAACGTCAAGAGCAACTGTTGATCCAGATGAATCAACGTAAGCTGCATGACCAACTGATAATGTAGTTGATGTACCTAACGCATCATGTGCTAATCTACCAGATACAATTCTTGCACCATTTGGTAAACTAAACATGTGAATAGTAGATTGTTCTGCACTCGCTTCGTATTCAGCAAAGGCTACTCTAACTCTACCTGCGAGTTCGTTAGTCTTTACTTTTTCAGAAGGAGTAGCAGCAATTTTCGCTTGTTGAATTGAATTTGCCATAATATTTTATCCTCCTTTATTACGCTTCGTGTGCTTCGATTTGAACTACCTTTTCTTCTTCCATTCTAGTAGCGCCAATGCTCATGCAGTAGTACACTTGAGTAGCATAAGATTTATCAGCTCTTTCGTCTATTCTAGCTGAAACATCTTTACCAACTGCTAATGTAATACCATCTTGTGCAAATGCGATACATGATCTTTTAGAAGATGCAATAGATAGTCTGTTAGATACTATAAAGTTAAAACCAAGGAACGAGTTGATTTCACCATTTGCTAATGCTTTAACAGTGTTGAAATCTGAACTTGTTACTTCAGTTGTTCCTAATAGATCAGTGATTTGTCTAGGTGATACCACGATAAATCTAGCGATAGATGGATCTACACTTGCTAAGTCAAACTTTTCTTTTGCAGTTCTTAACTTCGCAATAGTTAAACCATTAGTACCACTTTCTGTAATCTTCTGTGCTGAAGGTAATACAGTTGAAGTTGATCCTGTTTCGCCAGTAAATGCAGTTCCTGTAGCGGCACTGATTACCACATCATCCATTGCTCTACCCATAGCCATAGCTGCAGCTTGAGCATAAGATGAAGTTGGGTCTATTAAAAGACGTACTTTATCTTGTTGATCTATTAAATCCGCAAATTCGTAATCCGCAAGAGATACTCTTCTTCTTGCATGTGGAGTGTCGATTTGTGGAGTGTCAGAATGTCTGCTAGTTTTTAAAATAGCAGTTACACTTCCTACTTGATCGAAGAAAGCATTTTTTCCGACAACAGATTCCAGACGTACTTTGTCTCTTAATAACGATCCCATTTGTTGAGATAGCATTTGAATGTTAGCAGAATACTGCTGTACAAATGCTGTAGTTATTTGTGATGACATATTAGTCTCCCATTGTTGTGATTTATATTAAACAATCAGAGAAGTTATCCACCTGCGTAGGCATCTCTTGGATTTAAAGTCTTTTAGACTAGAAGTCTATCCCTTCTTGCCAGTAAGGTTCTTTTTAGGAATTGTCTTACTCTTAATCCATTTATAATAATTTTCGCAGATTGGCAAGGGATCATTTTTTTGGAACTCTGTTCCATTTTCTTTTACGATCCTTAGTATCTCCAATTTAAGCTCTTCATTATTTAAATGATTACTTTCCATCGTTCAACATCTCTCTTAAAGTATAAACTTGTTGAACAACTTTATCGTGATCTGGATGAGATTTATTCCAATATGGACCATTAACATCATTGGTAATACTTGATATTTCTGATTCAATATCTGAAGCTGAATTAACACTTTCACTTTCAGTTGTAACCATTTTATCTTCTGACATCATACTTGCTATCTTTGCAAAGCCTTTAATTACTTCTGGATGATCACCAAGTCTGGTTCCATTTGATAAAGTCATATCTAATACTTCTGGATTAATATTTGCTTTAGCAATCGCACCGGCTTGTTTTACTTTTGCATCAAAGTCTCGACCCCATTCTTGTCTTAGCTCTTGTTCAGATTGAGCTTGTGCAGTCTCAGTATCTATCTTTGCTTGTTGTGCAATGCCTTCCATATTATTTTTATAAAAGTCTAAAATACCTTCAGCTTGTTTATTATTTAAACCCAGTTTATGAGATTGTTCGGCAAAAGATTTAACTGCGCTGTCATCCATTTCCACTACATCTGATTTAATATTTAAATCATATTGATCTGGTGTTTCTGGTCTGCCAAGTTTTGCATAGGCTTCTTCCCATACTTCTTCTGTAGAATTTTTATTAGGCACAGATATTTTGTCTTGACCAATCATTCTAGTTGCATTGATGTAGCTTTTTGCTAACGCATCTATCTCTGTAAATTTTTCAATGTTAGGATCGTTTCTATATGCTTCACTTATAGAATTTTTCCAAGATGATTCATTTGGTTGTGGTGCAGGTGTGTCTGCGTTTGCAACAGTTGCTTGAGTTGCTTGTGGTTGTGTTTCTGTAGTCGCTTGATCTACAGGCACAGTTTCTTGTGTTATCTGTTCATTTGACATTTTTATGTTTCCTTATTTTCTCGTAGCATTGATTTAATAAATAGAATGACACTACGTTGTCCTTCCATATATGCACTCTCATGGCTATCACCTTTTACATTTGTGGTAGAATGATAATGACATCTTTTTTCAAGATCAGCCAAGACTTCTTTGCCTTCGTCTGTATTGAATATTGTTTTGTAGTTTGTTTGTAAACCCTTTAAAAATTTTTCCAGTTGTTTTGTTTCCATACTATTCCACTTCAGAATTTGCTAAAGCTCTTGCTTCTTCCGGCAATGCTTTTGCTAGTGGTGCTACATCTCCTGCGGCTTGTGCAACTTGTTGCATTTGTGCCATTTGTTGTTGTTGTTGTGCTGCGGATGCAGCTTCTTCTCTTTCTGCATTAACTTGTGATTGTAGTTTTAAAACTTTTTGCGGAATCCCTACAAGATCAGCAACATGTTTAACTAACGAATCAAAGTTAATATAATCAAATACTGGAGCTACATTAGCAAGTGATCCTAATATTTCTATACCTCTAGTGATTGAAGAAAGTTCTGTAGATTTTTGTGCTTTAGCTAGAGGAGAAACATATTCTATTTCTATGTCTTGACCCGATAAGAAGTCTGGTGCAGGAGCAAACTGTTCTCTTCTAAATAAAATATTAAAACATCTATCAATTAATGGTTTTAATAATTCTGATTGTAGTCTACCTAACACTGGACCCAACAATCTCATCTTCTCTTCGTTTCTTTGTATAACTTCTGTTGCTGTCATTTGTGGACCTTGTTGCAACATTAATTGATCTACATAAAATACATTTCTAATAGCAGTTCTTCTTTGCTCTTCCATATTTAAACCTAATGGATTGTTTGCACCAATGTTTAATGGTTCAATTCTATCTCTTGTACCACTTCTATAAAAATTTAATCCACCCGGTACAGTTCTAACTGGTAATAAAAAACCATCATCCGGAACTAGTAGTGGTGGGTCTACCTGTTTCTGCGCAGCTTTGATTGTAGTTTTTGACATCTCGTTTAGCATCTTTACGTCTGGCAAGGCTGTCATTGCAGGAGATCTACCATAGATTTCATGTGATGCTTTTAAGTATCTAGGTACTACGAAAGGGAACTCTTGAAAACCCGATACTGATAATTCATTACCATTTTTCATTTCAATATAAACAGATTCAAATGGCATGTTTTCTGTATCTTTTAAATTAGGATTGTAATCTGATCTTGGATATACAACATGTAATATCTCTACTTCGTTGTATGGATCTTTTTTTGCTTGTGCTTGAATGTCAGTTGATACTGTAGTGCCAAACTGTTGTATTGCAGCTCTTACTGATAATTTAAATTTTCTATAAACAGTATCTATTTTACCTTTGTCATCTTCAGCAATAAAGATTTCGTTAATGTGTCTTGTAGAAAATTTTAATATATCTTCATTATCTTCTTGTATAAACATTGCTGCTGTACCAAAAGTAATTAGGTCATGGTATAGTTCAAATATTTCTTGTTGAAAGTTTGATCTGTTAAATGCTGTGTACATAACTTCAGTTGCGTTCTCCAACCAAAGTTTAGCTTCATCTTCCATTTCTAAAGATGAATCTTTAAATCTTAATGAAAACCAAGGTGTTGATGGATTAGTTAGCATACCATGTAATGATGCTGCTAATAATTCTACTGCTTGTATTGGAGATGAATCAAAAATTAATTCTGTTCTCTTATCACCTTTTGATCTTGTCTTGGTAACATCAGCTTTTCTTGGTTGCATGTAATCTGCAACTTCTTGCCAGTGTGTTTCCCAGTTTTGTCTTTGTGCTTTTAATCTATCAAATCTTGACAACAAAGATTTAGTTAAATCTGTTTTTGCCATTATACCGATCCTAATAAACTTTTCTTACCTAATGAATAATCATCTGAAACTTTTGTTACACCTTTTGAAGATGTAAGTAAATTTTGACTTCTTCCTCTTTTTTTAGTTCTTCTTGGATCATATTTTTTATCAGAAGTTTTTGTTTCTTCAGATGTTTTTGAACCCGGTTTTTCTAAACCAATATTTAATGCTCCTTCAACATATCTATTTCCATCTTCTCCATAAACTTCAACTGCTGGACCATAACCAGACCTTGCATTAGCTCTGCCTGTTGCTTCAGCAGATTCTGCTGTCATTGGATCTTTTTCAACTTCTCGACCTGTATTTAAATTAAGTTTATTTCCATAAGCATCTGTCTTATTAGACAATCTATTTTTCATGTAAGAAGAATAGCTATCCATTGTATTTGTATAACCACCTCTGTTTTTGCTTGTTAAAACTTTTTCTTGAAAAAATTTTCTATTAACTTCAAATTGTTTTTGACGAAGGTCTCTTGTTAATCCCGATATTAGTTTTGATCCGGGTATGTCTTTTACCTCGTAAGTATTTAATTCAGCTTTTCCAACATTTGCTTTATCTTTTTTTTGAGATTTAAATCCATATTTTTCAGCACCCGAAACTTCTAAATCTTTTTTAGCTTTTTTTCTGCTATCTCTTGAGTTTCCTCCATCTTGTCCACTTGGTCCACTTGCACCCATAATTATACTCCGAATGTTAATGAAGATTTAGTTTCTTTAGTTTCTTTTTTTAAAGGTTTTTTTTTTAAAACTAAAGGCTCTTCAATATTAATTTTTTCTTTTATTTGTTTTTTAATCTCTTTAGGTTCTTTTTTAAAAATTTTTTTAATTTTTTCAAACATATTATATTACAAATAATTTTTTTTTAGATATTTTTACATTGTTTGATAACAAACCACCAGAAGTTACTACTCCACTTTTAGCTTTTGAAACATATCTTATTTTTTTTGTTTTAGTATTATTTTTTGTTTTAGTATTATTTTTTGTTTTATTGTTTTTTACTTTTTTAAGTAATTTTTTTACTTCTGGTTTATTTAATAATTTTGGAATTAATTTACCGATCATCTGACTTACCTAATAATGTTTCTAATTGTTCTTCTTTTGATTCTTGTATTCCAAGAGGTGAAGTAAGTATTGTAGATTTTCTACCTCTTCTTCTTCTCATAATAGCATCTTGTTCTTTTTTAATTCTTTCTTTTTCTTCTGGTGTAAGCTCATCACTCGGTGGATCCGGTGCTGGAGGTGGTGGTGGCAATGATGGCATTTTTGGTTTAAATATTGAACCCATAATTAAATAATCCTATAATTATTATCTGCTACACTTTGTGGAGCCGATTGTCTAGTATTAATTTCTTGTAATCCAACAGCTAGATACCTCATCGCATCACACGCATGACTGCTCCAGTCGTGGACAGGTTTCGATCTGAACATTCTATTTTTGTCGATGTACTTCCTATGGTAATGTCTTAACGCATCTATCAAACTTTTGCAATGGTCTACATCAATCCAACATCTAGGTAAAGTCATTGTGGTTGCATGAATCCCATCTTCTAATGGAATTTTTGGTACAACTTTAAACCTTAATCCTAATTGCGTAGCGACCTCTCTCCGGGTTTTGCCATTACCAAATTCGGTAACTTCAATGTCGTGTGGTGCAAAATGATCTTTGTAGATATATTCTTTTTCATTAATCATCTTAATATAATAAGGTAATCCTTGACCTTTTTCCTCATGGTAATCAATTATATTAATGCTTCTTCCTATCTGCTGATAAAAAATTATACTACTGTGGTCGGAGACCCCAAGATCCCATGCTGTAGATACTGGTAAGGCAGGATCGTAGGGAACTCTTGTAAGCTGTCTGTCATCATCTAATTTTGCAATAACATCTCCATAGACCGCTCCTTCAATGTTGGCTATCCAATCGCACTCAAATTCCTGTAGATACTTCTTCTCACCCATAACTTCTTTTGCCTTGACCAACTCATCATTGTCTACAATCTTAGTATCTGATGCTTTAGCTTTATAATTAAACCAATCTTCTGCACCTTGTGCATGTTGGTACAGTTCATAAAAGTTGTTGTTCATTCCCATAGGTGTTCCTATAAAAACACAATAGCCTTTTCTGTCAGATAGTGCGGGTCGTATTATTTCTGGAAATAACTTACTGTTTACATTTGCGTACTCATCAATCACACAGCCATCAAGATATATACCTCTTAACCCATCTGGGGATTCAGAGCCTAGCAAGGTAATCCTAGCACCATTAGGTAGGTCTACACGCAGTTCTGTTTCATTAAACTTGGTGTGGGGTATCTTGGCGGTAAACTGTTTCATGTAATCCCATGCAATACTTTTAGCTTGTTTGAACGTAGGAGCTATGTATGCAAACCTAGGATTGTTAAGTTTGGACAGTAATGCTGACCTAATTAGGTGGTTGATCATGCATACTGTTTTACCAAACCTACGATGGCATACGAGTACATTCCATCTGTGTTTATCTATTTCTCTATGTAAATGAGCTTGATGTTTCCTTGGTGTATAGGGTATTTTAATATCCATATCTAGTGTATCATGTCTGACTTCATACCATCTATAGGGTGATAATCAAAACCCATATTGAGCATAGCATAGCTGATAAATAGATCGGCTGATATTTTGTTAGGAAAGCCATAAAACTTAATAATAACATTGTTTGTGCCTTCTTCTATGTAAGCAACTGAATCTAAATCGTCTGCACTAAAGTAATCCATATACTACATGTAGTGGATTTTAAAAAAAATAAAACA